>ERZ780162.424-NODE-424-length-34065-cov-4.335343_pt1 | contig 34065 bp, 27 predicted proteins | sample MGYA00511474_ERZ780162 | MGnify/ENA primary metagenome ERZ780162 (study PRJEB29588, sample SAMEA2143633) | human gut metagenome | biome: human gut; feature: human-associated habitat; material: faeces | place: Denmark | collected 2008/2010 ...
GCGGCAGCAGCGGCTGTAGTTGTGATCAGAAAGAGAGAAGAAGAGAAATAAAATACTTCCGGCGCAGTGACGAGCGGCGGAAAGTGAACAGAACAGGCGGGCGCTTTTACGGCGTCCGCCTGTTCTGGCGTTTCAGGAAATAAATTTTATCTCGCAGCGCCGCCGGATATGTTATACTTTAGGAAATATCGAAAAAACAGAACGGCTGAAAGCTGCGGCGGGGGCGGGGTGGGAAATAGAAAGAGGGTAACGGAAATGACGATCAAAGAGATCGCGCATCTGGCAGGCGTCTCAAGCGCCGCGGTGTCGAGATATCTAAACGGCGGCTATGTGAGTGATGAAAAGAAAGAACAGATCAGAAGAGTGATTGAGGAGACGGGATATCAGCCGTCAGCACAGGCGCGGATCCTGAGAACAAAAAAGGCGTGCCTCGTCGGAGTGGTCGTCCCGAAGATTAATTCTGAATCCATCAGCCGCGTTACTGCGGGCATTGAACAGGTCCTTTCCAGGCGAGGATACCAGATGCTTCTTGCCAGCACGGATAATGATCCGAGGAAGGAAATCACATATTTGAAGCTTTTTGAGAGCTATCCGGTAGACGGAATCATCCTGATCGGAACTGTCATAACTGCGGAGCACAGAAAATTTCTGAAAGGTTCAAAAGTCCCTGTCGTTGTGGTAGGACAGTATACAAAGTATGCCAACTGCATCTATCACGATGATTACGGCGCGGGGAAGGCGATGGGGAAGGCGGCGGCGTCTTTTCTGGATGCCGGAAAAAAAGTTGCCTATATCGGGGTTACGAAAGAGGATAAAGCGGTCGGAGCCGCAAGAGAAGACGGCTTCCGGGCAGGTCTGAAATCTGCAGGGATCGAGCTGGAAGACGCATGCACACGGAAAGCAGAGTTCACCATGGACTCGGGGTATGAGGCTGCGCTTGATCTTCTGCGCGGGAATACAGGGATCGGAGTCCTATCCTGCGCAACGGACACGATCGCGGCGGGCGCCATCGAAGCTCTGCTCACATATGGCAGAAAGAAGGTGCCCCGGGAGGCGGAGTATTCCGGCGGGCGGATGGACTATATTCTTGCCAGTTCGAAGATACGGGTGACCGGTTTCGGAGATAATCAGTTCTTAAAGGCGGTCACAGGCGGGATTCCCACAGTCCACTTCGGATATAAGACGAGCGGGATCCGGGGGGCGGAGCTGCTCCTGGATGTGATCGAGCGGGGAGAGAAGATCCCCGTTGAAATGAAGCTCGGATTCCGCATGGTGAACGGACAGGAGGAAGCTGGCTGCGTCTGAGAAACGCGGAATAACAGGACGCCCGGTTTGAAAACGATCATTTGAGAAGAAAGTGGGAAGACGGCTGCCGACAGGCAGAAGTCTTCCCGCTTTCTTTATGAGAGCTAAATCGGATAAATCCGGAAATCTGAAATCTTTTTCCGAAAAATATGATAACGATTACGTACTATTTTCAGAAAGGGATGGAAAGACAAGTGCCTATGGGAGAAGAAAAGTGTATCCGGCAGCGGATAAATAGTGAAATATACACAAAAAAAGAATAAAATTATCGTAAAAAATGCCCCCTTTACAAGGAGCTTTGTTAAATGTATTATTAGATAGAAAATATGAAATCGATTACAGATTTTATAGAAGGAAAGGAGAGTTATTATGGATTACAGAAAGACCGCACAGGAAATTCTGGACAAGGTCGGCGGAAGCAAGAATATCGTCTCCGCCGCACACTGTGCAACCAGGCTCCGTCTTGTCATTGCAGACAACAGCAAGGCAGACAAGACAGCCATTGAAAATGTGGAGGGAGTGAAAGGAGTGTTCGAGGCATCCGGACAGCTTCAGATCATCCTCGGAACAGGAACTGTCAATAAGGTTTTCGACGAGTTTATTTCGATCGCAGGGATCACGGCTAGCTCAAAGGCTGAGGCGAAGGAAGCGGCGGCTCAGAAGCAGAACGTGTTCATGAGAGCGATCAAGCTGCTGGGCGATATCTTCGTGCCGATCATCCCCGCTATCGTGGCGAGCGGTTTCCTCATGGGTATCATGAACTCCCTGGATTTCATGATCAACAACGGATTCCTGAACATGGACACGAGCAGTTCGATCTATGTATTTGCAAATCTGTTCAGCAATACAGCATATACCTTCCTGCAGATCCTGATCGCATTCTCAGCGGCGAAGGCTTTCGGCGCCAACCCGTATCTGGGCGCGGTCATCGGTATGATCATGATCAACCCGTCGCTGCAGAATGCATACACAGTGGCGACAGAGGGCGTGCAGCAGACACAGTCCGTATTCTTCGGGCTCTATGATATTGATATGGTGGGATATCAGGGACACGTTATCCCGGTCGTCATCGCGGTATGGCTGCTGTCGGTTATCGAGAAGAAGCTGCACAAGATCGTGCCGGAAGTGCTGGATCTGTTCGTCACTCCGCTGGTCAGCGTGTTCGTGACCGGATATCTGACACTGTCCATCATCGGACCGATCTTCGTGTGGGCTGAAAATGCGATCCTTGACGGGATCCAGTGGCTGCTGACACTTCCGTTTGGCCTTGGCAGTCTTGTCATGGGAGCTCTGTACGCGCCCACGGTCGTCACGGGTATCCATCAGATGTACACTGCTATCGATATCGGGCAGATCGCGCAGTACGGCGTTACATACTGGCTTCCGCTTGCAAGTGCGGCGAATATTGCACAGGGAGCGGCAGCTCTTGCAGTAGCGCTGAAGTCAAAAGATAAGAAGATCAAATCACTGGCGCTTCCGTCTTCCTTAAGTGCTTTCATGGGAATCACGGAGCCGGCGATCTTTGGAGTAAACCTCAGATTCTTTAAACCATTCATCGCAGGATGTATCGGCGGCGGATGCGGAGCTCTGTATGCGTCCATCGTACATCTGGGAGCAAAGGGAACCGGTGTGACAGGTATCTTCGGCATCCTGCTCTGCCTGGACAGCCCGGTGCAGTACCTGATCGAGATGGTCATCGCCGTGGGCGTTGCGTTTGCAATTTCATTTATCCTCTATAAAGATCAGGCTCCTCAGGCAGCGGCGGCAGGCTCGGGAAGCGCTCAGGCAGAGATCCCGGCTTCAACGGCACAGGACGGCACAGAGAAAACTGCGTCTGCTGAGACAAAGGAAGAGATCGGCAAGGAGATCCTTGGAAGCCCGGTCAACGGAAACGTCGTTCCGCTTTCTGAGGTCAGCGATGAGACATTTGCATCGGAGATGCTTGGAACTACCGTTGCAGTTGAGCCTTCTGACGGTAAGATCATTGCGCCGTGCGACGGTGAAGTGATCAATATCTTTGAGACAGGCCACGCGGTATGTATGACGACCCGGGCGGGAGGCGAACTGCTCATCCATGTCGGCGTTGATACGGTGAAGCTGGAAGGAAAAGGATTTACCAGGAAGGTTTCCGACGGAGCGAAAGTGCATGCAGGCGACGTCCTCATCGAGGCAGATCTGGATACGATCAAGGCGGCGGGATATCCTGCGACGACCATGTTTATCCTGACCAATGCAGATCAGTTCGGCAGAGTTGAGAAGGCAGAGCCGGGCGAGATCAGCGCAGGCAGCAGGATCATGGAGATTGAAAAATAAACAGAGGCATTGAGACAGTCTGCGGTCCGGCAGCAGGATCCGACGGGGGATCTGCTCTGCCGGTCCGCGGCAGACAGGAGATTCTATTATGAGCGCATTGACGAATGATCTGAAAAAACTGACTGAAACGGCAGAAAAGACGGCCGTCAAAGAGGGAGGCTTTCGGCAGAAGCTTCACCTGATGCCGCCTGTGGGCTGGCTGAACGATCCCAATGGACTGTGTCAGTTCGGCGGCGTATTCCACGCGTTTTTCCAGTACTCTCCATTTGATCCGGAAGGCGGCGTGAAGATGTGGGGGCATTATACGAGCAGGAATATGATCGACTGGGAATATAAAGGCGTTATGCTTTATCCGGATCAGCCCTTTGACTGCAGCGGCGTTTACTCCGGATGCGCATATATTGAGGACGGAGAGATGTACCTGTACTATACGGGCAACGTGAAGCTGGAGGACGGGGAAGGCTACGACTATATCAATACAGGACGCCAGGCGAACACGGTTCTCGTGACGAGCACGGACGGAGAACATTTCAGCCGGAAACGGCTTCTTATGAAGAACAGTGATTATCCTTCCGATCTGACCCTACATGTCCGGGATCCGAAAGTGTGGCGCCAGGACGGCATTTACTACATGATCCAGGGAGCGAGGACAAAGGAGGATGTGGGGCAGGCAGTCATTTTCCGTTCGGAGGATAAAGTAAACTGGACCTTCAGAAGCCGTGTGGAATCGGAACAGAAATTCGGCTACATGTGGGAATGCCCGGATTATTTTGAGGAGGATGGCAGGAAGTTCCTCTCTGCGTCCGTACAGGGGCTGGAAGGAAAAGAATGGAAGGACAGAAATGTGTATCAGTCCGGATATTTCCTTGTGGACGGAGATATACTGGGAGATTACAGCCTGTCGGATTACCGGCTGTGGGACTATGGATTTGACTATTATGCGCCTCAGAGCTTCGAGACTGAGGATGGCAAGCGGATCCAGATCGGCTGGATGGGAATGCCGGACTGTCAGGAGTATACGAATCTGACGGTTCAGGAGGGATGGCAGCACTGCTTTACCTTCCCTCGGGAAGTGTTTGTCAGAGACGGCGCTGTGTGTCAGCGTCCGGTCCGGGAGCTGGAGGACAAGAAGTGTCCGGTGGTCGTCTCGGAAGGTCATCTGGAACGAGCGGACGAACAGGTTTTTGAAGTGGATGTTACGGGGATCCGGAACAATTCTTTCCGTGCGGTGCTGGGAGAGGAACTGATCCTTGAGTACCGTATGGGAAGATTTGAGATGCGGTTTGCCGACCGGGCGAAGGACTCTGTATCAGCCGGGCGAGGACTCAGATACAAGGAACTGGAGGAACTCAGGGATGTGAAGATCCTGGCGGATGTATCGTCCGTGGAAGTGTTCCTGAACGGAGGAGAGGCTGTTTTCTCGACCCGGTATTATCCGAAGAAATATGCCGTCTGTGTGGACGCGGACGGTGCTGTGGCTGAATTTTATAGAATACAGCTGCAGTAAGAGCTGGTGATTTTATTTAAGAGAGGCGGTTCCCGGCAGGACCGCCTTTTCGTTTTCCTCTGAGGGAGAGAGAAAAGCGGTTCAGACAGAACATTTTCTTGCAAAGGAACAGGTCTGAGACTATAATGTTAAAAGATTATAAAATCTCGGAGGGCAGAGATGGGGAGAATAAGAAAACGGATTCTGGCAGCAGCTCTGGCCGCATGTCTTGCAGTGGCGCCGGCGGCTGTGGTCAGCGCAGAGGGGGAGACCGATGTCGATCCCGGAGTTCAGAGGGAAATAGAGAGACAGACGGCATATGCGATCGCGCCTGATACCAACAGTCTGACAGGATGGCCGCAGGGACCGAGCGTGTATGGTGATTCGGCGATCGTAATGGATATGGATTCCGGAGCGATCGTGTATGGCAAGCAGATCGATAAGACACATTATCCGGCAAGTATCACGAAGATCCTTACGGCGCTTGTGGCACTGGAAAATTCAGAGCTTACAGATGAGGTCCTTTTTTCAGAGGACAGTATTTCTTTCCTGGAGTACGGAGACGCGCATATCGGGATGACGCCTGGGGAGATACTGAGTATGAAGGATGCTCTTTACGGCATGCTCCTGGCATCGGCGAACGAAGTTGCATATGCCATCGCAGAAAATGTAGGAAAGAGCATGGGCGGCGACTATAACACTTTTATCCAGAAGATGAATGACCGCTCGGCGGAGCTGGGCTGTACGGGTTCGCACTGGATGAATCCGAATGGCCTGCACGATGATAACCACTATACGACGGCTCATGATATGGCACTGATCGCTTCGGCGGTTTACCAGTATGATGAGTTCAGGACTATTGTACAGACGCTGTCGTATACGATTCCGCCGACGAACCTGGTCAATGAGAGCAGGACGTTCCAGCAGAAGCACAAGATGCTCTGGCCGGAGAACGCAAACTATTATCAGTACTGCACCGGAGGCAAGACCGGATATACGGATCAGGCCAGGACTACGCTGGTGACCATGGCTGACAACGGGGAACTCCGGCTTGCGGCAGTCGTGCTCTATGACTTTGGAAATGACGCCTATGTGGATACCCGGGCGATGTTTGATTATGTATTTGACAATTTCTCAAAGGTGATGCTGAGCGGCCAGGAAAAACCGGAAGAGATCGATTCCTATGCGGACAATGATGCATATGTACTCCTTCCGGCGGGAATAGGATTTGAAGATCTCGACAAGGAGATTGAGATCACAGATGAACAGAACCGGGAAGGCACCGTGACATATACATATCAAGGACAGAATGTGGGAAGTGCGGATGTGGTGCTGGCCAAGGACTATGTGGCGGAGAAGACCGGACATGACTACACGCTGCAGGCAGAGAAAGGATCCCAGGTCAGCGGAGAGGGAGCTCAGGCGGATGAGCCGTCAGCTGCTGTTAAGATCGCGGCGGGGATCGGCTCGGCGGCTATTGTGTTTGTGATCCTTCTCGCAGTCCATATCTGGCAGGCACGGCGGAAGAAGAGGCTTCTTAGAAGAAGGAGGCGTGCACGGAACACCGGAAAAGTGCGGTCGGTTCAGAATGACGAATACGGCGGACCAGATCAGAACAGATAAATAGACGACAGGAAGAAAATAGGATAAAGGGCGGCTTCGGCCGCCCTTTATCCATATTGTTTTCTGTAATCGGAAGGGAGCATCTTCATGATGTCCTTGAAAGCTGCGGTGAATTTGCTCTGGCTCTCATATCCGACTGCCGCGGCAATGGACGAGATACTTATCGGACTTTCTCGGAGCATGTCCGCAGCCTTCCGGATGCGGTAATGCTTCATATAAGACGCGATCGGCAGTCCGTAGACTGATTTCCAGATATTTTTGAGCGCGGCAGTGTTGATCAGATACTGTCTGGAAAGCTCCTCTATTGTATATCGGCAGCTGAGGTTTTCCGTGATCTGCGAATGGATCCTGCGGATGATCTCTGTCTGTGCAGAATGGTAAGGGTCAAAAGGCTTCGATTCCGCGGGTTCTGTCATCTCAAGAAAGAGCAGCAGTTCCTGGCATTTGAGTTTGAGATAGGGCAGGATCAGCTTCTCCGGAAGATCATATACTTCGGAAAAAATATGTTCAATATGGCTGCTCGCAGGGAGGGCGGCAGACTTTTTCACACCGCAGAATTTGTGGCACAGATCCCTTATGTCGATCCCGGCTTCCCGGATGATCTCGGGCTGGTTTTTCTCAAGCGCATCAATATCCAGAGCCAGCGAGAGCCCTTCATAATATCCGAGAGGGAGGGTGATCTCGGATTCGGCACATTGCGCATTCATGTGAAAAGAGAGATCCCCTTCTCCGAAATACAGGCTGAGTCCGTCTCCCATTTCCCATCCGATCCGGCCACGGCAGCAGTGATCGATGGCAAGGACAGAGATCCGGTGATGGTGGTGAAAGTGAAACTTGTCACCCACGAAATAATTATAGGAAATCTCGATGCCCGGATACAGTTCATAGATGACGGTCTTGATCCGCACATCAGAAGGAAGGCACTGGTCTTCGAAGTCACGGACAGTTTCGTTCCGGCCGAGCGGGCAGCGCACGGAAAGACACCTTCCGGCGGGCACGTCGTTCAGTCTCTGCCGGATATCCTCGAAATAATTTTTTCCCATATGAGAATCTCCTTTATATCAGCTATTCTTCAGGGCAGGTGATCCTGCCGATCTTTTCGATCATATGATGGAGCATCTGCGCCAGTTCTGTGTCGGCTGTGCGGTAGTACATCTCCTTTCCCTCCCGTCTGCTGACGATCAGCCCGCTGTTCTTCAGAAGACGAAGGTGGTGGGACACTGCGGGGCTGCTCATATTGACGATAGCGGCAATGTTGAGCACACATTCTTCACAGTGGCACAGCAGCCAGAAGATGCGCAGCCGGCTGGGATCTCCGAGCTGTTTCATCGCCTCGGAAACTCCGGCGATCTCATTTTCTCCGGGCAGGTGCTCCCTTATTTTTTCTTCGTTGTTATGGCCGTGGTCATGCGGCAGCTTTTTCTCTTCCATAGTTATTGCTCCAATCGGAAATATTTTTCGCCCAAACGGGAAAACCGCTGGTTTTTCTCTTGACTTATTATAGGATCAGAAGTACATTATAGTCAACAATTAAATAATTGTTTAATTAATGAACGGCATTAGCCGCAGGCGATCAGGGCCGCGGCGCAGGATTTAAGATAAAGGAGAGAATGGGATGAAAAAGACTTACAAGATCGATGTTGACTGCGCAAACTGTGCGAATAAGATGGAGCAGGCCGCAAAGAATACGGCGGGGGTCAAGAATGCGGTGGTCAACTTCATGACGCTCAAGATGAATGTGGAATTTGAAGAAGGACATGACGCTAAGACGGTCATGCAGGAAGTGCTTAAGAACTGCAAGAAAGTGGAAGATGACTGCGAGATCTTTATCTGATCGGAATATTGTCTGTCAATCCCGGGATCTCACCGGATCCCGGGAATAAAAATGGAGAACAGATAAACAATTAAGCATATATTTAATTAAAAAGAGCGAGAGAAGGAAACGATATGAATAAAAAGCAGAAAAAAATGCTGGCCAGGATACTGATCGCAGCGGCGCTTCTGATCGGTTTTCATTTTCTTCCGTTTACCGGATATGTGAGATTCCTGTTTTACCTGATCCCCTATCTGGTCATCGGATATGACATCCTGATCAAGGCGCTCAAGGGGATAAAAAACAGACAGCCGTTTGACGAGAGCCTTCTGATGGCGGTCGCCACCATCGGAGCCATCGCCATTGCACTGTACGGGGACGGCGATTACACGGAGGCGATCGCAGTTATGCTGTTCTATCAGATCGGCGAGTGGTTCCAGAGCTATGCGGTAGGAAAGAGCCGGAGGAATATCAGCGATCTGATGGATATCCGGCCGGATTATGCGAATATCGAACAGGATGGAAAGCTGGAGCAGGTGGATCCGGATGAGGTGGAGATCGGTTCTGTGATCGTGGTCCAGCCGGGTGAGAAGGTGCCGATCGACGGCATCGTGATGGAGGGAAGTTCCACTCTGAACACGAGCGCCCTGACCGGGGAGAGCCTGCCCAGAGACGCGAAGGAGGGCGACGAGATCATCAGCGGATGCATCAACATGACAGGCGTCCTTAAGATCAGGACGACGAAGGAGTTCGGAGAGTCGACCGTCTCCAAGATCCTGGACCTGGTGGAGAATGCCAGCTCCCGCAAATCCAGATCAGAAGAGTTCATCACGAAGTTTGCAAGGATCTATACTCCGGCAGTTGTATACAGCGCTATTGCGCTTGCGGTCCTTCCGCCGCTTGTCCGGATGCTCGGAATGGGAGTCAGCGCCGACTGGGGAACCTGGATCTACCGGGCCCTCACATTCCTTGTCATAAGCTGTCCGTGCGCGCTGGTCATCAGTATCCCGCTAAGCTTCTTTGCTGGGATCGGCGGCGCCAGCAACGCGGGCGTTCTGGTCAAAGGATCAAACTATCTTGAGACGCTGTCCAGGACAAAGTATGTGGTCTTCGACAAGACAGGAACGCTGACCCAGGGCGTGTTCGAAGTAAATGAAGTCCACCACAATGAGATGGACAGAGAGAAGCTTCTCGAGTATGCCGCACTGGCAGAGAGCGCCTCATCCCACCCGATCAGCAGAAGCCTGCAGCGGGCATACGGGAAGGAGATAGACAGAAGCCGTGTGACAGATATCAGGGAGATCAGCGGAAACGGCGTGACCGCTATGGTGGATGGTATTCAAGTGGCGGCCGGCAATTCCAAGCTGATGGATAAGCTCGGGGTGAAGTGGATCGACTGCCATCAGGCGGGCACCATCATCCATATGGCAGTGGATGGCAGATATGCCGGGCACATCGTGATATCAGACATCGAGAAACCTCATGCAAAGGAGGCTGTGAGAGCGCTGCGCTCAGCAGGAGTGGAGAAGACGGTCATGCTGACCGGTGATTCATGGAAAGTGGCGGAGCATGTAGCGGCAGATCTTGGAATCGATGAAGTGCACGCAGAGCTTCTCCCGGCGGATAAGGTGGATAAGGTGGAAGAGCTGATTGAGAAGAGACCGGAAAAAGGAAAACTCGCTTTCGTCGGCGACGGCATCAATGATGCGCCGGTCCTTTCACGTGCGGATATCGGGATCGCCATGGGCGCTATGGGATCCGATGCAGCCATCGAGGCGGCAGATATCGTTCTTATGGACGATGATCCGCTGAAGATCGCAAAGGCGATCAGGATCTCGAGAAAGTGTCTGCGGATCGTGTATGAGAATATCTGGTTTGCAATCGGCATCAAGCTGATCTGCCTGGTGCTTGGGGCGGCCGGAATCGCGAACATGTGGCTTGCCATTTTCGCGGACGTGGGCGTCATGATCATTGCAGTGCTCAATGCAATCCGTGCGCTGTTTGTGAAGAAACTGTAAGAAATGCTGATTCTGCAATTCGGAAAACGGGCAGAAGAAAAGAGAGGTGCTGCGGCATCTCTCTTTCTTTATGTGTTCCTTTCTTCAACTCTTCTTCTGAAGCTTTTGGTAGAGTTCCAGGATTTCCCCATAGTCCTTTCCACATAGGAAATAATAGTCGATCTGCCGGTCTCCCTCAGTATACAGATAGGTGCCGTACATGGGAATATTGCAGCACAGGACGGTTTCCTCCGCGGCAATGCCGAGACCATAACCGTATTCGGATACCAGCAGCGGCATGCGCAGCCGTTTCCCGCCGAAGCTGATATAGCGCGCCTTGTGGTCCATTCGCTTCAGATCTTCTGTGAGAATCCCTTTGGCAGACAGTTTTTCACTTTTCTGCCAGTCAAAATATTCCCATGTGCGGATGCGGTCTTTGACCTCCACCCGCCGCGGAAGTGCAGTGTTTTCAGAGAGCAGGCGGCAGCCGTCTCTGTCAAAGAAACGCAGGGCACCGCTTCTTCTGTCAGCCTGTATTTTCAGTGTTTGGGTGGACAGTTCCACGAGTGACTTTCCTGCCCGTGCCGTCCATGGGACAGGAGCTTTCGGCCGGCAGTCCCACCAGCCCCTGGGAGAGGTGGATGGAGCTGTGTCTGCGAGAAACTGGATCCGGATTACAGCTTCATTGACCGGGGTAAGCCTCAGGATTCCGGTGCGGCTGATCAGATCGAGACGCTGCCGGGTCCTTTTTATATCACGGATCGCAAAGTCTTCAGGTTCTGTTTCAGCCTTCCGGTGGAGGAGCCTGCTGTCCGGAGCCGCGCCGAATGGATAAGGGGAAGGATTCACCGGGAGAACTCCGGAAGTCCCGGCGTGCAGCGGCCTGCGTGCGGCACACTGTGACAGAGAGGAAGGAACAGCCGCCGGATCAGGGGAGTTTATCCTCATGGTGTCAGCGCCGTACCCTGTCTCTCTTGGTCCTCCCGCGGCCTGCGCTCCGTCTGCAGCCGGTCTGCCTGTATTATCTGTATGTACAGGTCTGTCCTTTTTTGATGGTTCCGGCAGCAGATTCAATTCCCGTTTGGGGGCAGGCTTCCCGATCAGGTCCGTCAGGTCCCCCATGTGGACCACGGCCAGTTCGTGGAGCGCACGGGTAGCCGCCACGTACAGAAGCTTCACATACGCATCCTCTGCAGGATAATTTCCTTCGGAAGGATGATAAAGGAGAACCGCGTCGAATTCCAGCCCTTTCGTATATTCCACGGGCAGAACCATGATCCCCTTCGTGAAGTCTGCGGTCTCTGGATCAGTATCTGCGAGAGGAAGCCAGCTTCCGAGATATCTCTTCACCCTGGAGGCTTCTTCCTCATCCCTGCAGATCACGGCGATGGTCTCCCGCCCATCCGCCTGCCATTTCCGAACAGACTCTGCTGTTTCGCGGATCATCTCAGCTTCATCCCTGCACCTGACAATGCGGACAGGTGCGCCGTGGCGGCGGATGGGATCTGCCGGATAAACAGGGAAGCTCCCGTGGCGCAGGATGTCGGTGGCAAAGTCGGAGATCTCCACGGTGTTTCGGTAGCTCTTCTTCAGTACCCCGAATCCGTCGGGCAGTCCTTTGAGGAGCAGTTCCTTCAGCTCTTCCCAGTCGTTGAGTCCATATCCGAAATGAATATTCTGGGATACATCGCCCATGATAGTATAGGTGCAGCCGCGGAGACAGTAGGCCAGGGCGCCATACGCCGTCATGCCGAAATCCTGGGCTTCGTCGATGATCACGTGGCTCGCCTCCCGGATGCCGTCGATTTCCTTGATCCTTTTGTAGATAAAAGCGAGCGCGGCCAGATCATAGAGGTCAAAGGCAGTTCCGACCGGAGGAACGGCCTTCCCTCTCTCTGCCTGAGCAGCGAGAAAGTCCTGATAGACTTCGAAAACGGAGCCTTTCCAGACATCCCTGCCGAAGTGCCGGCGGTATTTCCGCTGGAGCTCTTTTTTCACATCCGGAGGATAAGTCATCTGCCTTCCGGTCGTCTCATTCTCCAGCCTTGCAAGAAGGATCCGGTTGAGCATATTGATCTTGCCCTGCATGGAGACCAGAGGATTATTTTTCAGGCAGCTCCGGATCGTGCTTTCCTTCATGAGAAGAACGCCGTTGTCCAGCATGACCCGTTCCACTGGGATCATTTTTTCTTCATAGTCCCGGCAGAATCGCTCCAGGTCGTGGAACCAGTCATAACTCCCCTTGATCCGCATGGCGTCTTCAGGTCCTTCGTCTTTCGCCCTCGCGGGATGCCGGACAGAACAGAGGGCAGGATCCCAGTCCTCATAGAGCAGACGGATAAAGAGCTGCTCCATCGTCATCTGGGAGACTCCGTATACGTCCAGATCCGGAAGCACGCTGGTGATATAGTTCAGGAGGATGCGGCTGCTCCCGATGATATAGAAGTCTTCCGGACGGAAGTCCTCCTTATAGTTATAGAGGATATAGGAAATGCGGTGCATCGCCACTGTCGTCTTGCCTGACCCGGCGGCACCCTGCACGATGAGGTTCATCCTGGGAGATCTGCGGATAACGGCATTCTGTTCTTTCTGGATGGTGGCGATGATCTCTCCAAGCACAGCGCTTTTATTCCTGGCGAGATATTTTGTCAGCAGTTCGTCATTTGCCACTACGTCTGAGTCAAAGAAATCGATCAGACGGTCGTCCGCGATCTCATAGGTCCGCTTCCGCTTCAGATCGATCGTATGAGAACCTTCATTTTTAACTGTATAGGTACAGGAGCCTAACCCGTTTTCATAGTAAACAGAAGCGATGGGAGCCCGCCAGTCGATGACTGTCGGCTCGGAGCCGTTCCTGGAGATGCCCACCCGGCCTACATAGTAGGATTCGTCCTGCGGAAATCTTGGATCCCGGAAATCAATACGCCCGAAATAAGGCTTTCTCCGTGCTTTCCGGCAGCGAAGCAGATCCCGCTGGTTTTCCCGCAGCTGGGACTGTGTATTGTGGAACATAGCGAGCGCTTCTTTGTCTTTCGTACCGTAAGTCTCCATCAGTTCGTGCAGTTCATCCGATAACTGCGCTCCGTACTGCTCAGCTTTTTCAAGATTTTCCTGCGCGATGCCGATGATCCCGGCGAGCTGCTCTTCCTCGGAGCTGCGGTCGAGCCCCGGGACCGGGCGGAAAAGATGCGTTTCCTGTGTATCCATGAGATCTCACCTCCTGTTTGACTATGCGTACTATAGCATTCGTCTGTCTGCAGTGTCAATAGCGCGGGATGGGAGGAAAACTCTTGACTAATCGACGCGACATCTATATAATTACCTTTGTATGAATTTCAAAAGCAAAGGCTATGATGGAGACAGTAAGAGCCGTCTGAACATCCCAGCGAGCCGGGGAAGGTGCAAGCCCGGTACAAGTAAGAAGCTTCCGAATATCACTCCTGAGCCGCAGCCCCCAAAGCATACTTGGGACAGATGCAGCATGGAAAGTAAGGGCTGACGCAGATCCCGCGTTAGAGGATACCATATACGAACTGAAAGTTTCTGAACACAGAAAGACAGCGTGTATAAGGACAGAGAAGTTCAAGTATGATGTAACAGGTGGTTAAAACGAGAGTATTGCTTTCGTCCTATTGCAGGACGGAAGCTTTTTTTATCTGCTGATGGGGAAACGTATATCGGCAGGGCGGAACCTGCATGGATGATATATCCGCTGCGGACACGCTCCCGCTCGGAGAAAAACGCAGCGGACACATAAGACCGCAAAAGACGCGGTCTAAGTGCCGGCGTTTTTCAACGGTCCTTCGCGGACATACCATCCATGCAGGCTCCCCGAAGCCGGAAGGTTTCCTCTGATAGCAGATGAAAAAAGACTGCCGTGAGGAGAGTTCGGATCAGAAGCGCGATGGCGCCCCTGAAGATTTGAAAACTCTCCCGGCTGCAACCCGAAACTATGATTCAGGCTCCCGTTCTGGAAGGCCCGTGTGCAGCTATATGCCGATGAAGGGCCGTAATGAAACGCCGGCACTTGGGCTGCGTATTTTGCAGCCCTATGTACCGCTGCGTTTCATTCCGAACGAGAGTGTGCCCGCCATCGGCATATAGCTGCGCGCGGGCCCAGCAGAAAGGAAAAAATCAACATGTACAAGAAAGTATCCACGGATATGAATTTTGTCGGCCGTGAGAAAGAGGTCGAGAAATTCTGGGAAGAAAACCACATCTTCGAGAAGAGTATCGAAGAGAGAGAGGGATGTCCTGAGTACATTTTTTACGACGGACCTCCGACAGCAAACGGAAAACCGCATATCGGACACGTACTGACCCGTGTCATCAAGGACATGATCCCGCGCTACCGAACGATGAAGGGGTACATGGTCCCGAGAAAGGCAGGCTGGGATACCCACGGTCTCCCGGTAGAGCTGGAGGTAGAGAAATCCCTCGGGCTTGACGGCAAGGATCAGATCGAGGAATACGGTCTGGAACCGTTTATCGACAAATGTAAGGAAAGTGTATGGAAATACAAAGGAATGTGGGAGGATTTCTCCGCAACCGTCGGCTTCTGGGCTGATATGGAGCATCCTTATGTAACATACCACAACAGCTTTATCGAGTCCGAATGGTGGGCGTTAAAGCAGATCTGGGACAAAGGTCTGCTCTACAAGGGATTTAAGATCGTGCCCTACTGTCCGCGCTGCGGCACGCCGCTGTCCGCTCAGGAAGTTGCACAGGGCTATAAGGATGTGAAAGAGCGCTCGGCAGTCGTGAGATTTAAGGTGAAAGACGAAGATGCATACATCCTTGCATGGACAACTACGCCGTGGACGCTGCCGTCCAACCTCGCGCTCTGTGTGAACCCGAACGAGGATTACGCGAAAGTAAAGGCAGCAGACGGATATACCTACTATATGGCGTGCGCGCTGCTTGACACAGTTCTCGGAAAACTGGGCGAAGAAGGAAAACCGGCATACGAAGTTCTGGAGACGTACAAAGGAACAGAGCTGGAAGGCAAGGAATATGAGCCGCTCTACCAGTGCGCAGCAGACGCAGCGGCAAAGCAGAACAAGAAAGCATTCTATGTGACATGTGATACCTATGTTACTCTGACAGATGGTACCGGAGTGGTACACATCGCTCCGGCATTCGGTGAAGATGATGCGAATGTAGGAAGAAAATATGATCTTCCGTTCGTACAGCTTGTCGATGAAAAAGGAAACATGGCGGAATCCACGCCGTTTGCAGGATTATTTGTAAAGAAAGCTGATCCGGAGGTATTAAAGGATCTGGATGCGAGGGGGCTGCTCTTCGACGCGCCGAAGTTCGAGCACAGCTATCCACACTGCTGGAGATGCGATACACCGCTTATTTACTATGCGCGCGAGTCCTGGTTCATTAAGATGACGGCGGTAAGGGACGACCTGATCGCAAACAACAATACGATCAACTGGATCCCGGAGAGCATTGGAAAAGGCCGTTTCGGCGACTGGATCGAGAATGTTCAGGACTGGGGCATCAGCCGCAACCGTTACTGGGGTACTCCGCTCAACATCTGGGAGTGCGAGTGCGGACACATGCACTCCATCGGAAGTATCGCAGAGCTGAAAGAGATGTCCGAGAACTGCCCGGACGACATCGAGCTGCACCGTCCGTACATTGATGCAGTGACCATCAAGTGCCCGAAGTGCGGCAGAGAGATGCACCGCGTGCCGGAAGTGATCGACTGCTGGTTTGACAGCGGATCCATGCCGTTTGCCCAGCACCACTATCCATTTGAGAATAAGGATCTGTTTGAAGAGCAGTTCCCGGCGGATTTCATTTCCGAGGCGGTGGACCAGACAAGAGGATGGTTCTATTCCCTGCTGGCGATCTCCACGCTGATCTTCAACAAGGCGCCGTACAAGAATGTCATCGTCCTGGGACATGTACAGGATGAGAACGGACAGAAGATGAGCAAGTCCAAGGGAAATGCGGTCGATCCGTTCGACGCCCTGGAAAAATACGGCGCTGACGCGATCCGCTGGTACTTCTACATCAACAGCGCTCCCTGGCTGCCCAACCGCTTCCACGGCAAGGCTGTGACAGAGGGACAGCGCAAGTTCATGGGTACGCTGTGGAATACCTATGCATTTTTCGTGCTCTATGCGAATATTGATGAGTTTGACGCCACAAAATATGAGCTGGAATATGACAAGCTCTCTGTTATGGATAAGTGGCTCCTCTCCAAGATGAACACAATGGTGAAAGACGTGGACAGCAATCTGGCAAATTACCGGATTCCGGAGGCGGCGCGCGCACTGCAGGAATTCGTTGACGACATGAGCAACTGGTACGTCAGAAGAAGCCGCGAGCGTTTCTGGGCAAAGGGAATGGAGCAGGATAAGATCAACGCATATATGACGCTGTACACAGCTCTCGTGACCGTCTCCAAGGCGGCGGCCCCGATGATCCCGTTCATGACAGAAGAGATCTATCAGAACCTTGTGCGCAGTATCGATGCAGACGCTCCGGAGAGTATCCATCTGTGCATGTTCCCGGAAGTGCATGAGGAACAGATCGATCCGGAACTGGAGGAGAACATGGAACATGTCCTGAAACTTGTCGTTATGGGACGTGCCTGCAGAAATACTTCCAATATCAAGAACCGTCAGCCGATCGGCCAGATGTTTGTGAAGGCAGGATTCAGCCTTCCGGAATTCTATCAGGAGATCGTGGCTGATGAACTGAATGTTAAGAATATTAAATTTACCGACGATGTAAGAGACTTTACTTCATATACATTTAAACCGCAGTTAAAGACAGTCGGCCCGAAATATGGTAAAATGTTAGGTGGCATTAAAGCTGCTCTTGACAATGTGGATGGAAATGCAGCGATGGATGAGGTCAATGAGACCGGAGCCCTCAAACTGGATGTGAACGGACAGGAGATCACGCTTTTCAGAGAGGATCTTCTGATCGATACCGCCCAGATCGAAGGATATGTTTCAGAAAATGACAACGGCATCACTGTCGTACTCGATACGAATCTGACAGAAGAACTTCTGGAGGAAGGTTTCGTCCGTGAGATCATCAGCAAGATCCAGACCATGAGAAAGGAGGCGGACTTCGAGGTTATGGACAGGATCCGCGTAACCTATGACGGAACGGAGAAAGCTGAGACGATCTTTGAAAAATACAGCACTGTGATCAGCGGCGAAGTATTGGCTGACAGTCTTGTAAAAGCACAGCCGGCCGGCTATGTAAAGGAGTGGAAGATCAACGGTGAAGCGGTTACAATGGGTGTTGAAAAGGAAGGAAAATAAAACTATGTTCAGCAAAAGATTTGAGAAAGAAACATTTAAAGAGACGGTAAAAAACAATGTCAGGACATTGTACAGAAAAACGATAGAGGAAGCGACTCCGCAGCAGCTTTTCCAGGCGGTATCTTATGCAATCAAAGATGTTATCTTCGATGACTGGTTCGCAACACAGAAGGCATATGATGAGGCGGATGCAAAGACAGTGTACTACATGTCCATGGAATTCCTGATGGGGCGTGCCCTGGGCAACAACCTCATCAACATGACGGTTTACAAAGAAGTAAAAGAAGCGCTCGACGAAATGGGACTCGATCTGAATGTGATCGAGGATCAGGAGCCGGACGCAGCGCTTGGAAACGGAGGTCTCGGAAGACTTGCGGCATGCTTCCTTGATTCCCTTGCGACACTCAATTACCCGGCATACGGCTGTGGTATCCGCTACCGCTATGGTATGTTCAAGCAGAAGATCGAGAACGGCTACCAGGTAGAGGTTCCGGATAACTGGCTGAAGGAAGGCAATCCGTTTGAGCTCCGCAGAGAAGAGTATGCAAAGGAAGTCCGCTTCGGAGGAAATATCCGCTTTGAGAAAGATCCGGAGACAGGAAAAGATAAGTTTATTCAGGAACACTATGAGTCAGTCCTGGCGATCCCGTACGATATGCCGATCGTAGGATATGGCAATCACGTAGTAAACACACTGCGCGTGTGGGATGCAAAGGCGATCACAGACTTTAAGCTTGATGAGTTTGACAGAGGAAATTATCACAAGGCAGTAGAGCAGGAGAACCTTGCAAAGCTGATCGTAGACGTTCTTTATCCGAACGACAATCATTATTCGGGAAAAGAGCTCCGTCTGAAACAGCAGTATTTCTTTGTGTCAGCCAGTCTGCAGGCGCTGATCGCAAAATATAAGAAAAAGCACAGCGATATCCGCAAACTGTACGAGAAAGTCGTTATCCAGATGAATGATACCCATCCGACAGTGGCTGTTCCGGAGCTGATGCGTCTTCTGATCGACCAGGAAGGCTTAAGCTGGGAAGAGGCATGGGATGTTACGACAAAGACATGTGCTTACACGAACCACACGATCATGGCAGAAGCTCTTGAGAAATGGCCGATCGACCTGTTCTCCAAGCTTCTCCCGCGTATCTACCAGATCGTGCAGGAGATCGACCGCCGCTTCCTCATTAAAGTACGCGAGATGTATCCGGGCAATGAGGAGAAAGTCAAGAAGATGGCGATCCTCATGGACGGCCAGGTGCGCATGGCGAATATGGCGATCATCGCAGGCTTCTCTGTAAACGGTGTTGCCAAGCTCCACACAGAGATCCTGAAGCACCAGGAGCTGAAAGACTTTTATGAGATGATGCCGGAGAAGTTCAATAACAAGACGAACGGTATCACACAGAGACGTTTCCTGGCTCACGGCAACCCGCTGCTGGCGGACTGGATCACAGACAAGATCGGCGACGGCTGGATCACGGATCTGTCCCAGATCGCGAAGCTGAAACCGTATGTCGACGATGAAAACGCGAGACGTGAATTCATGGACATCAAGTACAAGAACAAAGTGCGTCTTGCCAAATATATCAAAGAGCATAACGGTATCGACGTGGATCCGAGATCGATCTTTGATGTACAGGTAAAACGTCTGCATGAATATAAGCGTCAGCTGCTGAATATCCTGCATATCATGTATCTGTACAATCAGATCAAAGAACATCCGGAGATGTCCTTCTATCCGCGGACATTTATCTTCGGAGCAAAGGCGGCAGCAGGATACCTGAGAGCGAAAGAGACGATCAAGCTGATCAACTCTGTTGCGGAAGTGGTGAACAATGACAGAAGCATCAATGGAAAACTGAAGGTTGTCTTTATCGAGGACTATCGTGTATCCAACGGAGAGATCATCTTTGCGGCTGCTGATGTCAGCGAGCAGATTTCCACTGCATCCAAGGAGGCCTCAGGTACAGGAAACATGAAGTTCATGCTCAACGGCGCGCCGACACTGGGAACTATGGACGGTGCAAATGTGGAGATCGTTCAGGAAGTCGGCGAGGAGAATGCATTTATCTTCGGACTGAGTTCAGAGGAAGTCATCAACTATGAGAACAACGGCGGATACAATCCGCAGGATATCTACTTTAACGACTGGGAGCTCAAGAGAGTTGTGGATCAGCTTATGGACGGAACATATTCTCACGGCGATCACAATATGTACAAGAACCTGTACAACTCTCTGCTCAATACGCAGAGCACAGACAGAGCGGATATGTATTTCATCCTGAAAGATTTCCGTTCCTACGCTGACGCTCAGAAGAGAGTGGAGGAAGCATACAGAGACCAGAACAGATGGTCAAGGATGGCGATGATGCAGACTGCATGCAGCGGCAAATTCTCATCAGACAGAACGATCGAGGAGTATGTAAGAGATATCTGGCATCTGAAAAAGGTGACAGTTCATTCATACGAGGAAGAATAGGAGGATGTTATGAGATACGGTTATGATTATGGTTACAGCTACGGTATTTCAGATTCCGTTTTTGCGGCTCTTATGTCCATCTACCTGATCATATTCATGGTGGCTCTGATCTTCTGGATCGTTGAATATGTATTCTACGGGATCGGTTTATATACGATCGCCAGAAGAATGGGGAAAAATTATCCGTGGCTGGCATTTATCCCGTTTGCAAGAAAATATCTTCACGGCGAGCTTGCGGAGACGATCGAGTTAAAGACAAGAAAGATCAAAAATCCGGGAATATGGAAACTGGTGCTCCCGATCATAGCAGGAGTTGTGGCTTCGATTTTTATGATCATTTTTATGCTGCTCCTCGGGGTTGGCACGTTTATGGGAATCAGCGCCTACGGATATGGAATCAGCGGAGGAGTGATCCTCTCTGCGGTAGTGCTTATCATTATCCTGGCCGTTGCAGTGATGCTGTATGAAGCGGTTTACAGAGCGCTGTGTGTATTGATCAATGTCAGGATCTATGAAAGATTCACCGCTCATAATATGGGAATCGCACATGCAGTACTTTCTGCACTTGTTCCGCTTTACGAAGCGTTCTGCCTGTTCCTGATGAGGAATAAGGAGTTCAATCCGGGAATGGGGCCGAAGCTGACGCCTCCGCCGGCACCGATGCCGCCTGTCTATCCGACAGCTCCGGTTCAGCCTGCAGGAGAACAGAAGGATCCTCTGGTACAGCCTGTGGATCCAGGTACAGCCTCGGAGGAATCATGGAGCCCGGAGGCAGACACCGCCGGGACGCCGGTTCAGCCGGAGCCGGCAGCAGCCGGGGCGGAGCGCCCTGAGCCTTCAGCCTCTCCGGAGAGCAGTATGGCGGCGGAAGGATCTTCCGAACCCGAAGCAGGATCTGTTCAGCCGGAGACAGCAGTTCCGGATCAGGAGAAGAATGACAATATGTTCTAGAATACAGCAGCCCTTCATACAATAGAGTATGGAGGGCTGTTTTCATGAGACGGTATTATATCAGGCAGAAAATGAAGTCACTCGGTGCCTTTCTCATCATACTGATCCTGTTTCCGTACATAGTCTCTGTGTTTGTAAACGGAACGGATATCAGAGCCGGAAGCGACGGCTCCCCGCATGTGAAGGTCAGGACGGCCGGGGCGGGGGGAGAAGAAACTGTCGTGGAACTCGGATGGAACGAATACCTGGCGGGGATACTTGCGCGGGAGATGCCGGAGGACTATGAGACAGAAGCCATGAAGGCGCAGGCGGTCCTTATAAGGACCAGTCTTTATCAGTCTTTGGAGAATTCGGAGGACAAGATATTGTCCGAGGAATATATGCCGAGAAGCGCAATGGAGAAGAAATGGAATCTCTCGGAATATAAAAAATATTACCGGAAATATCTCAGCGCAGTGGAAGAGACGGACGATATGGTGCTCTTCTACGGAGATACCTATGCCTGGACGCCGTTCCATCAGTCCAGCAGCGGTATGACCCGCAGCGCGGAGGAAGTCACAGGAAGCAGTGATTATCCGTATCTTGCGGTCAGAGAATGCCCGCTGGACAAGGAGGCTGACAATGAGATCCAGGTGTTTGAATTTGAGTACAGGGAGATACAGAATCTTTGCCGGGAGTTTCTTGTGGCGGAGGAGGGAAAAGAGGCGGCAGAGACAGGATATTCTTTTTCGGACTTTGAGATCCAGAGCTATGATTCGGCGGGATATGTAAAGAGTATGAGGATCGGTGAAACTGTATGCACGGGAGATCGGTTCCGCGATGCCCTTTCCCTTCCGTCAAGCTGCTTTTCTTTCAGTGAGAGTGAAAAAGGGCTGGTGGTCACTGTCACGGGAAACGGCCATGGTCTGGGAATGAGCCAGTGGACTGCCAATGAAATGGCAAAAGAGGGAAATACCTGCGAAGAGATCCTTCAGTTCTTCTTTGAGGGAACAACGGTGAACCGGGAAATTCAGGAGACAGACCTTCTCTGAACAGCTGCAGAGAAAGAATTGTTATATTTTTTGAAAACAGAATAAGCTGTCTGCTTTCTGGCAAAAATATAGCCAGAGGTGATGATTATGAATAAAAACGAAAGGCCGTCCTTCCTGAGAGGGAGAGGCGCTGCGGTCGGTCTCGTAATCTGCTTTGTCGCAGTCATTGCAATAGCTGGGGCGTATACATTTAACAATTATAAGAAACAGATGAATGAGCAGGTGGCGAAAGCGGAGGACCAGGCAGAAGAGCTTACAGAAGACAAGAGCAAGGAGGCGGCAACGGACGATATCGTCCTGCCTGAAGAAGATGATAAGGAGGAAGACGGCGCTCAGGAAGAGCAGACAGAGACTCCACAAGAAACTCCGGCGCAGGATGGCGCGGCAGGAGGGGAGGCTCCAGCGTCCGGAGCCGCGGCGGACGTATGGTTCAGCGAGGACAGTACACTCACCTGGCCGGCAAGCGGTGCGGTCCTGATCGGCTACAGCATGGATCAGACTGTTTTCTTCTCGACGCTGGAGCAGTATAAGTATAATCCCGCGCTTATCATCGGCGGAGAAGTGGGAGAGACTATCTCTGCTTCTGCGGCCGGGATCGTGACCAATATTGAAGATACGGCGCAGACAGGAACTACCGTGACCCTTGATATGGGCAACGGCTACAGCGCAGTCTACGGCCAGCTCACAGACGTTCCGCTCTCAGTCGGAGATTACGTGGCGTCCGGTGAGACAGTGGGAATCCTGAACGAGCCCACAAAATATTACAGTGTAGAAGGACCCAATCTCTATTTCGAAATATTAAAAGACGGCACCCCCGTCGACCCGATGAACTTTATGGAGTAGCATCGAGCCGTGCGGAGATATAAATATGGGGCCGGAGGAAAATTTATTTTTCTCCGGCCCCATATTTATATCTCCATAGGGCGACAGCCCGCAGCGAGATGGAGCAAAGCGGAATCGAGCTGGCACGGCGTGATGCGGACGATAGGAGGGCGACAGCCCGCAGCGGGAAATTGTCTCTTTCTGAAAACCCTCTGATATGGTATTCTATATCCAGTGAGGTTTACCATGAATTATACCTATATTGTCACCTGCCGCGACGGCAGTCTCTATACCGGCTGGACAAATGATCTCGAAAAGCGCATCAAAGCCCACAATGAAGGAAAAGGGGCAAAATATACAAAATCCCGGCGCCCCGTAGTCCTCACTTACTATGAGGAATACGAGACCCGGGAGATGGCCATGAAAAGGGAGTATGAGATCAAGCATCTTTCACGGCAGAAAAAAATGGAATTGATCAACTTAAAAAAGGAGTCAGGAAAGGATCAGTAATTCTCGGCCTTTCTCTCAAAGTATGCCTTCGGATGAGCGCATACCGGGCAGATTTCCGGTGCTTCCGGTCCGTCGTAGATATATCCGCAGTTTCCGCATTTCCATCCCAGCGGAGCGTCATCCTTGAAGGTCTTACCTTCGCGGTAGTGATCCAGCAGTCTCTGATAGCGCTTCTCGTGAGCTGCCTCTACCTGGGCTACGCCGCGGAATTTTGCAGCAAGCTCAGTGAATCCTTCCTCCTCGGCTTCCTCAGCCATTCTCTTGTACATATCTGTCCATTCGTAGTTCTCTCCTGCGGCGGCATCCGCGAGATTTTCCTCTACATTTCCGATGCCGTGGAACTCTTTGAACCACATCTTTGCATGCTCTTTCTCCTGATTCGCAGTTTCCTCAAAGATATTTGCCATCTGTACAAAACCGGCTTTTCTTGCGGCGGATGCATAATAAGTATACTTATTGCGCGCCTGGGATTCTCCGGAAAATGCCTCCATAAGATTCTTTTCTGTTTTTGTTCCTGCGTATTTGGACATATCAGTACCTCCTTTGAATTTAGAAAAGATTAAAAAAGGACTGCCTTCGGGAAAAGTTATTTAATTCTCAAAGACAGTCCTCATTGTTATATTATGAAATGATCAATATTACTTTTTAAATTGCCGAGATTAGCCGAAGTATCTCTTCAGAAGACCCTCGAATGCTTTGCCGTGACGAGCCTCATCTCTTGCCATCTCGTGTACTGTATCGTGGATTGCGTCAAGGTTGGCAGCTTTCGCACGCTTTGCAAGATCAAACTTTCCTGCTGTAGCGCCGTTCTCAGCGTCAACACGCATCTCAAGGTTCTTCTTTGTGCTGTCTGTTACGACTTCGCCAAGGAGCTCTGCGAATTTAGCAGCGTGCTCAGCTTCCTCGTAAGCAGCTTTCTCGTAGTACAGACCGATCTCCGGATATCCTTCTCTGTGGGCAACTCTTGCCATTGCAAGATACATACCAACCTCAGAGCACTCGCCCTCGAAGTTTGCTCTCAGATCAGCAAGGATGTCCTCGCTTACGCCCTGTGCAACACCTACAACGTGCTCAGCAGCCCATTCTCTTTCTCCTGTCTGCTCTTTGAATTTGTCAGCCGGAGCGTGGCATACCGGACATTCAGCCGGAGCAGCTTCTCCTTCATAAACATAACCACATACTGTACATACCCATTTTTTCATAGTTCTTGATCTCCTTTTCTTTTTGAATTTTATTGCTAAGACTTTTTAATGCAGTCACTGCATTCACCATAAAACAGTGTAGAGCTGGATCTGATGATTCCGTCAAAATTCTCAGCTGCAAGCCGGTTGACTTCTTCAATGCTGTTCATATCGAGCTCCAGGTCCAGTAACCGTCCGCACTTGGTACATAGGAAATGATTGTGCGGCTCAACTCTTCCATCAAATCTGTCGCCGCCGTCGGGAGTAGCAATCTTGACTGCCTCCCCGATATCGGTGAGAAGATTGAGATTCCTGTATACAGTGCCAAGACTGATATTCGGAAAATCTTTCTTCACATGCATATAAACCATGTCCGCAGTAGGATGCTCATCGGTTGTCATAAGGTAATGTTTGATGGATTCTCGCTGTTTACTGTATTTTAAAGTGCCCAATGGGAATCCCCCTTTCATTTCTAAATGATAACCATTATTAAACAATAATGATAACGATTACTGTAATTAGAATATAATATAAAATTTCCTGTATGTCAATACTTTTTGAGAAAAAATATAAATATCGTATTTAGCGGAATAAATCAGGCATAATATTACAAAATAATTAACAAATATATAATGAAAGGATTTCAACTGTAATATGAAATCACAATATGTCGAGATTAATCGGTGGAAAACTTGATAAACCGGTTGACAGTTGTTATATATATTGATAAAATATTAGCGTAACAAAATTAACAATTGTGTAACATTTAGAACTTCCTACAAAAGATAAAGGCAGTAATATCAAGGAGGTTTTATATGGCAGACACACACATGAGGCAAAAAATGATCATATCCGTTCTGGCGGGAATGATCCTGATTCCGGGGAGTGCGACCGTGGTCTCGGCTGCAGAAGAATCCGAAGAGGGGCAGACGCTGATGCCGGTTGCAGGAATCGAAGCGGTACTGGAAGAATGTTATGAGAAAGAGGTAAAGGATAATATCAATCTCTATCTGGTACCAACAGATGAGGGCGAGTATTTGAATATGGCATTTTCTGATACAGGTGATTTTACTTATATCAGAAGTGCACCGGATGAGGACAGCGCCTGGGTAGGAAAGCTTTACAGTGATTCTGCTGCTGTGGTGCTGGAATATCTGGATGGCTGGACGAGGATCAAGTCCGGGGCGGCGGAAGGATATGTCCCGTCGGATACACTGATCACAGGCGAGGAAGCGCGTGCGTGCGCAGAAGATTATCAGAACAGAACAGTCAGGGTAACGGCATATGCGCTGAATGTCAGGGACGGACAGGGAACGGATGCGCAGATCCTGACAACGATCGGTATGGACGAGGAGTATACGGTTACAGGGGAGCCTGTTGACGGATGGTATCCGGTCAGAGTGGGAACGATTGACGGCTGGGTCAGCGGAAGTTATGTAGAACCTGAAACTTCCTATTCTTATGGAGAGACGAAAGAAGAGGAAGAAGCCAGACTTGCGGCTGATCAGTCATCTGAGACGGCTGAAGTACAGGAGACCGCGGCACAGACAGTTCCGCTGGGGCAGGCTGTGATCGATTATGCATGTCAGTTTATTGGAAATCCCTATGTGTGGGGCGGGACCAGCCTGACAGAAGGCGCTGACTGCTCCGGGTTTGTCCAGTCTGTTTACGCACATTTCGGAGTCAGCCTTCCCAGAACGTCGTATGAGATGCGTTCGGCGGGATATGAGGTGAGTTATGCCGAAGCCCGGCCGGGAGATCTTATTTTGTATGAAGGACACGTAGGGCTGTATATGGGGGACGGCAATATCGTCAATGCCATGAATGAAGAGGACGGGATCGGAGTGTGCAGTGCGGCCTATACGGACATTGTGGCGGTGCGCAGAGTTATTTGACATTTTATATCAGAGAGAAAAGAGAGCTGTACTTCAGATAAAGAAGTACAGTTTTTTTACGTACAATTCTCTCCGCCTGCATTAAGGCGGGTTTCGACAGATTATTATATGCGAATATGCAAAATGCACAAAAATGTTTTAAAATGTAAAAATCCGTCGAAAGTGAAAAAAAAGAAGTTTTCAACTTATCCACATTGGAAATCCGAAAAAACGTGGAAAAATAGTACTTTTCTAAAAAGTTATTCACATTATCCACATAAAAACATGTGTTTTTGGTGGATTACTTTTGGGAAAGAAAAGAACGAGTGTTTTGGTGAGTTGTCATGAAATTAAGCTTTTGTCGAAAAAACAGAGTAAAAATCTTGACTTTTGAGTAGTCAAAAAAACCAAAAAAGTGCGTATGACATTTCAGAAAATTCAAAAAATATGGTTGCTAAAATAAAAGTCAGGGATTATAATATAATCCACTGAAGAATAAGAAGGAGGAAATAGAAATGGCTCAGGTTTCTAAAGATACAAAAATTGGAGAATTAATGATGATGTTCCCGGAGGCAGCTCCGATCCTTATGGAGATCGGAATGCACTGTCTGGGATGCCCGGCATCTCAGATGGAGACTCTGGAGGAGGCTGCTATGGTTCACGGAATCGACAGCGCACTCCTGGTGGAGAAGATCAATGCAGCTATGCAGGCAGCAGGGAAATAATTCTGTTGATAAACAGCCGCCTGTGCTGACCGGATCAGAACAGGAATAAAGCACAGACAGCCCGCACTCTTCTGAGTGCGGGCTGTCTGTGTGTAAAACAAATTATCCTCAAAGGGCGGATAACTTCTGTACTGCATCTGACGACACAATGATCTCGCAGTGTTCCTCAAGAAAGGCAAGCACTGCAGAGCTGGCTTTTTCGGGTGTGCCGTATTCGGAAAGCATGTTGCAAATCTTGTTGAATTCGTTTGCGGGGTGGTCTGTCGGAGCTATTGCCAGGATGAACATCCCGTTTTCTCTGTCTTTGTACAGCGTATTTGCGCCGTGATACATGGGTGACATCAGGCGTGCAGCCCGGATCACCGAGTCCAGATCCTCGAACGAGAACAGGCGGACAGAAAACGGGGCGGCAGGCGCCTCCTCAGACGGTGTTTTTACTTCCGCCGCGGCCTCCTTTACCTTGTTCAGCAGATTAAGGAACTCATCTGCGCCTTGCAGCTTTTCAAGCGTTTCCGTGTTTAATGTATCTGTCTCACCGAGAGGGGTGAACTTTGAAAACCGTGTATCAAGTTCTTCCGGATCTTCCACTTTCGTTATAATAAGAACAATGGAATCAGCAGAAGCCGGGATCGCCTCGATCATCAGTGGAATATCTTCAGCTTCAAAACCAAAGTCAAAAGATGCCTGCTGCATCATATCACGAAATAAAGATTTTGCTTTCTCTGTACCATAAGCCAGCTCGCTAAGTTTTAAATGGCGGGCAGCCAGATCGGCATGTGTCAGCGTACAACGAATCTGATTTTCATTGAGCTTCTCAATTTTCATATGATCACATCCTTATGATATAGATATATGAGATAATATGCATATTGAACGCTCTTTTTTCAATAAGATATATCATCTCACTGTTAGTATAAACAAAAAATAAAAAGATGTAAAGAAAAACGGACAGACTTTACAATACTTTTATGTTATCAACAAATCCCACCCAGTTATGAACAAAAAACACATTGCAAACGGAGAGTGCGGCTCCTATAATGGCATTTACAGAAGATAGTATTTCTTGGTAAATATAAGTTATGCGAAAGGAGGAGTACGGAATCATTTCTATTTTTTCAGAATGAAAGGGAGCAGTCCCTTTCTGTCAAAGTAGAGCATGTTATTCAAAGTCCCATGATCGGGAAGTTATCAATGAAGAAAAAGTAAAGATCCGCTGCGGATGCATACTGTCTTCTATCCCGCCGCCGATCGGGCAGTATGTCACGAATACTTCCATATGGTAAGAGGACGGGAGTGTATTTACCAGCATTTGCAGGGAAAGGAGTATGCACGAATGAGAAGCGAAGAATCAGTTTACAGAGAGTTATATGCGGAACTGGAGAAATATGAAAGAAAAGGAGTTGATATGCTGCTGGACGGATATCAGGCGAGTCCCCTGCAGATCGTGACAGCATGCATGGCGAAAGAAGAAGGCACATATATGCGGGATTATGTGATGAATCCGGAAGGAAACATTGAATCGCTGGCTTTTACGAATGTTAAGCAATACGGACAGGCGGAGATTACCCCTTGATCTGCCGGACGGAAAATGCTGTATTTCATCAGAATGTTTAAAATATTCTAAAACAGGCAAATTAATAATGACGTATATTGAAAATATGTTATAATGGTTGCTGATAGGAGGTGCGGCATGGACGAAAGAGGAAGAAAGGGTGCGAGACGCCGGCGCACAGGAGCGAAAGACGTGCGCGGGAAGCGCCCGGACAGAAACGCCCAGGATACCGGGGGACGGAACCCCGGTGTGAACGGACCGCGGAAAAAGAAGAGCAGCAGGGCAAAGAGACAGAGAAGAAATATGTTCCTGCGGTTTTTGATCGCCGCGGTGCTGATCATAGCTGCAGCCGGAATTGTTGTGGCCTGGTATAAGTACGGTTCATCGAATGAGAAGGCCGATTTAGAGAGATATTATGGACTGGACTCAGAAGACGGACTTGCAGTTGTTATAAATGATCAGGTCATAAGGGCGGAAGAGGATGCCGGGGATGGTCAGGAAGCACCGGTACCGGGGAAGATTTTCGACGGAGAATATTACCTGGAATATTCGGTGGTGAGGGATTATATCAATAAAAGATTTTACTGGGATCCCAATGAAAGCGTCATGCTGTACACGCTGCCTGGCGGAAGTGTTACGGTTCAGGCGGACAGCAGCGATTATACGGTTATTGGTGAAAGCAGGAGCGAGGAGTATGTTATCCTGAGAACGGAAGGAACGGCTGCATATATTGCGCTTCCATTCATTCAAGCATACACGAACATGGAATATTCGGTGTATGATACGCCGAACAGAGTTGTTGTAACATCAAAGTGGGGCGAGATCGAGACTGCTCAGATCCGACATGACACACAGGTGCGCTATCAGGGCGGAGTGAAGAGCCCGATCCTCACTGAGGTGTCAAAATCAGATAAAGTCACCGTGCTGGAAGATGAAGATGACTGGATGAAGGTTGCTACGGAGGACGGATTTGTCGGATATGTGAAGACGAATGCTCTGAAGAACATAAAGACAGAGACTGTTTCCAGAGACTTTGTAGAGCCGGAATATACGAATATTTCAAAAGATTATACGATCAATATGGCATGGCATAACGTTTCGAATGCTGATGCCAACAACTATTTATCGGAGATGCTCGCGGATACGGAAGGGCTGACGACGATCGCACCTACCTGGTTCAGCATTGCGGATACAGAAGGAAATATGACTTCGCTTGGCAGTGCGGATTATGTCAATTATGCACATCAGTCCGGACTGGAGGTCTGGGCAGTGCTGAGAGATTTCCACGGAGGGATCAATTCCTATGATGAGACTTACCAGGTGCTCAGTTACACTTCGAAAAGGACGAGGCTGATCGATCAGACTGTGGCCGCTGCGCTGGAACTCGGAGTTGACGGAATCAATCTGGACTTTGAGCTTATATCAACGCAGTGCGGAGAACATTATGTACAGTTTGTACGGGAACTGTCTGTCAGATGCCGTCAGAACGGCCTGGTCTTTTCGGTGGATGATTATGTGCCGCAGCCTTATAATGAACATTACGATCTTGAAGAACAGGGCGCGGTTGCAGATTATGTGATCCTTATGGGATATGATGAACACACAGACAGTTCTTATGAAGCTGGCTCTGTGGCATCTCTCGGATATCTTGAGGATGGCATCACTGATGCACTCGAGAAGGTCCCGGAGACCAAGCTTATCGCAGCAGTTCCATTCTACACAAGGCTGTGGTTTGAAACACCGAAGACGGAGGATGAACTGGCCGCGGAGGCTGGAACAGAAGCGGCTTCATATCCGGATAAGATATCCAGCGAAGCGCTGGGGATGGATGAGGCTCAGGAGGCTGTGGCGAATGCCGGTGCTCAGGTGCAGTGGGATGACCGGACGAAGCAGAACTATGCCGAGTGGGAAGCAGACGGCGGCACTTATAAGATCTGGCTTGAGGATAATCAGTCACTGGAGGAAAAGCTGAAAGTGATCAGGGATAATCAGCTTGCAGGTGTCGCGGAGTGGAGGCTTGGCTGGGAGAATCCGAGCGTGTGGAGTCTTATACTTCAATATATAAGCTGACGGGCAGAATCACCGAAAATGAAAGAGACATCCTTCTTTTGCATATAATTATACATATGCGAAAGGAGGATGTTTTCTATTGAAAAAAAGAATCATGCTGACAATGCTGATCGGTGTTCTGCTGTGTCTGATCTTTGTGTGCCAGAAAGCGGGAGAATACCTCGGGCAGGGAATCAGGGCGGGCAGGGAGGCGTCGGGAACAGTAAAGCGGGAGGACAATCTTGTTGTCCTGGATCCGGGACACGGAGGAAAAGATCCAGGGAAAGTCGCGGTCAATGGCGTGGAGGAAAAGGATATTAATTTAAAGATCGCTCTTTTTACAAAAGAGTATCTTGAAGCTGAGGGAGTAGATGTGGTGATGACCAGGATTGAGGATGAGAGGCTGGCGGACACCCAGGTGGGAGATCTGAAGCAGAGGGTCAGCCTCATGAATTCACAGAATCCTGTCCTTGCGGTGAGCATCCATCAGAACAGTTATCATGAAGAGTCGGTGCGTGGCGCTCAGGTATTCTATTATGCGGATTCCGAGGAGGGGAAGGCAGCGGCGGAATGCCTGCAGAAAGCGCTGGCAGAGCTTGATCCGGATAATACGAAACAGATAAAGGCGAATAATACATACTATCTGCTGAAAAAGACGGAGGTGCCGGTGGTGATCGCAGAATGCGGATTCCTGAGCAATTCGGAGGAAGCCCGAAAGCTTGTTACGGAGGAATATCAGAGGGCGACAGCGGGTGCTGTGGCGGAGGGGGTGCTGCAGTATATCCGGAGTGTGGGCGCAGGCGCGCAAGGGCATCGAAAATAGTTTGTTTTTGTTATAAATAATGGTATAATATACGTTATGAAAACAATAGTAAAAAAGATAGACAAAAATCAAATAGACGATGAGGTCATTCGTGAGGCCGGAGACGTGCTGAAAAGAGGAGGGCTTGTTGCTTTTCCTACAGAGACGGTATACGGTCTGGGGGCCGATGCTCTGAAAGAGGAGGCGGCGAAGAAAACATACGAAGCAAAAGGCAGGCCCTCGGACAATCCGCTTATCGTGCATATCTCAGATTATGAGGATCTGAAAAAAATAGCGGTCAATATCCCGCCGGAGACGGACGCGCTTGCCGCCCATTTCTGGCCGGGACCGCTCACCATGATCTTTGAAAAGAGTGAGGCCGTTCCTTACGGCACGACGGGAGGTCTGGATACAGTTGCAGTCCGCATGCCCAGCGATCCGGTGGCGGCGGCGCTGATCAGGGCGGCGGGAGGATTTGTATCTGCGCCCAGCGCGAATACGTCCGGAAGACCGAGCCCGACTACGGCAGAGCATGTTCTGGAAGACCTGGACGGAAAAATCGATATGGTGATTGACGGGGGGAGTGTGGATATCGGCCTGGAGTCAACGATCCTTGATATGACGGTGAACCCGCCCATGATCCTGCGCCCGGGAGCGATCACTGCGGATATGTTTGAAGAAGTGATCGGACCGGTGAGCGTAGATGAGACGATCCTGGGAAGCGAGAGCAAAAAGGCTCCGAAAGCTCCGGGGATGAAATACCGGCATTATGCCCCAAAGGCGAAGCTGATCATTGTGGAAGGCGATCTGCGGGAAGAGATCCTGGCAATCCGCCAGCTTGCGTATGCAGCCCATCGGAATGGAAAAGACGTGGGGATAATAGCTACCGGTGAGACCCTTCCCTTCTATAAATACGGGATCGTGAAAAATATCGGGACTCGGGAGAATGAAAGATCGATCGCAAGGAATCTCTACAGTGTGCTCAGAGAATTCGACGAGGAAGATGTAGATACGATATACAGTGAATCCTTTGCCATGCAGGGGATCGGGAAGGCGATCATGAACCGGCTGGAAAAAGCGGCAGGGCATATGCGGATCCCGGCAGCGGCTATCACAAAGCGGCAGAAATACCGCAGAGTGATCTTTGTAAGCAGTGCTGATTCGGTGAGAGGACCGATGGCGGCAGAGCTTTTGAAAAATCAGGAACTTGAGCAGGAATATGTGATTGATTCCATGGGAATGGTGGTGCTGTTCCCGGAACCGGCAAATCAGAAGGCCGAGGCTATCATGAAGAGTGCCCAGATGACTCTGGAGGGACATGTTTCCAGACAGTTTGACGGAGAGGGACTTCAGGATGACACGCTGATATTGACGGTGGACGGAAATCAGAAGGAGAAGATCCTGGCAGAATATGATAACCTGAAGAATGTATACACGCTGAACGAATTTGTGGGAGATGATACGGAAATACCGGATCCCTATGGAAAACCGCTGACGGCATACGGAGAATGCTATGAAGTGCTTGCCCGGCTTGTAGGACAGCTTGCGGCCAGACTGAATCTTCTGGCAGAAGGAGAGGAATGATGGGAGAAGTACATGTGATGGACCATCCGCTGATCGAACATAAGATCAGCTATATTCGAAGAAAAGACGTGGGAACGAAAGAGTTCAGGGAAGTTGTTGGGGAGATCGCGCAGCTGATGTGCTATGAGGCTACGAGGGATCTTGAGATGCGGGAAGTGGAGATTGAGACGCCTGTTGCACATACGGTCGGAAGAGAACTGGATGGCAAGAAGCTGCTGGACGGTGGTGTCTGCGACAGCATCCCCATCCGCAAGTTTCAGTCGATGGGATATGCGCGCAATATCGTGGTCCTGACACAGTATGGGGGATATCGCAAGCAGAAGAGCGCATCGCTGCCGCTGATCCGCGCCCGCTATCATGCTTATCCCCGATTCGTGGAAAAGATGGAAGACCGTCATCTTCGATACAATGACACGCTGGATCTGCTGAATGAAGAGGAGAAAAAAGGAAATGTCCTCATCATCCGGCCGAAGAAGCCGGTGAAGATCTCTCGGCTGGAGAAGAATGTCGAAAAGCTTCAGGCGCTTTATGATGAAGGGTATGCGGACACGGCCGGCATGATCCAGGACATCCGTGCCTTCCTGGCCGGATAAGCGAAAAAGCGGATTCATTCCGTTTTTTTCTGCCAAAAGAAATGAGGAACGAGAATCATGAAACCTGAACAATTGCTGAA
>ERZ780162.430-NODE-430-length-33654-cov-5.160302_pt1 | contig 33654 bp, 16 predicted proteins | sample MGYA00511474_ERZ780162 | MGnify/ENA primary metagenome ERZ780162 (study PRJEB29588, sample SAMEA2143633) | human gut metagenome | biome: human gut; feature: human-associated habitat; material: faeces | place: Denmark | collected 2008/2010 ...
GCAGTGCAGCCGCCCCATGCGGTTGCGGACTCTGCACGCTGCCACAAGCGGGCGCGGGGAGGCCCCGAGCGGGCGCGGACCCTGCGCGCGGCTCTTGCGGCTTAGACCAGCTTGCCCTTGCTGTGGTCGATCATGTGCTGGATGATCTCGGCCGTCCAGTCGGTGAACTCGCGGTTCTTCGTGACGAGCTTGTCGCCGGCAAGCTCCTGGTAGCTGATTTTCGCCTTGGCATAGCGCGTGACCTTGGATTCTTCCTCGCGGGACAGGCAATCCTCCGTGGTCTTGAAAGCGCCGAGCGCGCGGATCATCTTCGCGTTGAACATGATGTGCGGCTTGTCATCGGCATCGAGGCAGATGAAGGCGGCCTTGGTCACGCCGAGCTGGTTGGCGTGCAGACACGCGACGTTCTCAAGCGACTCAAGCGTGTCGGTGAGGTCGGCGGCGAGTGCTGCGGCTTCCTCGGCAGTGACGGCATCGCAGGGCTGTGACAAGACGGCTTCGTCTTTCACCAGGTCTTTGATCATGAGGGTATCCTCCCATAGGTTGCGAACAAAGCGCGCCTGCAAGTTGGGCGCTCGTGTTTGGAATTGTACCACGGAAGAAAAGACTCGCCCTCGCTGCGCACGCTCAGAACGAGGACAACGGCTTCGACGGATGACACATGTTCGGAGAGCCACTATTCCGAGAGACGATTTTGAGACAATTGGGGGGCGCAATGTCTTCCATGATGTACCAAAAAGCGGACAAGCGCTTTATAGCCGAAGATATTCCAAAAACATTATCACAAACAAAAATGAATTGTTGAAAGGGAATCATTCCTATTGGAATGTGGATACTGCTTTGGGAGCAATTTCACTTCCTCCACGGATGAAACCTAAAGCTAGTGTGCCACCCGTGAAGCAAGCTTCACAACGCCCAAATAACTCTTTTGCATTATACACAACACCGTCAATTTGAAACATTTAATTTTAGTTTTCAGTAGAAATTAACAAGCTGCTCACATTGTTTGCCCTTTTCTCGATAGGGTTTTACTGGCGACGAAATTTATCCTTTCTCCTTCTTAATTCTCACGATACCGCACCTGAGCTGGTGTTAAATTCGCTATTTTGTCAAGACGCCGTCTTCGCTCATTGTTCTTTTCTGCTTTGGTTCTATACTAACGATTGGGCTCGGCTATGCATGGCCCGCCCATGGCCGCCGCGGGGTTCGGGTACAGGCTCATGCACATTGCCGCCCTATGGCCTTTGGAATCATGCCGCCGTGCCCGGCGGCGTCCGCTCATCACTCATAAGGTTGCTGCTATTTGCTCTTTGGAATGTTGTCGAGGGCTGGCGCGCGGCGGCTTCGTCCCCTTTTTGGGAAGGAGTTGTCTTTGAACAAAGTCGACATTGCTCCATTCGAAATGTTTTGCGGCATAGATGTTGGGAAAACTTCGAATCATATTGTCGCCCTAGACCGTCATGGCGACAAGCCGTTGATTAATCGGAAGGTTCCTCAGGAGGAGGCGGAGATTCGCGCCGCATTGGAGGAAGCAGGCGATTTCGGGCTTGCTCTCGTTATCGTCGATCAGTTCGGTGCGTTCGGCCGTCTTGTCGTGGGCGTCGTTAAGAGCATGGATATTCCTGTAGCGCACATGTCGCCACGCCGCTTTCGTCAAGTCGCTGAAACGTACGGTGAGGATAAATTCGACGAAAAGGATGCGTACATCCTGGCTGATGCTTCACGAACGACGCCACGCAACATCGAGTTCGTGGGCAATCGGGCTGAGTCGATGGCCGAGATCAAGGTGCTATCCTCGCGCCGCGACGACATCGTCGAGGAGCGCACGCGCTGCTACAACCGGCTTCATGATTTCATCCATCAGGTAAGTCCTCCCCTTGAAGAGCTCTTCTCGAAGAGGAAACTTCATAATGACCTGGAAATTCGACTGATTGCGCGCTATGGCGGGCCGATTGGCTTTCGCCAGGCGGGCCGCGCTCGCGCGTCGACGTGGGCGGCGGAGCTTAAGTATCACTGCGTGGACGGCCCGAAGAAGGTGGAACAAGTTTTCGACGTGCTCGACCGACAAACTGTCATGCTGCCGGGTGCTGCGGTGATCGAGGAGCAAATACGTTCGATTGCATCGCGCATAATCGAACTTTTGGCCGAAGAGAAGCGCCTGAATCTGATGATCGAGCAGCGCGCGAAGATGATTCCCGAGGTTGATCTTTTGCAGAGCATTCCTGGCGTCGGCCCGGTGTATGCGGCGCTGATCGCCGTCGAGATCGGCGATATTGGTCGGTTTCGCGATTCGAATCATCTGGCATCATACGCGGGTGTGGCGCCGCGCAAGGAGGAATCGGGGACGAGCGTTCATAAGAGAAGGAAACGCAAAGGCGGCAATCGCCGGCTGAAGAACGCGCTCATGCAATCATCGCAGCGTTCGGTGCAGTGCGACCCTTTGGCAAGGGCGTATTACGAACGCAAGCGAGCAGAAGGAAAGAAGCACCTGCAGGCGCTCCGAGCGTTGGCGAGACATCGGGTGACGGTGATCTTCGCGATGCTGAACGAAGGTACTTTCTACGAGCCGCCGGTTGAAGTGGACGAGAATGGCCGCGGATAGGATATGACGCGCGTGGTGGCATACGGCGGTGGGCGAGCAAGTCGTATGAGCGCAATCAGCCAGAGAGCAGAAGGCTCGCTGTTATGAAAACCCTTATAGGTTGATTCCAATAGGAGGAAAAATGACAGCTTGCAAAGACTCCCTTAGCGGGAAGAAGGCAGTGAGCGCGACCCTCGCGGGCGTTCTCGCAGTCGGCATGGTGCCGGCAGCGGCCTTCGCGGCGGAAGCACCCGCCGACGAGGTCCAGAACGACGGCATCGAACTTCTGGACACCACTAGCCCTGTGACCCTGTTCAATGCTGGCACCATTGCGCTGGGCAGCACGTTCAGCCCTGTGAGCGGCCAGACCAACCAGTTCACCGCTAACGCGACCACCGACGGCACCGCGCTCGATCTTGGCACCGTCACGGTTACCCCAAAGGGCCAGTCTGCGGTTGCCGCCACGGGTGATGATTTCAAGGTGACCATCACCAAGAACGGCGCCGAGGTGAAGGAAATCAAGACTCCCGGTACCTACACCGTGACCGTTGAGGCTGTTGGCGGCGACTATGAGGGCGGCCAGGTTTCCGCTACCATCACCGTCAAGGGTGCCTCTCTTGCTAACGCAACGCTGTTCCAGGTGAACCCGGATAACGCCAATGACGTTTCCGATACGACGTTCACCTACACCGGCAATGTGCTTGACCTCGGCGTTCAGGTCGATGGCAAGGCCCTTAAGGCCGGCACCGACTACACGATCAAGTTTGTGAATGCTGGCGGCGATGCTAACAACGACCCCGCGGTCGAAGTGAAGAACGCCGGTAAGTACTATGCGGTCATTACTGGTCAAGGCAACTTCGTTGGCAACGTCAAGAAGATTGCCAACGTCACGGTCGCTCAATTCAATCTCGCCAGCGCCACGATTTCTGTCGATGATGTTTACGGCGCAACTGCCGCCAAGCCTTCTACTCCGACTTCTGTCAAGAACGGCTCCGACGTGCTTGCGAACCCGGCTGAAGTCAAGCTGACGCTCAACGATGGCCAGACCTGGGATGCCAAGGGCCAGTACACCTTCACCGCCAAGGCGGACAAGACCAACCCGAACATCACGGGTTCCAAGACTGATGTGACCTGCAACAAGGTCGACGCAGTTGCCACCTTCGAATACGATGGCGCTGCGTTCCCGACGGAGTTCACCACCAACAAGGGCGACAAGAAGCCTGTCTACTTCGACCTCGACAAGATCGCCGCCAAGGACGCTGCCGGCAAGGCTGTTGACGAATCCCTGATCGATGTCACCGTCACCGACAAGGATGGCAACGACGCCGCGGCTGATTTCGAGGCTCACAAGGCCGGCACTTACACCGTGAAGGCCGCTATCAACGACGACACCTATACCTTGGGCGGATCCGTTGAGTGCAAGGTCGTCATCAAGGAAGCCACTGTCGTTACTGCCGAGAACGTTGTCGTTAAGTACAATGGCAAGATCGTCACTTCTGTCGAGAAGAATTATGATGGCGATGATATTGTAGCGAGCGACTTCGAGGTGACCGTCACCGACGCCAAGGGCAATGTGATCGAGGGTTCGACGCAGGGGCTTGTCGATGCAGAAGGCAAAGCTGTCGACAAGGCGCTGAACGCAGGCTCCTACAAACTCGTCATCGAGAACGAGAACGTCGACTTCCAGGGCGAGGCTGTTGTGCCTATCACAATCAACAAGGTTGACCTGAGCACCATCAAGGTCGGTGCTGAGCAGAAGGCGTGGCTCGACCATACCGAGAATCCGGTTCTTACCTATGTCCAGAAGGGCACCGAGGTTGCTGACCTTGACCTCGAATACCAGTCTGGCACCGACGAAAATGGCGAGCCTGTGTGGGAGGCACTCCCCGCTGCCGCTAAGGTGACGGTCAAGGATGCTTCTGGCAAGGAAGTCACCAAGCTTGAGGACGAGGGTATCTACACCATCGAGATCGCGGCTGCAGATGACGACGCTGCTCTGAACTACACGTTCCCGACGGAGGTTTCCATCACGGTTGCGGATGAGGCAAACCTGAAGTTCGCCGACAATGTCGATTCGAGTGCCTGGTACTACAACGAGGTCAACAAGGCTGCCGAACTCGGTCTTATGAACGGTTACGCTGACACCAATCTCTTTGGGCCGAACGACACCATCACTCGTGCTCAGGTTGCACAGGTTCTGTTCAACATGGCTGGCGGTCGCGCCGATATGGACCTTCCCGAGGGCTCTTACAACGAGATCTACGGATATGCGTCCTTTGGCGATGTCAATGGCAAGATGTGGTACGGCAAGGCCATCGCGTGGGCTAAGGCTGCTGGTATCGTGACTGGCTACGGTGACGGCACCTTCGCTCCCGAGAACAACATCACGCGCGAAGAGTTCGCGACCATGCTTGCCCGTTATGCTCAGAAGTACGGCAACTACACTGCCGGTAGCGCTGCTGATTTTGCTGCGTATGGCGATGCTTCCGCGGTTGACTCCTGGGCTGCCGAGTACGTCGCATGGGCGGTCAAGGGCGGTTACATGGGCAAGAACACTAACGTTCTCACGCCGCTCGCTAACATGACTCGCGCCGAGGCGGCTGTTATGGTCGTCCGCTACGCTGGCTAAGCTAACTGCCTAAACGAGGCTCATTTTTCGCCTGCTGGGAGCTAATCCCAGCAGGCTGGCCATGGGGCATGCGGGATGCGGGCGTCGCGCAAAGGGCGCGAGCGTTCCCCTGCCTCAGGGTCAGCCTTAGGCAATCAATCGCAAGCTGTCGCGTAAGGCTTCGGGTGCGCCGACGCCCCCTCATCCGGGAAACCTGGGAGGGGGCGTCGGCGTTTTCTGATGAAATGCCGGCCCATGTTTTCCCCAGGAGGCTTTTTCCCATGCCCAACCCCATATCCAAGCTGCTCTCGCTCGGCGACGGCAAGCGTCTTAGGCAGTATCGCCGTATAGTCGACAAGATCAACTCGCTCGAGGACGGCCTCTCCGCGTTGACGGATGCCGAATTGCGCGCTACGGCCGACCGTCTGCGCGAGCGTGCGGTTGCTGACGAGGCCAACGAGAGTCTTTTGCCTGAGTCGTTCGCGCTTGTGCGTGAGGCGTCGAAGCGCACGGTGGGGCTGCGCCACTACGATGTGCAGCTCATCGGAGGCATGGCCTTAAACGATGGGTGCGTCGCCGAAATGAAGACTGGCGAGGGAAAGACGCTCGTCTCCACCTCAGTGGGCTTCCTGAACGCACTGTCGGGCGATCCTGTTCATGTCGTCACCGTCAACGATTACTTGGCGAAGCGCGATGCGGAATGGGTTGGCCGCATATACGGGTTGCTCGGCATGAAGGTTGGGCTTATCCAAAACGGCATGGAGCCCGAGGAGCGCAGACCCTCGTACGCCGCCTCCGTCACCTACGGTACCAATTCCGAATTTGGCTTCGACTACCTTCGCGACAACATGGTCTCTTCGCCTCGCGATCGTGTGCAGCGCGGCCATGTGTTCGGCATCGTCGACGAGGCCGATTCGGTGCTCATCGACGAGGCGCGCACGCCGCTTATCATCTCAGGGCTCTCCGGTGCGCCTTCTGCTATCTGCACCACCTTCGCCGAGATCGCGGCCAGGCTCGATCCCGAGAACGACGTCGTACTCGACGAGAAGCGCCGAACGGTGTACGAAACTGAAAACGGCCTTGCGAAAATCGAGAAAATGCTTGGCAGCGAAGTATATGCCGACCTCTCAGGGGCCACAGCGAACCGGTTACGCCAGGCGCTCAAGGCCCAGTTCCTGTTCAAGATCGACCATGACTACGTGGTCGACGGGGGCGAAGTGAAGATTGTCGATGCCTTCACGGGCCGCATCATGGAGGGCCGCCGCTATTCCGAGGGTCTCCATCAGGCAATCGAGGCGAAGGAACACGTTCAGATCAAGCCCGAGACGCACACCATCGCAACCGTCACACTGCAGAACTACTTCCGCTTGTACAAGAAGCTCTCCGGCATGACGGGCACGGCGCTCACCGCCGACAGCGAGCTCGACCATATCTACCATATGCCCGTCGTCCCCATCCCCACGAACAAGCCCGTGATCCGCGAAGACAAGGGCGATTTGATCTTCCGCACTGCAGAGGCCAAGTTCGCCGCCGTTGCCGACGAGGTAGAGCGCCGTCATGCCAAGGGGCAGCCTGTGCTTGTGGGTACGGCTTCGGTGAAGGCTTCCGAGCGGTTGTCAGAGAAGCTAAGCGAACGTGGCATCGGGCACCAGGTGCTTAACGCGAAAGAACATGAGCGTGAGGCTGCGATCGTTGCCGAGGCGGGCCGGCTTGGCGCGGTCACCGTTGCCACCAACATGGCTGGCCGCGGAACCGACATCCTGCTCGGAGGCAACTATGAGATGCTTCGGCAGGCCGCCCTTAAGAAGTTCGGTGTGAAAGACGAGGAGCTGGCAGCAGAGTGGCAGCTCCATGCGGCCGACGCCGAGGCAAGGTATATCACCGACCGCGAGGGCTATGCCGTCCGCGTGCTTGGAGGACTGTGCGTTATCGGTACCGAGCGTCACGAGGCGCGGCGCATCGACAACCAGCTGCGTGGCCGCGCCGGGCGACAGGGAGACCCAGGCGAATCCCGCTTTTATCTTTCGCTCGAAGACAACCTTTTGCGCCTTTTCGGGAAGGAGCGCATATACAAGGTGTCCGAGATGATGGTGCAAAGGGGCATCCCTGACGATTCGCCTTTGGAGGACCCGCTGGTCTCGAAGGTGATTACTGCCGCTCAGCAACAGGTGGAGTCGATGCACTTCGCCTCGCGCAAAAACGTGCTCGAGTACGATGATGTCATGGACTTGCAGCGCAAGGCCATCTACGGCGAGCGCAATGCCATCTTGGATGGCAAGAACGTCTGCGAAGGCATGGCCGAGTTCGTGGAGAGCATGGTCGATAGCTTGCTTGAGGAGAACTGCCCTGCCGAGATTCCTTCGGACGACTGGGATTTCGGGACGGTCGACGCGTGGGTCGAGTCGATGACGGGAGATAAGGGCTACGACTCAAGCGCAATCGAATGCGATCAGGATCCCGATGTGCTCGCCGAAGACGTTCGCAATCATCTGATGAGGGTTTTCGACGAGAAGCGCGAGGCGGTGGGCAATCCTTTGTTCGAGGAGCTCTGCACGCAGATAACGCTTCGCATCATGGACACGCACTGGGTCGCGCATCTTACCGACATGGAGGGCTTGAAAGTGGGCATCGGGCTTCGCGCATACGGGCATCGCGATCCGCTCGTTGAATACAAGAAGGAGGCCTACCAGGCGTTCTCGCGGCTCGTGGATTCCATCTACGAGGACAGTCTGCGCGCCATCCTGCGCTTGCCCGTCGAGAGCGCAGGCGCTGCCTCTAGCGGGCTTTCCGAGGAGGATAACCCCTTCCGCCCCGAGAGCATGGTGTACTCCGACTCGCGATCGCCCCCCGAGGCCTCGCCGCTCGAGGCACCCGACCCCGCAGGGGGAAACCCGCTCGGGTAGGGGGTAGGCTCGCCTGGGCGATCCCGCAGCCTGCCCGGATAATCGGCAAGCTCGCCTGGACGATTCCGCAGTCCGCCCAGGTGGCCGAAAAGCTCATAGCCATCAGACGAACACGCCCTCATGAGAGGGCGTGTTCGCCTTTTGCGATGTAAAGGGGCATCGTTGCGACAATGATGCGCGACCTGCCGGTTGGGGTACCGCCTCCTCGTGTTTTCCTCCCATTGGAAAAAGGCTGGGTGCGGCTTGGCTTTCGCTCATAGCATGGAGAAAACGAGTCGAAGGCAAGGAGGGGGACATGTATCGATTTTTGCCATTGTTTCGGGGTTCACCTTGGATTATCGGTTGAAGAGCGCTAATGTCTCGTCTGATTCTGCCGTTTGCTTAGGCAGAGAACTGATGGGTTGGGTAAAACTACAGAGGTGGCTTACGTAAAATGCACCGATCAAACAAGGTGCCTTTCAAAGGCACGCTTACCAGCAAGGCATTTTCGATATTCCTCGCATTGACGCTTTGTGTGCCCACAACGCTAGCGGGCAACTTGTCCCACGTGCGGCAAGCGCAGGCGGACGTGTCTGTCCCTCAGGAGCAATCGACGGGTGGCGATGCTCTCGATACCGCTCCCGATGGCGCTTCGATCGGCGAAGCTGCCGACTCCGCGCAAGCGCAGGACGCGCCTGATTCCCCAGCTCTTTCGTCCGCTCTTGATTGGGGCGCTCAGTACCAGGCGCTCATGTTGTCCTCGAAAGGGCTCACGGTCGATGTGGAGAAGCTCGTCGAAAGCGTGCGCGAGTCTGGCGCGGCACTCTCTTCGGGCGACACCCAGGCGCAAGCTGCTCAAAGCGGCGAATCCCATCCGGCCGGTTCTCAGGCGGCGGCCCCAAGCGGCGCTGCCCAAAGCGAGCTCCCCTCGACGATTCCCGCCACGCTCAATCTTTCGTTTGAGCTCGACCCCTCAGCTTGGGTCGGCGATTCGGGCGCGAATCCATCCTCGGACACCGATCAATCCCCTGCAGCCGCCCCTCTCGGCGCGAGCGAGCACAAGGCGGTCGTCCCCGGCGATTGGTTCTCGGTGGAGCTTCCAAAAGAGCTCAAGCCCGCAGAAGAAACGCTTGCGCTCGACGTGTTCCAAAACGACGAGCAAGGCAACGCCACAACGGTGAAGATCGCCGAAGCGACGTGGGAGGGCGACAAGGCCAAGGTGACTTTCACGACTCCGATCGACACTGCTTCAGGTGCCGCGGCGCTTTATGGCCAAAGTGCAGAACGGGCAACGGGCGCCGATGTCTCGATGCCCTCGACGCTCGCCGCGTCAGTGCAGCTTCCTGTCGTTTTCTCCGCCGACCTCGTGCAGGATGCCCCATCCACTTTCAACTGGCTGTTGCAGCAAACCGCATCGGGAAGCCGCAGCGCGCAGCTTTGCGTGCCCTCGAGGGGCGAGTTTTTGTCGTTGATGGGCGCGGCTCCGAGCGAGGGGCAACCAAATGCGATAGCCAAAGACGAAGTCATTGGAATCCATCCTTCCTCGAAGCGCGAGGGCTCGGCGTCGTTTGTCACCCTGTGGGCTGACAACAACTCGGGGTCTCGCCCGTCAACGACCGAGATGATGAACAGGCAGGAGTACGGTCTTTATTTCCAAGTTGAAGGGGACGATGCGTCGTACCGCCTTTTCGAGATGGATAGTGCGGGCAACTGCGTTGTTTCGCAGGATGCGAAGCGGCTGCTGGGCATGACCCAGGAAGACCTTGACAAGTTAAGAAACCCCGACACCGATTGTTTCGTGCGGGTCGACCACAAAACGACCAACTCCTATGAGGCGAGCGCGTCAGAGCTCAATTCCGAGGTTGTCGTCACGACGCAGAAGAAGGACGAGGACGGCAGCCCCGCGCTCGACGATGAGGGCAATCCGATTTACAAGGAGACCAGAAAGCACATCACCTGGTCTATCAGGCACGACGGGGTAAGCGAGGGAGAGACGGCATACGACGGGGCCTACATCGACGCTCCGCGCGATGATTATCCGGGCTACGTCAACGACGGGCAAGAGGTGATGCAGCTTTTGGGAGACGTCACCTTCAACTTCACCCTGCGCGTTGGCGATGAGGCGGGGCGGTTGGCGAGCCTGCCAGAGGACGAGCGCTTTGATGCCTGGTTTCAGGAATGGGGCATCCACCAAAAGCTCATTGTGAAGAAGAACGTCAACGGCACAGAGGAGGACTACTCCGAATTGACGGGGGGTCCTGAAGCGGACAACGAACTCTATCATGCTATGAAAGACGGCGCCCTGAAGCTGTCGATTTCAAACGATGGGCAGACCGCCATGCTAGGGCCCGCTCGCTGGCCGATGTATCATCCCGATGGGTCGGCATTCGAGTACAGCCTCCAACAAGAGGAGTCGAAGAGCACCAAGACGTTCCCCGATGGAGCCACGTACTCGGATTACTATCAGGTTGTTTACAACAACCTCAACACCCTGCACTACAGCTCGGACACCACGACGGCGCACAATAACGGCACGATCATCCTCATCCATAAGGGCGACACGCGCGTCGATGCCCATAAGATCTGGCTCGACGACGACGCCTCTGAGCGCCCGGAGACGAGGTTCACGCTTTGGCGCTACTCGTTGCGCGATGGAGCCGGCCCCGATAGCGCGTCTCAGGTGACGACTCGCGACGACGGAGGCGCTTACGTAACGCTTACGCTCTCTGCGGAGGAAAGCGAAAAGGCCGGCGACGGCGCTATCGATCTGGGCGACCTGCTCCGTAAGCAGTACCCGGATTGCTCGATCGCGAAGTACGACCCTGCTGGTTATCCCTATATTTATCTCATTCGAGAGGACGGCCTGTCGGGTTACGAGGCCCTGTTCGGATCGGGTGTCGCCGAAGACGGATCGGCGACAGGCGACACGGGTGCGAACTACTACAGCGCCGATTTCGAGAACACCGTCGCTGCGGGGGGCGATGCCGTCCGCGCGGATGGCGACAAGTCGCTCTACATGGGCGGTACCATCATCAATCGTCGTAGCGATACCACGAAGCAGACGCTCGCTAAGACATGGGAGGCGGGGTCGTATCAAGACCAGCTTGCAGACGTTGAGGTGACCTTCCAGCTCGAGCGCATACTTAAAGAACATGCCACGTTCGATGAGAATCGGGGCTATTGGGTTGCCAACGGCGATACCTACGAGGTCACGGACCCCGATACGGGTGACACGTTCCGGTATCCCTACGATTTTCAGTATTGCGACGACGTCCCGTATGAAGCTCAGTTAAAAACGGTGACAGGATGGACGTCCGAGAACATGACGCAAGAGGTGAGCGCGGACGTTCCTCGCTATGACAAGGACGGTAAAGAGTGGGTCTATCGCTGGAACGAGGTCGCGGTAACCAAGGCTGGCGACCCCATGAGCCATTTCATCCAGAATACCGACCCCGATACCGGGCTCAAGCTCATGTCGGGTGACTTCTTCATCTTCTCCTCCATCGTCGATGCTCAGGGTGCTAATGTTCCGCTCCACTTCAAGGGCGAATACGACAAAGAGCGCGGTGTCCTGGTGAACCGCTACGTCGATGAGACGACAGCCCAGATGCAAAAGTGGTGGTGGAACGAGAACACGCAGGAGTACACGCAGGACACGAGCAACCTTGGCTACAAGGCCCAACCCGTTACGGTAACGCTGCTGCGGAACAACAAGGTATTCGGAGAGTTCACGGTCAACGGGGCGAAATCCGAAAAGCGGGAAGTCGCCTCGAAGGATGGCAGCACCGCGTTCTTCTGCCAGGAAACCGAGCCATGGGTGATGGACTTCACGGGCTTGCCGAAATACGATGCCAACGGCTCGGAGTACGATTACATGGTCGTTGAAGGCGCGATGGGGTATTTCCAGCAACACCAGTACATGCCCGAAGACCCTGAGACGGGTCTTCCGAACGTGACGAAAATCTGGAACAAGCCCGGCTCCGGCGGGTCGTTGATCCGCGTCAGCAAAGCATGGGGGGACGGAGGGAACACCTCTGCCCGCGTGCCCGTCAAGGTGGGCATCTTCGCCAAGCATTACATCTTCGAAGATGGCGAGCTGAAATATGCGCAGGATGAGGAGATCGGCGAAGCGACCCTTTCCTATGAGAACGCCTGGTACAAGGAATGCTATGTGCCGGTCGACGGGCTCAGCCAAAAAGACGATGTCTATATACGCGAGCTGTCGGTAAGCGACGCTGACTCGGCGAGCGATAACTACGCCGTTGTGACGCGCGGTGAAGTTATCGCTGCTCCCGAAGGCTCCGAGTACAAAGATTTGCTGGTCAATTGGGCGGAGACGAACCAGAACAACCCCTTCAACGAGCGCATGGTCGGATCTCCCCAAGCCGGGGGAAATGCGTATGTCTACGAGGTCGACTACGGCACCGACGATGTCCTAGGCTCGCTTCAGGTGAGGAACAAAAGAGTCGGCAACGTGAGCGTCTTCGTTGATAAAAGCTGGACTGACGCGGGGGCTGACCCGAGCGAGCGTCCGCGCGCGTGCTTTGTCCTCTCCTCGGCAGACGACGGCGTCGCCTTCCGCGCAGACGATGAAGGCAACGTCTACGTGACCGCAGGCGATGAGCAGGCAGATGAGAGATCATATGTGTTCACCGCTCCGGATATGCAGGAGAGGGCCATCTACAACACGAAAGCCTATCCTGGTTGGGTTTGGCTTGCCGACGAGAACGGCAACAAGGTAGAAGGCGATGAGGGGGCCAAGCTCGTCGTGCGCATCGATAGCTCGGCTGCGACGTCTCACACGGCGTTCGCCTTGCTGCCGAAATACGACTCCAATGGGTTTGTTGTCGATTGGAATATCGAGGAGGCGTGGCTTGAGGATAGCGGCGACTATACCTCAACGAGAACCAGCTATACGCGCGACTACACTTCGAAGTGGCATTATTTCGACTCGATCACGGCTTCTTATAACAACAAGCGCGCCCAAACGAAGGACGTTACCTTCTTCACCTCCTGGTACGACGGCTACGTCAACGAGGTACTGAAACAGCGCCCCGACGTCTTTCTCACGCTGTGGCGTCAGGTGTACCAATACGACGCCGACGGCAAATTGGTGATGGACGCCGACGGCGTGCATCCGCGCGCTACGTTGGAGAAGGTCACCGGATACGAGAGCTACTCGTGGGAGAGCATCGACGACTACCACAGCGCAGCAACTATCAGAAACCTTCCCCGTTACGATAGCCACGGCAAGGAAATCGTGTACTACGCAAGTTGCCACATCGGGACGTCCGAAGATGCAGTGGAGGGTCTCGACTACACCGATTCGTGGCTTACCTACGGCGCTAATGACCCCGATCCGGGCAATCCTAAGTGGGATCAGGCGAGCGCCGAGGTCTCTTCCGCGCTCAACAAAGTGACCGTTGGCTCGGAAGCCGAAGGGGGCATGGCCGACGCGGTTCGCGAGGACGGCACCTTCAACTTCAAGATCGAGAACTCCATCGACATCAGCGGAGAGAAGACCTGGCGTGACCTGCCCTTCGGCTTCGACGAGGCAGACTTGCCCGATATTACGATTTACATGCAGAGAAGGCTCGCGAACGGGACCTACGATGAGGCGGGCAACTGGGTGCAAGGGGAAGTGCTTCCTTGGCAGGACCTGGAGATCAGCAAAACCGCCGATGGCGGGTATTCCGTCGCGTCCGTTGACAACGCCGTCGATGGTGCCGGGGTGGCAGACGGCAAAACGGCTGTTGCCTGGACGGAGGACATCAAGAAAAACGCATCTGGGGGTTATAGCTATTTGATTTCCTCCTACGGCTCGAATGAGGAGGGCGTCGCGCCCGACGCTGCGAACAGACTGCCGCGATACGACCGAAACGGCAATCTGTACGAATATCGGCCCACCGAAGTGGTGCGCGGTCTTGAGGGCAAGCCCGGTGGCTTCACGGCCGACGACCTTGTCGGAAACGGGGCGGGACAGTCGGCTGGCAGCGTTTTCGCCATTTCGGGTACTCCCGGCTCGTACCGCGTCATCAACACATACCAATCTGATACGGGAAAGCTGACAGTGAAAAAGCTCTACGAAGGCATGGAGCCGGGTGATAGGGTCCCCGATACCACCTTCACGCTCTATCGCTACTACGTGACCCGCGATGGAAAGAAAAGCACAGCCGAGTGCGTTGCCTCTCACACCCTTTCGGCTGGCGAGATAGCCACGGCGGTCTCCGCCGACGGACAAACGGGCGTGGGTGCTCAGACCGGAGTCGGGCAGTACACCTTCGACAACCTGGCGATGTACACCCCGTCCGGCGAGTATTGGGTGTATTACGTTGCTGAAAACGGCATAAACGGCTTCGGAACGCTTGTCTCCTTGGGGGATAAAAGCCTTTCGGACACTGGTTTCTCATGGGGTAATTTCCTTGAAAACGGCTCTTGGGCATCGCCCGATCTGGGAGAGCCGAAGCGCAACGACAAGGGAGACTTCGACCAGCCCGAAAAGACGATGGTCGCCAACGACGAGACCCCCGACGTCACGTTCAGGAACACCTACTGCCCCGAGGACGCGCTGACTTCCTTGCAGGGGAAAAAGACCTGGCAAGACCAGAGCAACGCGTTCGGCCTGCGCCCTGAGGACATTACCCTTCAGGTGACGCGAACCTACCAAAACGGCATTCCCGATGCGCAAGGGCAGGTGCTGGGGATGGTCGAGACCATGAGAAGCCTTACGGGGCTCGACTCGGGCTCTCCTGCAGGGGTCATCGAACTGCAAAGCGACGATCCCGGTGAGCCCAACTACCTGCAATGGAACAAGTCTGCCGACGCCAACACCTGGGTGTACACTATCTCCAATCTCGAGCAGTATGCTCCCGACGGCAAGCCGTGGCGTTATACGGTGAAGGAGATACTGCCCGATGGGTCGCAGTATCTCGTCAAATCCAACAGCAACGGCGGTACGGTGAGCGCCGACAACCACGACGTTGGCAGACCCGTTTCGGTGCCGACGATTGAGAACTATCTGAAAGGCAAGCTGTCCGTCGTCAAGAAATGGGACGACGGCCTCGATGCCGACTGGAAGCAGCGTCCAAGCCTGACGGTTCGCGTGCAGGCCAAGATCGAGGGCGGCGAATGGGGCGATGCGGGCGAGGTTTTGAAGACGCTCGGCATCACCGGCGAGAACGGGAACGCGCTTGCGGGCTTGGAGGCGGACGGAAAGTTCCAGCCCTTCGAGATGACTTGGTTTGCCACCGATGAGGAGAACCAAGGTACAGGCGAATACACTTATACGTGGAAGAACCTGCCCACGCTCTATTCGTCCGAGGGCGTCTCGCGCGAAATCTCTTGGCGCGTGGTCGAGTCGAAGCTGACATACGACGCGGGATCGGCCAAGCAGACCGAGGTTGCGATCTCATCCCCCGACGATACGGGCTCATACCTTGCCTACAAGCCCTATCAGCCTTCCCAAAGCGAATCTTTTGAGACTAACGGGAAAGGCGAGCTGGTCTCGAAGTCGACGATAACGAACACCTTGGAATCTACCTCGATTTCGGCGAGCAAGACATGGGACGACGCGGGCAACGAGTGGGCTTCGCGGCCGGGAACGCAGCATGTCGGCGATACCTGGTCCCTCACCTACGCGCTGCAGCGCACGACGACCCCTTCTGACGCCTCATCGTGGAGGTGGCTGAGCGAATACGGAGCCGAAATCGAGAGCCCCTTCGCCGACGGTCAGGGCAACTTGAACCCCAAACTGCTCACCGCTGTGCTTTCCGGAATAGGAGACTCGGCGTCGGCCACGTTCGGGAACCTTCCCGAAACCGATCCTTCGGGCGCGGAGTATGCCTACCGTTTGGTCGAGCAGGTCAAGGGAAGTTATAGCGCGAGCGGTATGATCGTCGCAACGAGCAACGACGGCAAGGTGAAGCTGGTCGTTGCGCAGGAGGACCAGGCGGCGAATGCATTCGTCAATCGGCTCGACACCATCGACATTACGGGCAAGAAGCTCTTCAACGACTACGGCACGGGGCTGGCTCCTCAGAGCATCGAGCAGGTTCAAGACTTGGTCGAGCTTAGGGTGCAGCGCTCTGTCGATGGGCAGACTTGGGCCGATGCAACCAAAGATGGGGGCAAGGCGGACGAACCTGTGTGGAAGCAGGACGACGGGACATGGGTCTACTCGTATTCAGGCCTGCCCAAAACCGACCAGGCGGGCAACGTCTACCGCTATCGCGTGATCGAGGTAAGCGACTGCTCGTCGGGCTTCTACGAAAGCTATGCAGACGATGCCGCTGTCGATGGCCAAACGGGCAATGTCTCAGCGGCTACTATCACCAACACCTCCACCCGCTTCACGATGAACAAGGTCGGCGACGGCACCCTCGGTTCCAAGGGCGAAACGCTTTCCGGCGCGACATTTGAGCTTTGGCGGGACGGCGAGCTATATGCCCGTTGGCAGCGCAATGACGAGGGCGTGGTTACCAGCGCTGTTTGGCCCGCGGGCGCCTCGCCCGAGTCAAGCGACCCCGGCATTCAGATGCAGGGGGCGAATCAGGGTTTCATAGTCGGCTTGCCGGCCGGTACCTACACTGTGAAGGAGACTTCTGTTCCGGCGGGGCATGTGAAAGCCGCCGACTTTGAGATAACGATCGCCTCCGATGGAACTGTGGCCTGCGCCTCCGACGCGCGAAGCGACGTCGCCGTAACCGTTGGGGGTAACACCGCAACGGCGACGGTGACCGACGCCGTTGTCCGCGGCGAGGTTGAGCTGCATAAATACTATGATCACAACGGCGATCAGGCGCCCGTTGCCAAGATGACTTTCGACCCGTACAAAGGCACATACGACGAACATGCCGAAAACGGCGGCGGCGTGTGCATAGCCACGGGGCTCGTCGCCGACGGCGGTGGTACTTGGCGCTCGCATGAAGACACCCAGGCGATCTACAAGAATACGGTCGAGGCGTTTGGCGAGTATGCGAAATACTACCAGCGCGCAAGCGATGGCCTGCCGGAGGGGAGCTACTACTTCATAGAGACGGGAACGTCGAACAAGACGGTCGATGCGCAGGGGAAGGCCTTTGCGTTTGAGATTGCCCAAACCGGAACGTCACAGCCCTCTGTGAAGCTGCAAGCGAAAAACGACGAGTTCAACGCCGCTGCAGAACTTGAGAAAGTCGATTCGGAAACGGGTGCCGCGATTTCAGGCGCCCAGTTCGCTCTGAGCCGAGACGATGGCACGGAAGGTGGCAGCCTTATAGCCTCTGGCCTCGAATCCGGCAAAACCTATGCGCTCGACGCGACTGGGTCCAAGGTCGAGTCGAGCTCCACCGCTGGCGAGGGGACGCTCAAGCTGACTGGCCTTAAGAAGGGTTCCTATATCTTGGCGGAAACGCGCAACGTGGGGTATTCCCTGTCCGACGTGGCGCCTATACGGTTTACGGTCGGCAACGACGATAGTGGTGCTACGCTTTCGCTGGGCACCGACGGCAAGCTGGCGAACAATCCGCTGCACGGCGCCATTTACATGGAAAAAGTCGACTCTGCAACCGGAAGCGGCATCGCAGGGGCGGAATTCGCCCTGGAAAAGAAAGGTTCCGACGGAACGTGGGCGGTCGTTGCCGAGGGAATCGTTTCCGGCAAGAAATATCGAGCCGACGTTGACGGCAATGGGGCGATCGTCTCGGTGTCCGAGGCCGAGCAGGCGTCGGGCGGCGCCCCTGACGAGAAGGGGTCGGTGCTCGTTTCCAATTTGCCGTGGGGAACGTATCGCTTCGCGGAGACGAAGGCAGCCGAGGGTTATACGGGCGTCAAAGACGGGCAGTGGGCGATTTCCGGCGAGGCGACGGTGAGCGCTGAGAACGTCGAGGCGACGCTGACGACCCCGATCGCCGTTGGGCAGATCGCCAATTCCTTGATCGGTTTCAGCATTCGCAAGACCGACCCGAGCGGAGCGGTCGCGCTTGCGGGCGCGCAGTTCAGGGTCGTGCCGAAGGATGGCTCCGCTTTCGTCGACGGCTCCGCTTCGAAGGAATTCGAAACGGACGCCTTCGGAATCGCGCAGCCTATTCCGGGTTCGACTTCCCTTGAAGGCCAGCTTGTCGCGGGCGGCAGCTATCTTGTCACCGAAACCAAGGCACCTGAAGGATTTTCGCTTCCCGAGACGAGGGAGATAGAGATTTCCATTTCCGATGACGGCTTTGCCACCTGTGCGGGCGGTGCGCTTCCCGATGGCTGGGATCTGTCCTCTGATGGGGTGGCAAGCACCCTCACGGTCAAGGACGAGCCCACGAGCATCGTCGTGTACAAGCGTGACCAGAACGGCAATCCGCTTTCCGGCTCGGAGTTCAAGATAAAGGGCGTCTTCAAGGGCGGCGCCACGGAAGTGACTATAACTCCCGAAGGCGATGACGCCTCCTTCGTCGCCGAGGGGCTCCTGATCGCAGGCAACGTGTACACCATCGAGGAGACGAGGGCGCCTCTCGGGTACGAGAAGCTCCCTAAGGCGACGTTTAGGGCAACGGAGAGCGGGGGAGTGGAGCCGGTCGGGGACGTGCCCGCTGGTTGGCGGCTTGCCGATGATGGAGCCGTCGTCACTGCGGTTGACGAGCCGATAGAGGTTGTGGTTGCGAAGAAGAGCTCGACCGCCCTGAATCTTGGAAACGCGACCTTCTCCATCGAGGGCAAGTTCCGAAACGAAGCCGGCGAGGTCGAACAGGCAACGAGGCCCTATACCACAGGGGCGGACGGAACGGTCCTCGTTGACGGCTTGCTCTCTGGCGAGTGCTACCTGCTCAAGGAAGTGCAAGCGCCTGCAGGCTATATCCTCGACGACTCGCCGCTCGAATTCACGGTGGGAGAAGACGGTACGGTCGAGGCGCTCTCGCCTCAGGCGAGCAAGGGGTTCAGCGTCTCCAACGGGCAAACGGTGACGATAACCAAGACCGATGATGCGGTGAGCCTCCAGCTGGCAAAGCTGGGAGCCGACAGCGGGGATGCTCGCTTGAAGGGCGCGGAATTCACAATCGAGGGCACTTTCGCCAAGGACACGACGAGCGGCGTTTTGGAGCAGCGCACGTTCGAGGGCTTGAGCGTCGAAGAGGTGAGCGCTCTGCACTTCGCCGTGGGACAGACGTATACCCTCACGGAGACCAGGGCGCCTGCCGGCTATGAGCTGATCGAGGGCAGCCTGACATTCACGGTCGCCGATGATGGGCGGGTCTATGAGGACAACATTGACGCCTCGTCGGTAAGCAACGGTGAATACCGCCTGCTCGGCGACCATCTTGGCATCGTCGCCGTGGACCAGCCAATCGAGATCGCGCTCGCTAAGTACGACTCGGACAAGGGGACGGATACCCCGGACAAGGCGCTTTCCGGCGCCACCTTCCGCATAAGGGGAGTCTTCGCTGACAGCGAAACGGGCGAGGTGGACGAGAAGGTCTTTTCCATGGAAGAGGGCTCGATCACGCTTCGGCATCTTGTGGCGGGCAACGTCTACCGGCTTTGGGAAGTGGCCGCCCCTGCGGGCTATAAGCAAATCGAGGGTGAGATCGCCTTCAGGGTCAACACCGATGGAACCATCGAGCAGGTTGATGCGGAGGAAACATCGTTCGCCAACGGCTCGATAAGCATCGCTGAAGACGCTGTCTCGGTGCAGGCAGTCGACGACCCCATCGAGCTTTCCCTGGTCAAGAAAGACGAGGCTGGCGACAAGCCGCTGGCTGGCGCCGTGTTTGAGGTAGCGCCCGTCGAAGGGTCCGCGTTTGCCGACGGAACGACCGAGCCGAAACTGCTGGACGCGACCGACGCGAATGGGAAGACCTCCTTGAAAGGGCAGCTCATCGCGGGTTGCCGCTATAAGATAACCGAGGTTACAGCGCCCGCAGGTTACACGATTCCCGGCAAGTCGCTTACCGTCGAGGTGGCTGCCGACGGGACCATGAGAGCACAAGGCGACGTGCCCGTCGAGTTCAAGGCGACCTCCGCGACGGACGGGACCGTCATCACGGTCTTCACGGGCGAGGTGTGGGACGACCCCACCAAGATGCATGTGCAGAAGGTATCGTCTCTCAACGCGCTGGAAAAGCTGGAGTACGCAAGCTTCATCCTTTCGGGAACGTTCGCGGATGGAACGGCTGAACGCCGCATGACGACCGATTCCAACGGAATGGCCGATCTTGACAAGGGGCTCTTGATCGCCGACGGCAAGACTGTATACACGCTTGCCGAGACTCAGGCGCCCGAAGGGTACAAGGTCAATGAGGCGGCGTTTGCGTTCACCGTGGCGACGGACGGCTCTCTTGTTCCCGTGGCGGGCCAATCCGCCGACGCGGGATACTCGGTGATAGGCGAGGGCGGTATCGTGGTCTCGGCTAAGGACCGCCCGATTGAGCTTGTGCTCCAAAAGAAAGCCTCCGATGGTTCCGCTGCGAGCGCTATGAAGGGGGCTCGCTTCGCTATAACGCCGAAAGAGGGATCGGCTTTTGCCGACGGCACAACGGCGGCAAAGGAGTTCGAGACCGATGAGCGGGGTTCCGTCTCCTGTATTGCCCAATTGGTTGCAGGGAATTCCTACGACCTTGCGGAGACCCAGGCTCCAATGGGCTACGAGCTCATCGAGAAGTCGCTTACCTTCACGGTGAACCCCGATGGCACGATATCTGCGGGGTCTTCCGTTGGCGGATGGGCGGGTGCGTCCGCCCCGGCTGCATCTCAGGCAGGATGGTTCCTTTCGGAAGGTGCGGGCGAGACGTGCATCATCGCTGTCGACGATTCGCTTAAAGTGAGCGCCGTGAAGGTCGATGAGGAGGGCGGCGCGCTTGCCGGAGCGCAGTTCAGCCTTGAGGGGCGCTTCCCCGACGGCTCTTCAAGCAAGTCGTTCATCTCCGATGGCGCCGGTGCCCTCTTCTTCGACGTGCAGCTTATCGGCTCGGACGAGGGGACGCGTTATGTCTTGAGGGAAGTTTCGGCGCCCGATGGCTACCAAGTGCTCGATCCCGTAACGCTTATGGTCTACTCCGACGGCAGGCTGGCTTTGGGCGCTGACGTCTCTTCTGATCTTGCGGCCCATGTGGCGATTTCGGAGAAGGAGGGCACCGCGTGGGTGACGGTAACCGATGACCTCGTTCCTTCCGCTGAAGGAGAGCCGGGATCGGAGAGCTTGGCGAAGACGGGGGATGCGCCCCTGCCGCAGGCTGCCCTTGCCGTGCTCGTTGCTTCGGGGGCGGGCATCGTCATCGCCCGCTCGCGCCGCCGAGCTTCTCGGCAAGCGAGATGATGTAAGGGAAGGCGTCGTCGGTCGTCTCCGAGTGCATGCCATTCGTATGTTGGGATAGAAGGCAAGCTTGCTTGAGGGTTCGATAGGCTTGCATTCACGCGAAAACGCCCCCGTCGGAGGGCGTTTTCGCTATTCGGGAGCGAAGGGGCTCGGAGCTGTCGTGGGAATCCTTCTGCAGTCCCTTCGCTCTGTTCCATGCTCGCTCAGCTTCGTTGAGAAATTCCGAATGGTGATGATGGCAAAATCCGAATCGAACTCGTATGAAAATCCGAATGACTAAAGAGGGAAATTCCGAATGAGCTTTCCCCCTCTCAAGTCCCCTTACACAATATGGAGAAGGCGGTTGGCGTTTTCGAAGAAGACGAGGTTTCGCAGCTTTGGGTCTCCTTTCGTGGCTATCATCACTTGCTCGACCTGACGCTTGTAGCTTCCGAACGGATAGTCGGTTCCAAACATGATTCTCTCGCGCCCGAGCAGCTCGATCATAAGTTCGATGTCCTCGTGCGATCTGAAGGAGGTGTCGGCGTATACGTTGTCGAGCCCCTGGGACAATTTCGCGAGCCGCTCGATGTTTCCTGCCGCGGTTCCGCCGCAATGAGCTGCGACGAAGTTGATTTCGGGATGTCTCCTTGCGCATTCGACCAGATGGGCAAGGTCGCCGAACTCGGGTGTGGCGTACTGGTCGTTGATCTCGGGATAGTAGTACATCCCGGCTCCGCAATGTGATGTCACGGGCTTCCCCGTTTCTGCCCAATAGCGCAGTGCTTCTTCGGTCAGGGGATCGTCGAGGGCGCGCTTGCTCAAAATCGGGTGGAGCTTGAGGGCATAGGCGCCCTTTTCGGAATCTTCGAGCAGCTTTTTCCCGGCGCCCTTGCCGAGTCGGTAGTCGATGCAGGTGAACGGAATGCACCGCGGCTCGACCATATGGGCGACCTCGTAGTCCTCGAAGGACAAGGCGGGCATGATCGGCAGCACGCAGATGTAGTCAATGCCGCACTCGTCCATTTCACGTTGCATGTTCTCGAGCGTGTTCGTCCGGCAGCGCTCGTGGTTCACGTCGATGAACTCGCGCAGCGCCTCGTCAGTGTCCTCCGTGATGAACGGCCCCTTGAACCCGCGTTCCTCCCTGACGGTGAACGGGTCGGGCATGTCGGCAGGCTTGAGGCCCAACTTGTAGATGACGTTGCGCGCATCCTTGAAAATGTCGCCGAGATGCGCGTGAAAATCGATGATGGGTTGATCCTTCATTATGTCCTCCATCTGAAACGGCTGGTGATCGTCGCTTTACGCAACGCTGCCGCGGCAGGCACCGTGAGGGGTGGCTGTAGTGGCTCAGAAAGAGGCGGACATGATGCACTTGCTGAATGCATCATAAACCCCGCAGGCGGTATGCGTGAAATTCGATTTGCGTCAATTGCAAATTCGGAATCTCATTCGCCGTCTTGGTAATCCGAATAAATAGAATTCGATTTGGGAATAGGACTTCCAGAATAGAGGAGCTGAAGGTTGTGCCGCATTCGAATGCGCTATCCTATGAGCATGCAAAAAAGCGCAACAGGGGGAGGGCGCATATGCTGAACGCCAACTATGTTATCGAGTTTACGGAACTTGCGAAGCGGCTCAACTACACGGAGACGGCGCGGGCACTTAACATGAGCCAGCCGTCCCTGAGCAAGCACATCAGCCAATTCGAGAAGGAGCTCAAACTCGAGCTGTTCAAACGTGACGGAAACTCGCTGCGCTTGACGAAATGCGGCGCCGAATTGCTTCCTTTGGCGTATCGCGCGATCGAGGCGATGGAGGAGCTCGATAGCAAGGCACACTATCTGCGGCGGCACCCGCCCGCTCACCTATCGATTAGCGGCCTGACGGATGAGGGCCCTTCAACGGAGGTTCTCGGATTTCTCATTTCGCTGATCAACAGCGAATATGGCGCGAATTGCCTTGAGGTGAAGCACCGATACAACAAAAACCCGGCCGAAATGCTCGAGTCGGGGGATGTTGACATCGTGTTCGATCCCGCTCCGGTAGAAGAGATGCCCGAGGGCAGCAACGTTGAGGTGCTGCGAGTCGCCGACTTAAAGCTGACTGCAATCGTCGATGCGGGGAATCCGTTAGCGTCGAAAGGCAGAATCGGGGTTAGCGACCTTAAGAAATCGACCTTCGTCAAGTACGAGGGAATCTATCTGAGCAGGTCATGGTGCTATATCGAGGAGGCGTGCGAGCGCCACGGTTTCACGCCTAAGACCCGTTCGTGCCTCTGTTCAAGCATCCCCGAGCTGTTCGCCCTGTGCGCGGGCCTCGGAGACATGGTGCTTGTCGTTGGGTCGAACTTCGGTGCGCGAATTCCCGAAGGCATCAAACCCTTCTGTCGCGTGCTCGATGTGGGGGATGGCGATTTCTGCATGCCTTTGCAGCTTATGTACCGGAAAGATAACGACAACCCGGTTTTGGCGGAGCTTGTCGCGCGCATCGAGGCGATGCCAGATCCTCCGCTGAGGTTCGAGTAGGCATCGGCTGCACGGAAGGTATGCCAGCGCAAAAGGGGGAGCCCGTAACGAGGCTCCCCCGAAGTTGTGCGCGTATTCCCCTATGATGCACGTTCTACGTGTGGGCGCAGGATCCGAGGCGCCGCGCACCCATTGCCTACTGCTTCCTGGCCTTCTCGGCGATAAGCTGCTTGCCGCCGAGGATGAAGAAGAAGAGGAATGGCAGGAGCATGCCGCATGCCATGAGCGGAAGCGCAATTGGGAGCTTCGACCAGTTCGGGATGGCGAGCGGGCAGATGATGCAAAGTGCGAAGAGGATGACGACGATGCACATCATGATGGCGAACGGGGCTGTGCCCGAATCGTTGCTTCCGCTGTTCTCACTGGTGAGCATGTCGAGCGACTTCCCATAGGTGTCGCGCACGAAAACGAGCGTGCAGATCAAGCCCAAAGCAAAGGGGATGATCAGGGTAAGTACAACGCTTGACCAGTTGGTCGTCCCGCCTGCCTGGAAGATTGCCATCGTGGCGATGCCGCCGAGGACGATGGAGGATGCCGATCCGCCGAAGCGAGCGAACGCCTGGCACCATGCGGTTCCCGTGTTGCGGATTGCCGTCGGATACTGCTCGGGCATGAGCGGGTAGATGGCCGAGATGGCGAAGTTGAGCGCGAACCCGAAGGCGAGCATGAGCACGGCGCAGATGATGAAGCTATCGGGCGTCACGAATAGCGAGCAGGCGATGATGACAACGATGCAGAGGATCCAGGCGAAGATAAGGCATTTCTTCCTGCCCATCGTGTCGGAGACGTATCCGACGAGGCAGTTCGAGATGATTGCCGCGACGTTGTTCCATGTCTGCAGGGCGACGGCGTCGGAGGCGGAATAACCAATGCTCTTGAACCAGGTTGGAAGCCAGGCGTTCATGCCGTATACGCAGAACTGGCCTACGAAGCAGACAGTCCAGATGGCGCTCGTCCCGACGATGAACTTCTTCGAGAATAGCACGTTCGGGGTCGTTTTCTCGGGGCGAGGCGGAATGATGATCGCGTTGGGGTCCCTCTTGGTCGAGGTGCCGACGGATTTCATCTCAAACTCCGCGAGGACCGCGATGGCCTTCTCGGTTTGTCCGGTGTTGGCGTACCAATGCGCGGTCTCGCGCATGGCAAACGCGAGGAAGATCGCATACAGGATGGGGATGCCGCCGATCAGGTAACAGAGGCGCCAGTTGGAGAACATCGTGGCGGTTGTACCGTCGGCGTTCGTGTAGGTGACCATCTCGGTGAAGCCGCCCAGAAGCGGAGTCGCGGCATTGCAGATGGGGTTAGCCACGAGGCCCGCGATAACCCAGCCGCCGACCATGCAGGCGCCGCCGCAGGTGATGAAGAAGCCGCGGCGGTTCGAGGGCATGACCTCGGAGAAGACCGTGTACACGACGGGGATGCAGGAGCCGACACCCAAGCCCGCTATCAGGCGAAACGCTGCAAACATGGTGAGGTCGCTTGCGAATGCCTGGGGGAGCGTGAAGACTCCGTAGAAGGCGACAGCACCGATGAGGACCTTTTTCCGTCCGATTTTATCGGAGAGGATGCCGCCGAAGGCGCCGCCGATGACCATGCCGAGCAGCCCCCATGTGGTGAGCGACCCCATGAGCGCGCCGGGGTTCGGGTCGTTCGGCCAAAACGTGTGGGCGACGAACAGGTTGGTCGAGTTGATGATCATGAAATCGTAGCCGTCGAGCACCTGGGCGAGCGATAGGATGATAAAGAGAACCCAGGAGTGTTTTGTGATTCCGAAGGAGTCGATGACTTCCGAAATCGTGAACTGCTTTTCGTTCATTGTTCCCCCTCCCCCTCAAGAACATCAAGGTGAAGTCATATGTTGGCGAAAAAGATTGCAAGTGCTTTGTCCGCCGTGGGGCGACGAGCTTCTCCCTTCTCCCTTTTGCTCGCCGCCTCATGGAAGCTAGTCTATTCCGATAGGGTGACATAAGAAAAATCGCTCTTTTTCAAGAAGCGTATTCTGGAATTGAAGGGTCGTTATTCGATTTTTTGAAGGGGAAGGGGATGGGGCGAGGGGTTGCGAGGCGGGCGACGTTGCGGGCGGCGCAAGGGCGATAAGACCACGCAAGGCCATGACCTTTATCTTGTAGGTGGTTCGCATTGCCTTTCATGGGGCAACGTGCGTTTTCGCTGTTTGATATGCTATTCAGTTCACTAAACTGCACATTGTAAGAAAAATCCGAATGCTAACAATTGGAAAATCCGAATAAATCTAACAGGAAAATCCGAATCAACATCCTTAATGCACTTGAAAGACGCTACACTTTCACCAATATTGCGAGCGAAGGGAAGGCGCTATGGGAGCGAAATACGAGAAGCCTGAAGGGTATATGCCGCGCGTTGCCGATGCGCAAATCGAGCGGTACCTGAAGGCGTTTGGTGCTGTCGAAATAGCGGGGACGAAGTGGTGCGGCAAGACGTGGTCAGCCCTTATGCAAGGAGCCTCGGTTTCCTATGTCGACGAGAACTTGGATTTGGCTCGAGCTGACCCGTCTATGATGCTGATAGGGACCTGCTCCGCTTCGCGCGGCTGAAGACGCCCAACGGCAAGGCGGTGTTAGCCGGTCTGGAATGGGCGGACGATGCCGGATGGTACATCGGGCACGCGCTCGACAACGGCTTTAAACCAAAGTCGGACGAGCTCATCGACATCCTGAAATACTGGGCATCGGCATGCGAGGAGAGGCTTCTTGAATCGTGTTTCGGGCCCTTCACGCAAGCGCAGGTAATCGAGATTGTGAACTTGATCGATGAGGCGAACGCCGCCTCATTCGCAACTAAGTCGCGCTCGTTCGGGGCGGAATTCGACGACGCCGGCATCGTCGAGATGGTGCAGACGCTCAGCGATGCTGAGTTGATCGATTTGCTGGTGTTGGCGAGGATCGTGAACCAGGGGCCGTACAAGCCCTGGGAGTTCAACACGCCAGACGGCACGCTGACGCCAGTTGAGTTCTGCACGCACCTGATGTTCGAGGGGGCGGTTGTCGACATGGACGGCCGCTTCACCTACGAGCAGGCCATGGATTTCGTTATCTACTGCATCTGCAAGGACTACACCGACGACACGTTGGAAGTGATTCTGTCAGTGACCGACTGCGGCAGGGAACAGGCCGACGAACTGCTGTTCGGCAACGGCTACTCGCGAAGGCCCGATCCGATCCTGCAACCTGATGCTCCGGCAAAGCCGCGCAAGGTGGGGCTGTTCGAGGCGATAGGCGCAGCGTTCGTCGGCAAGGTGGCATGGGATGCTTTCAGCGGTGACGGCAAAGCTGCTCCAACTACCGGCGAGCCGGCGTTTCAGGACTTCAACAACGCCCGGGGCTCGAACAACGACCACAACTGGGAAGCAGACGGCGATATGCGCTGGGATGATTACAGCGGGATGTGAGGGGCTGCCATCCCAGTAGGCTCGCGGTTGCCAGCAATCGCGCTCTTGCTACGCTTGCAGCCCGCCGCCGCCTTCGCCCTCCCTGGCGTATGCCGATGTCCAGCCCGTCCGTCCGAGGATGCTGATGGATTTCGGAGGCTGAAGCATAACGAAATCGCTTTCCTTCGGCTTGCATGCTTTGGAGAACGGGCAGCCTTCAAGGCCTCTAAGATAGGGGTAGTCTTTCGCTATCTTTTGCGCGTAGAAGAGCTTCTCGTCCTCGCACATGCAAGGATAGGCGGTTCCTATGCGCTTTGCAGGTTTGCGTTCGCCCGTTTCCGCATAGCACACCTGGCACGTGCGGTTTCTTCCGGAATGCCAGTAGAATTCGTGACCGCATTCCAAGCCCCTATAGAGCGAGAACTTGTCACCGCAGCATTCACGGCCTATGACTCTGTAGACGAAGTAATCGATCATGCATGGCGAGGTGACGCATTCGCCTGGATGTTTCGCTGACCAGATTTCCCATACGCGGCGCCATGCGACGGCGTTCATCTCGTCCATGTAGACGTATTGGTGGCAGAAGATGTCTATGAAGCTCGACACCAGCGGGATGGCGGTCTCCAGGATGCCGGTTCGCAGCGCGACCTTCATGGTGTTGATGTCGCTCGCCACGTCCAGGCGATCGAAGTTCAGGTAGTCGGTCCAGACCTCATGGACGGCCATGTCGCGCAGAAACATGTCCGTCTTCTTGTTCCCGAAGCCCATGCCCACCGTGCCGGTGAGCGCATCCCTGAGCTTGACAAGGTCGCCATCGTAGTAATCGAGCATCTGGTGCGGTTCGATGCCCTTGTCGAGCAGGAAATTCGCGCACGATTTCGCATATTTGACCCGCTTGTCGTTCTGCGATAGCCCTGTTACCTTGATATCCGAAAGAAAGCCTTCAGGGTCGTCGAATATTCTTTGGCACGAGAATACGCTCGGGTCCGACTTGAATATCTTCGCGAGCTTCGAGAACTCGCGAGAGCCCCTAAAGTCCTGGGGCGCGCTGAAGAAGCGGACGCGGCAGACGTCTTCCTTTGACAGCCCGCACGTGTCGTAGAGCTCGGTGAACGCTTCGGGGCTCATCTCGAAAACATCGTGAAGGGCGTCGGCTACAATCTCGCATTGAACGTCGTCAACTGTCGGGTCGAGAATTTCCCTATAGTGCGCCTCCCAGTACTTGTGGAAGTCGGAGAAATACTCCCTTTCGGCCTCGAGTGCCCACGTCGTGCCGATGCCTTCCCTGTTCGTGTAGAGGAATCGGTTGAGCTCGTACACGATTTTCCGGGCGTCATAGACGTTCGGTTCTGCGGTTTCGTCCAGAGGGTCGACGATCTGCTTGATGTTTGCGATGAAGTCCTTCAAGCTCTACTCCTCGAACAAGTCCTTGAGCTCTCCGTTCTCGAGCTGCACGATGCTGTAGATGTAGCGTGCCGTGTCGAACGTCTCGCGCAGGTTTCCCCGTGCGCTGCGCCATGCGGTCCCGTCGGTTATCCAGACGAACTCGAACCCGTCGACTTCCTCGGATTCCTGGGCGAGCATCTTGTAGCTGCGCGCCGTCTCGTTGAGCTTCGAGCCTCCGCCGTTCGGGCCTTTGTAGAAATTCGTCTCGATTGCGTAGATAGTCGAAGGCGTCTTCACGACAAAGTCGAACCTCTTGCGCGTGCCGCCCTGGTTCGACAGGCTGGAGAGGTCGATGCCCCATTTCCGCTCGATGTCGGCCAGGTACATCTCCTTGTAGTACTCGACGCCGGTCTGCTCGATAAAGCCCTCGACGAGGTCTTCCATGAGATGGCCGCCCCGGTTCTTTCGGCCGTTGGAGTCCAGACCGGCCTCGACGCCGGTGGCGTAGTCGACCAGGTTGCTGATGACGTGGTTGGCAATGAGGTCGAATAGGCCCGTCTTGCGCATGAACCGCTTGTAGTCCTCGATGTCGTTCTTGTACCGCTTGAAATCGTAGATGAAGGCGCCGTCCTCGTCCATGGCGTAGATCTCGCGTTCGCGGACGGCGAGCAGCGTCGGGATGCACTTGAGCACCTTGGGGTACTCGGCGACGAGCTTCTCAAAATCGCGCTCGATGTCGCGGGAGCCGATGAGCGAGTTCATGATGTTGAGCTCGACCTTTATCTCGTTGACGTTCTCGTAGACCTTAGCGAAGTTGACGTAGTACTCGTAGTTGCAGATGCTGTCCCTGAACTGGCCTAGCCACTCGTCAAAATCCCTGTTAGGCATTTCTCCACCTTCCTCAATCTTTTTGCAGCAATGCCGAGGTAGCCGGGCTCGCTGTCGATTCCTATGCACTTGCGGCCGAGTTTCGCGCCGACGACGGCCGTAGTGCCCGAGCCTACGAACGGGTCGAGCACCACGGCGCCTTCCTCCGTCGAGGCTAGGATTATGCGCTCGAGCAGGTACTCGGGCTTCTGCGTCGGGTGCTTGCCCTCGGCCTTCTCCTTTTGCGGGGTGAGCGACCCGGTCCAGACGTCCTTCATCTGCTTGCCGCCGTTGAGCGACTTCATGAGCTCGTAGTTGAAGTAATGGCCCTTCTTCTGATGGGGCCGCGCCCAGAGCACGGTCTCGGTCGAGTGCGTGAAATAGCGGCAGCTGAGGTTCGGCGGAGGGTTGCGCTTCTCCCAGGTGATGTTGTTCAGGATCTTGTAGCCCTCCTGCTCGAGGGCCATGCCGATGGAATAGATGTTATGCAGCGTACCCGATATCCAGATAGTGCCCGTAGGCTTCAGGATGCGCTTGCACTCGCGTATCCACGTCCGGTTGAATTCGTGCTTGTCCTCGATGGAGAGGCCTTTGTCCCAGTCCCCCTTGTCCACCGACACCTGCTTTCCGCCCTGGCAGGAGATGCCGCCGTTGCTGAGGAAGTAGGGTGGGTCGGCGAATATCATGTCGATGCAGCCATCCGGCATGAGCGGCAGCAACTCGAGCGTGTCGCCTTGGACCAGCACGGCGTCTTCGTCTTCGTAGTACGGCTGCGGCAGCCTTTCGACGATGGGCTTCATGGCGGTTAGTAGTTCGTGATGATGACTTCGGTGCCTGTGCGCTTGGACGCGTCAGAGTTGATGGCGCGCCTGACCGAGACCACGTCGATGTTGAAACCGGCGTACAACTCCTGTATGAACGGGGTGTTGTGGTTCGTGAGCATGCAGTAGCATCCTCGGTCCGAAAGCGTCCGGTAGAGCTGGGCGAGCCTGATGTGCTCCTCCCGACTGAAGCCCTCCTTCGTGTACGCCTCGAAGGTGTCCGCCTTGAGGGGCACGTAGGGGCTGTCGAAGAAGATGAAGTCGCCTGTCTTGGCGTCGGCGCAGGTCGGCTCGAAATCGCCGTTGGCTATCGTGACGTCTGCGAGGGCCTGCGAGAGGCCGATGATGTTCTCGGCCGTGTAGGACGCCTGCCTGCTGTTGTTGTACGGCACGTTGAAGCGGCCTTTGGCGTTCACGCGGTACAGCCCGTTGAAGCAGTGCTTGTTGATGTAGATGAGCAGGGCGGCGGTCTCGACGTCGTACGCGTCGGACGTGATGCGGACGTTGTACCGCTCGCGCACGTCGTAGTAGTAGGCTTTCGGATCCTCGCAGTTGTTCTGGCCGCCGTCGAGGAAGTCGAGCTGCTCCATAACGGCGTGGGGATTGTCGCGAATCTGCAGGTACGCGTTGATGAGCGAGGTGTTGATGTCGTTGATGGTCGCCGTGCGAGGGCTCAGGTCGAAGAAGACCGCGCCGCCGCCGACGAAGGGTTCGTAGTAGTCGCCGTAGCTTTCAGGCATCCTTGCCTGGATCTCGCCGAGGAGCTGGCGCTTGCCACCTGCCCATTTGACGAATGGGTGCACTTGTCTACCCACCGTGGTGCTAGAAGCCATGAATCATGTCCTTAGATCTCGTTTTCTCAGCTGTTCATTCTACGCTAAGCGTCATGCAATCTGGATAGCCGTCGGGCAACGAGCGTAATATCGACACCACGGGGTAATGGACTGTTGGAAGGCGAGCTCAACCATGGTTGGTGGCTACAAGGTCGTACGCTTTGCGGATCCACGCGCTTCAAGGGCGAGTTCTTGGAGGCGCAGAAGCGGCTCACGCTTGCGGGGAACATCGTCATCAGCGTCGGGCTGTTCGGGCATGCCGGAGACGACGAGGTCTGGGACGGCATGGACGAAGGTACGGCCTCGGCCACGAAGTTGATGCTGGACGATATGCACAAGCGCAAGATAGACATGGCCGACGAGATCTTCGTGATTAACGTAGACGGGTATATTGGGGAGAGCACGCGCTCGGAGATAGAGTACGCATTGCGAAACGGGCTAACCGTGCGCTACTTGTCCGACTGCCGATAGGGCGAGGCAGCCTACATATCGGGAGTGTCAATGCCCCTCTTGCGGCACTCGTCCGAAATCCACTTCCAGCCTTTCCCCTTAGAGTAATCAGCAACCTGGCGTATGCTCATGTCCGTCTCGTAGATTGCCTGGTAGACGCCAAGCGCCTTTATCTTCTTGCCGAGTCGCGTATCGAATTTCGAACCGTACTTCTTCAAGCGGTTGTTTTCCGCGATCATTGCGCATAGTAGGCAATCAAGCGTCAGGCGCAGCTTGGGCTCGTCTGGGTATTGCGAGGCAATGTCGATTGCTTTCTCGGTCATTGCCCTTGTTATCCCAACTCCTCTTTGCTGGGGGATGCATTCGTACAGCTCCATGAATGATCCCCAAACCCTGTCTTGTCCGTAGGTAGTGGCTAGATCCCGAATGGCCTGCATGTAGTCGACGTCTTCGGGCGCGTCGAAACCGAAGTCGATGACGGCATATTGGACGAAGCTGCCGGTGAAATCCGTCTTGGCTCCGGTCATTTCCTTGACGGAGATGGTGTCGAGTTTTAGCGGGTAATCGCTTTCGGGCGTTTCCGATGGGTCGTCGTCGCCGAGTTTGACCGCATGGTATACGCACCAGATATCAAAGCTGCCATGTGAGTAGAGCAGCAAATCCCCTTCGTCGTATTCGGAGACGACGAAGGCCGGCATCTCTGCGCCTGGTTCGGGGCTTTTGTGGGGTATGTCGCGGTAATTCATGGTTAAAGCCTTTGAGTGCAACAATTGTTACTTGAGGATTTCCGCCAATCGAAGCATATCACAGCAATTGCTTGAACATCGTGTCTGGAATACACTGATTAGAGTGACATCGCGATTTGACCTATGCAGCCGCGATAAAATGTGCCTACAGGAACTGTCCGGAAAGGACCGAAGGTGTTTGGTAAGAGAAATGATGACAGGCCCATCATTCAGTCAAGCGGTTATAACGGCAGCGAGCCGACGAGAATTTGTCCCAACTGTGGCGAGGAAAAGCCTCTGAGTGATTTCGGGTATCGCAATATGGGCGATGGAACTATCAGAAACCAGTCGTGGTGCAGGGAATGCCGGAATAAATACTGAATGTTGAACGGGACGTAGTGTGATTGATAGTGTTCGGATTGAGAGAATCACACGGCTTAAAGACCGCGTCGTGAAGGATTTCGATCATGGCGATTGGGCCATGCTGGCGATATATCTTGGCGATAAAGGAAAAATCATCAATGCTCATTCGAGGCTACTGCGAAGTTTGAGCTGGGGCGACGACGATTATCCTGCATGCGTTGCTGAAGTTCTGGGCCAACTCATATCGAACGATGAAAGCGTTATTGATTTGGTGGAATCAATGCTTGATGACAAGCAGGGCAACGCTGGCATTGATTCTCGCAATGACGTTGTTTCCGAGCTCGTTTTAGACATAAGCAGTGCAAAAGACCTTGATATAACCTTGCGTCTGCAATGATGCCTTTTCACGCGAGCTTCGTTGACGTACGAGAAGCGATGAGGAGCGCATGTAGCAACTGCGGCTTGAAACTCAAAGCCGCTGATGAAACCTGGGAAAACCCGATATTGATACAAGATATATTTGACCTGATTACAAGGTCATGCATCGTTATTGTTGATTTTACTGGTAAGAACCCAAATGTAATGTATGAGACTGGTATAGCGCATGCTCTCGGAAAAGAAGTAATACCTGTAACTCAAGACATTTCGGACGTTCCATTTGATCTCAAACATCATAGGGTGCTTCAATACGACAGCAACGAAAGCGGGCGTGAGCGGTTGCGCCAATCACTTGAGAGCAGGATGCGCACGATATTGCGCCAGCATGGATGGCTGCTTAATCTCATATAACAGAACGGACGTACGTCCGAGGATGTGCATGGAAATACTGTTAGCCGCTCTTTCGACACTAATTGGCGCGCTTGTTGGCGCGTCTGCAAGCATTTTGACTACGGTACCGTCAATAGTTTTGCGCACTTTTAGCTAGCCGTCAGCACGACTGCTCTTT
>ERZ780162.433-NODE-433-length-33597-cov-3.958172_pt1 | contig 33597 bp, 30 predicted proteins | sample MGYA00511474_ERZ780162 | MGnify/ENA primary metagenome ERZ780162 (study PRJEB29588, sample SAMEA2143633) | human gut metagenome | biome: human gut; feature: human-associated habitat; material: faeces | place: Denmark | collected 2008/2010 ...
TTGCAACAAAAAGAATCCCGTATTTATGCGGGTTCTGGCGTTTCGCAAACGCCTAAAAATTAAAATAAAATTGAAAGGAGAAGTAGTCAGTATTCTGTATATATGGTATAATCTTCCATATTGGAGGATTATAAAATGGAAAGCATTACAGGCATCATAAATAAACTGAATACTATGTTAAAAGATATGGGTGAAAATGTCGGAATCAGTGATAAAAATTATAGTGATTTTTATGAATCATATGATAAATATAAAAGAGTATTATTACAAAAAGTAAAAGTGAAACTAACAATTAAATTAGCCATAGTAGTAGTGATATATATCTTTTTAAGTTATATATCTGCAAAAAGTTCATTAGACGATGGCATAGAGTATGTGAGCATAGCATTATTGAGTATAACATTTATAGTTTCAGTGGTATACATTATTAAATTGACAGACATAGATAAGATACTAAGTGAAAATATTTTAGCTATGAGTAATAAAGATGATAGAGTAGTTAAAGATAGAAACAGATTAAAATTGAGATATACAATGCACACTATAATTGTGACAATATTTTTAAGTATATATTATCTTTTTTTGATTTTAGTAACTATGGCAGATGTAGAAGGTCAATCACCAAAAGGTAATTTTGGGCTTATTTTTCTATTTGCTACAGTCATTGCGATAATGTATAGTGCAATAGATATAATAAGTTTAAAGGAGAAAAAAGAAAAAATTAAAAGTGTAATGATACTCTTTAATAATGGAGATACAAAGAGATTTGAAATTGATAAGCACAAGATATATTTAGATATAGATGGAAATGTACTAATTAGGAGTAAAGAAGATAACTCTGATAGATGGTACAAATCAAGTGATATTAAAGAAATCAAGGAAATGTAAAGAGAAGACTTCCAGCCATAAACTGGAAGTCTTTTTTATTGTCATCTATTTCAAAATTAGTAAATAATTTTAAAAAATTAAAAGGAAGGAGCGACTATGAATAACATAAGAGATTCAGTATCAAATCTAAAAACATCGTTACTAAAATTTTTGATACTATTTGTAATGATGTTAAGCTGTAGCTTTCTGTTTACGGGAATCACAACTTATGCTACTGACGGTACAGGAGATGGTACATCTTCTGGTGATGGTTCTACTGGAGTAGTAGGTGGACCATCATGGAGAAAAACTGGTTGGATGGTGTATGTTGTAGACGAAGCAGGGTTTAGGCAAAGTCCAGATGTAGTATGCTATTGGACAAGTGATGCACCAACTGGAAACATTAGAAAAGAGTTAAAGACACGTACAGAGGGGCATGAACCATCAAGATATGGAACAAATCCAGCATGGGGGCCACCATTTGATAATAATGCGAATCCAAAGGGAACATATGTAAAGAATTGGATGCTTCGTGATGATGATGGAAACGGCATAGCTAACTGTGAGGAAGTTATAGGAGAATTATGGGGTGAACCATTTTTATTATCTATGCAAGAGAGTTGGGCTTTAATCCTAGAACCTGTTTATTGGTTCAATCTTCGGGTGGATGGGCATTCAACAAGTACAGTTCTCCTTGGAAGTGCTAACACGATTGCCATTGTTCAAAGTGGATATGATAGTTTAAATCCTAAAGGTGACCCAATGATCAATCGTTATACAAATGGTAACTTTGCAACATGTGCGATGTTCCAACAGGATAAAACTATCATCGGTTTAACGGTGCCTAGTACCCGTACAGGAAAGATTCCAAACTCTCAAATTATGGCTGAAGCATATGGAATAATTGCTGTGTGGCCCAATAAAAATTCGATTCATACCTATGATGGTGAAAATTCACCTGGTAAATCTCCTTTGGCACCAGCAGGCATTGCAAATATAGTAAAGTCATATCATACCTTAAATGAAACCACTGGAGAAGATATAGATGATGGATGTTTCATTACAACAAATGTTTCAACAAACATTATCATAGACGACGAACCAGAGTATAAAGTCGAAAAGTGGGTCGTTACAGACAGTGACCCAACAGAAGTTCCAGGTAATAACTGGAATCCTCCCGGTTCGCCACAAGACTCAGGAAATTCAAGCGGTTCCACTAAGGTAGAAAATCCTGGCAAAACCTTATTTGTCCTCTTAAAGAAAACAGAGCAGGAGGAAGAAGAGGAAATTCCTGAAGGAATAGATTATGTAATAGAGCAGAGTCAGATAACCAAGCAGGTACTTCTTTCAGAAGCCCAAACAAATACAGATGCGAAGAACATTAAGACTTATGAGTTTAAATGGAACCTACCATCATTAAAGAATAGCTGCCCGGGACACAGATACCAATCTGGAACGCGTGACCTATATGATGATGAAGGAAATAAGACAGGAGAAGAGCCAGTTTATAGCAATGCATACTGTGGAAACTGGCAGATTACAGATAAAGTTATCACCGTTGGACTTAAAAATGACTTATATCTGGATTATCCAGAGATTTTAGCAGATGGTAACGCATGGCGAAAGTTACCAGCGATAGGAGAGCAGACAACTCAGACTTATGACCGTGGAAATAATTTTGGTTCTCACGATAAAGGTTATACAAACTGGGATTATAAGATGGTGATTCATCGTGGTAATGATAAATTAACATTAGCTGAGTGGAAAGGTTTAGGTTTAGAGGTTTAGAACGGAGGATTCCAGCAGAAAAGCAGGAGTCTTTTTTTATGCCCAAAAATCTGTGTAACCATTGTAACCGCTTTTAGGTATGGATAATCTGAAAAGATTTAGAACAACATATACAGTAAATATCTCAACAGGGTTTTGGAAATCATCCATAGTGAAGCTAAATGCCAATTGACAAAACTGAAGAACTGTTCTAAGATAAAGATGAAGTAAAAAAGGATGCCACCAACAGCAAGTGGTTGGCTCAAGTTTATAGTTGCTTATCAAAAAGACAACCGTTTACCTTTGCCGAGGGTGGTTGTCTTTTTGATTATCTAAATAGCTTTTGACTGCAATGCAGGTATTGATAACAGCCGCTAAACAGCGGAGTATATCCAAACCAATACCTAAGGCAGTCCATATGTCCATTTATGTAATCTCCTCTTTCGCAAATTTTCCATTTGAACCACCTCCAAGATTCTGGAAGTTCTCAGACGTAAATCTGGCAAAAGAGCCAACCACCGCCACTTTAGTGACATCCTCAAGAGAAATTTATCATAATCAGCTACAAAAATCAATAAAATTCCAATCAAAGAGAACCGAGGTTTAGGGCAGAAGATTCCAGCCAAAGAGCAGGAGTCTTTTTTTATGCCTGAAAATCTGCGTAACCATTGTAACCGCTTTTAGGCTATGGATGATTGTTTGGCCCTGCCCCGTACCTGAACGTCAAAATAAGTTGATTTAAAAAAATTTTTCAGAAAAGTGTCGAGATATTTTGAAAAATGGTTTATTTGACGGTTTTTCGGAATGTCAGACAAACTAAAGTTATTTTGAGTATAAAGGGTTGAATGGTATGGATAGTAAAATTGTTTTTGGAAGGATATTCGCATACATGCGGATAAGCACAAAAGAGGAAAAGGGGAAGCAACGGTTCACTCGCCAAGAGCAGGCGATCGACAGATGGAGCCGTGAGAACCATGTGATTATCAGTGAGCGCCGTATTTATAAGGATGATGCCAGTGGAAAGTCATTTGACAGAAAGGCATGGAAGGAACTGGAATCAGATGTGCAGGCCGGGGACACGATTGTGTTTAAGGATATCTGCAGGTTTACAAGGGAGTATGAGAACGGCTTCCGAAAATACATGGAACTGATGGAAAGAGGCATCCGGCTCATTTTTCTGGACAATCCCGTTTTATCAACGGATTATATCCGTGCCATGATAAATATTGCCAACGGGCAGGAGAACCGGATTGCTCAGAGGTCATTAAAAAATACCGTGGAATTGCTCCTGCTGGTTGAATTAGACCGTGCAGAGAAGGAAAGGGAAATCACAGTGCAAAGGATTCGTGACGGTATAGCGGCGAGTCCCAAGAAGTCAGGAAGGCCTGTGGGGAAGCTGGATAAAATGTCTGATGAATTGAGAGGGGATATAAAAAAATATCTTTCTAGCCGGAGCATCCGCCAAGTGGACTTGATGAGGAAATATAATATCAGCAGGAACACGATTAGAAAATATATTGGAATTGTAGCGGCAGAGGAAAAATAGTTTCAATTTATTTTGAAGATACAGAGTAGGGCAATGACAGGGTTTAAGGCTTGTCCCCGGTCAGTAAGAACAAATTTAAATGTAAATTTTAATAAATAAAAAATTTGGAGAATCCGCCTTGGACTGCCCCACTCATACGAAATGGAATTGGCTGGATTCTCCAAAAGAAAGGAGCTTTACATGGCTGTTATGTTGTACGGTATCGTGAGCACCACAAGAGCGAAGCAGATTGCACAGACTGGCATTGTGTCGGAAGGTTTAACGACGATCTCGCCTGTTACGCTGAAGTTTGGAAGCAACGAAGTGAACTATTTCTTCTTTAACAGGAAGGATGCAGAGGAGGTTGAAGAGCGTACCAAGAGAAGGGCAGAGGCCAGCAATGGAAGGAAAAGGGTCAGGATAATCCGTGTGACATTTGACCGGAAGGCGCTTCCCTGTCAGGCGGCAATGGAGTGCCAGAAAACGAGTGGAGCGGATACTCTGGAAGATTTGGCTGAGTACATTTTCCGAAGTAAGGGTATCCCTTCCTATGTATGGCGGCTCCCCAATGGAATGTATATGCTTGTGGTTTACAATTCCAGCAAGGAACCTTTGGTGAAAGGCGTGTTCAGGCAGAAGAAAGAGAAGGAGCCGCCAAAGGCGGAAGAGAAGGCTCAGGAGCAGAAGCCAGTGGAGCCAGTACAGAAACCAGTGCAGACATATGGACAGCTTCCTACACAGCAGGCAGAGACAGGAACGGAAGAGTTTGTCCATCAGTACTGCAGGGAGATATCCAGTTTAGGGTATTCTACCGTATTGTTTTTAGGTTTCCTGCTGGGAATGGTGGTGGACATGGCGGCAGATGGGGAAGGGCTGTTTAAGCTGATCTGTGTCATGGGGATGTTAGGAATAACAGGATTATTATTTCTGGCATGGTGGCTGATAGCGAAAGCCCGCTATTATGAGAAGAAGGGCAACAGGTAAAGGAAAAAGAACCAAGGGGCAGACCAGAAGGGCAGGTACTTACCTGCCTTTTTTGGTGAAATGAATCTGGATGGGATATGAGAGGATATTTTATTTTTGTTTTGTATCAGTGAATACTTCCGCCATGAGTTTCACGCCGAGCCGGAAGCCCTCGATATACATTTCTTCAACCTCTGTGGAACAGAGGGAATTCTTTAAGATAAAGAGCTGTTCCAGTTTATCGGGGAGGGAAGGGTCAAGGGCGGCCAGCTCAGAGGAAAGAGCTTGGTAGTATTCTGAAAGTTTTTTGGACTTTTGAAGGTATTCCTCTGAAGAAGGGTGGTACTGCTCCGGTGGGTAAATCTGACCATTATATAATTGTTTTAAAATCGAATCTTCCATAAATCAGCGCCTCCTTATATAATAAAGTGTATCATAGAACGGTGCCAGACTAAAGCGGCAAGGCCCATGAAAATGAGCGTGAAAACGTAGAAAAATCAGGCGAAGCCCCTAATGGGAAGAAGGCTGTTACCAAAATAGTGGAACATTCTGGTAACCAGTGGAAAGGATGGGATAGTTTATGGAAGAGAAGAAAGTTTCTGAAAAAGAGGTAGAAGAAGAAAAAGAAGAAGGCCAGAATAGGGAAATGTCAGCCCGTCCAAAGAACATTATAAAAGGTGATGAGGGTGTGGTTATTATGGCTAACTTGTATATCATCAGATACCTTTATTTCCATATGAAGAAGCATGACAAATTTACGGAGGAAGGAAGCGGAAATAAGAAAAGATCATCTGAATTTTATGGGAAAATCATACCGATATCCCGTGCAAGGTTTATAAGAATCATGAAAGGCTATAATTTCAGGTTTGCAATGACGGATATCAGTTATATATGCAGTACGTTTGGGATAGATATAAAATATTTCCAAAGGGAAAAAACGAAGCTTCTGCAGTTGGTAAGGGCTAAAGATGGAGACAAGGCGCAAGATGGGGATAATGTCAAAACTGGAGATAAGCCCAAAGAGGGAGACAAGGCCAAAGCTGGAAACAAACCCAAAGATGAAGATAAGGCCATTACAATAAATGACTGGAAGGCTTTCTTCTGGATAAACTATAAGGCAGATTTTGAAAGCATAAGGGAAGGGTTAAAGAACTTTTTTAACGAAAAAGAAAAAGAGAAGGAAAACAGGAAAAAAAAGAAGATTCAGGTTTCGGATAAAGAAGATGAAGAAAAGACGTGGCAGGAGGAGTGGGATAAGAGGTATGAGGAAGGTGCCCGCAGGGTAGAGAAAGCATTGAAAGCTACAGCACAATATGACTGGGATAAGAATGGAAAAGAGTCAGATGCGGTTTACAGGATATATTATTATTACAGACATGGGTACCGGATAGATGAGGATATGTCAACACTTCTCAGATTGAAAAGCGCATTAGATAAATTGGATTATTCTGAGTGGAAAAAGCTGGATATCAGACAGGCCAGAGAGTACTATAAAGTATTGAACAACCACGTCAGATATTTAGAAGCTGCGTTAACCATGTATGACCTGTGGCATGAAAAGGAAAAGACAGAAGAGATGAAGAGGGCAAAAGAGGCACCTCCTAAAAAGATAGAAGGGAACAGTTAAGAGGAAGTTTTGGACAATTAAAGAGAGAAGATAAGGTAAAAAGGGCAGAAGTCATAGTATTTCTGCTCTTTTTATTTGTTTATATATTATTTACATTTATTTTACAAAATTCATTTTTTGTTCATTTATTGGGGTAAATTTCAAAGCTAAGAAAGATGGCAGATAAGTGTAAGAACGTTATAAATAATATTACATTATTATGCTTATGAAATGTATATAGATAGGCTTTACAACCTAAAAGCGTGTATATAGTTAAATAATTTTAAATGTGTATGATGTAGTCATAAGTTAAAAAAAGGAACACAAATCCCCGGATTCCGGGATATGCACCAGATGAAAGGGAGGACGGTTTCCGAAGCAAACAGCCCGGGCATATACGGGTAAGAAAATCAATCACGGAGGGTTAAGTAATGAATAATAAGTATCTTGGTAAGGTTGTTTTTGAAACAGCATGGGGCCATAAATTCTATGTAGTCCAGACAAGGGATGTTGCCAGAAAAAGGGTCTCAGTGGATTTTTACATGGTGACCCCTGAAGGGGAAATGTCAGAAATCATTTCAGTCGAGAGAAGCGACATTTTTAAGAAGAAAGGATGGAACAGCTTCCTTTATGGATATGAAGCAAAGCTGGGACGTGACGAGGTTATGGAAATCTCAGATAAGGTAATAAAGATGGTAAGGCAGGCAGATACGGACTTCGTGGATATAGAGACGAAGGCAACCCCTCAGGAAGTGTATGAAAACTGTATTGATTTCATATACGCAAATGAAGAAAGCCTCGAGGACAATGCAGGTGCGAAGGTGTTCATCCATAACGGATATGGCTGTATTGAAACCAAAGAAATAGAACGCTTCATCAAGGAATATAGGGAAGAATTGAGAGGTTATAAAAGGGTGGATATCCTGAAATGCCTGAAGTTTATGGGAAAGCTTATTCCAGGCAATGGCAGACCTTATGACGCCCAGATGAGGGTGAAAGGGAACCTGAGGAAGTGTTACAGAATCCTGCTTCCCGAGAGGGCAGAGATGGCAGAGGTGGTCAGCATGGAAAATGTGGCTGATATCATGGAAGATGGCATGGAAGAAAGGAGGGATGCGGCATGACGCTGAAGTTTTTCAGCTGGTATGGAGGGAAGAACAGGATGGTGGACATTATCAACTTCCTGATACCAGAACACAGGAATTATTATGAGCCCTTTATGGGGTCTGCATCAGTCCTTTTGAACCACAGGAGAAGCGAACTGGAAGTTATCAGTGACCTTGACCCTGACCTTGTCTGCCTGATGAAAACAATGGCAGACAGGAAGAAGGGAAAAGAGCTGTCGAAAAGGTTATGCAGTCTGTGGTATGGGAAGGAAATTTATGAAGAAGCAATGGACTGTAAGAGAAGGCACTACCGAGGCATGGATGATGTGGAAAGGTCAGTGATGGTTTACATCCAGATCACGCAAAGCTTCAATAATGTAAGAAAGTCATTCCGCGAAGGAGTGGATACATGGAAGTACAGGGAAGATATCAGGTTCCATATCCCAGAGGTCTATGACCGTATGAGGGACGTGAAGGTGCTGGAGATGGATGGTATCAATGTCCTGCAGAAGATTGCGGGAAATGAAAATTCCTTTGCCTTTGTAGACCCGCCTTACAGGGCGGAACTGAGGGGGAAGGGGGCAGACAGGGTGTATGCCTGCGAACTCCCCCACAGGGAACAGGTCAGGCTCCTGAAAACAATCAGGCAGGCAAAATGTAAGATTATGCTGTGCGGTTATAAAGCTGATTCAGGGCCAGATTTATATGATACATATCTTTTACCTTATGGGTGGCACTGCTACAAACTGACGGAAATTGTTAAGGCCTGCCAGAGTACAAAGGAAAAAGATATGGCTCAGGAATTTATCTGGGTCAATTATGGACTGCCGGAGACGGCAGGGGTTGTTATCAGTATGAAAGAGGACAGGAGGATTTTAAAATGAGAAAGAGAACTTATTCAAGCAATGACAATAATGCGATCATGATTAGCGTGGAACAGCTTCAGGAGCGTCTGAACTGTGGGTATAAGACAGCGGTGACGATTGGGAAAGATGCCAAAGCGAGGGTAAGCGTAGGGCGAAGGGTATTCTACAATGTGAAGCTGATTGAAAAATATGTGGACAAGCTGGCAATGTGAGGTTGACAAATGGGGGGAAGGGCGTTACCATCCCTTCCCCGGAAGAGCCGTGATAAGCGGCTAACTGGAACGATATGAAAATCAGAGTGATTATAGGAAAGAGAGGATAAAGACATGGCAGCAGTTAAGAAAACAGGTTTACCGAAGGGAATTTCATGGAGAGAGGACAGGAAGCAGTATCTTGGAAGGGTAACTTATAAGAGACAGAAATATTTATTCTACGACAAGGACTGGAGGCGTCTGGAAAGGCGGCTGAATGAACTGCGTGTAGAACTGGACAAGGGACAGTATGTGAAGGAGAGCACCCTTACTCTGGATGCATGGTTTGAAAAATGGATGGTCATGTATAAGAAGAATACAGTTAAGGCTGGAACATATGAGAATTATTGCAATTATTATCAATATTATGTCCAGAAGAAAATAGGTAAGAAGAAAATGTGTGATGTTACAGTGGATGATATCCAGTCCGTCTATAATTGGATGAACGACAATGGATATAAGAAAAGTACCGTCAAGGTAGTCGGTGCGGCCCTGGGTGGATGCTTCAAAAAGGCATACCAGAACAGGATGATTGTGTTTAATCCCGTGCCTGTTGCGGAGATACCTTCCTGTGAAGAACGGATTCCAAAGCATGTTTTCAGTAAAGAGGAACAAAGGGATTTTGTGGAAGAAATCAGGGGAAGCTATCTGATGAATTTCTTTCTGGTAATCCTTATGACCGGGATGCGGAATGGGGAAGCAAGGGCTTTAAGATGGCAGGATGTTGATTTTGGTGCCAGACTGCTCCACATAAGGCATACGCTCAGATGGGATTCAAAGAAAAGGTGCTATGTGTTGGATAAGCCCAAAACAAAGACCTCAAAAAGGGATATCCCGATGCTGAAGCAGGTGGAAGATATCCTGAGAGAGATGAAGAAACGTGCGGATGAAATGGGTATAGGAGGGGCCGACAATTATGTGTTCTGCCTGCCCGATGGTTCCGAGATAAGCCGTTTCCGTGTGGCAAATGAGTTAAAGAGAATCGAAAGCGACATGATGGAAAAAGGGCTGATACACGACCATTTTACCTGCCATACGCTGAGGCATGCGTTTGCGACAAGGATGATTGAGGGCGGGATAAAGCCGCATGTGCTGAAAGCGGTGATGGGCCATTCCAATATTTCCATGACGATGGATTTGTATGTGCACGTCCTTGGAGAAGAAAAGACGCAGGAAATGTTCCGGCTGGGAGATATTTTCGATATTTGCCGGACAGATATTGAAATGGGGACGGGAACGTGCTAATATAATCATATAAAAGATGTCATATCTCTGGATGCGTTCCGGCCCAAGTGGAGAGGAATGTACTGTTAATATTAAAAGGTGCTACCGATAGACGGTTGCCCTAGTTTAAATTGGTTTTAGAAATAACCGCCAATCTTTCTCAGGGACTGGGCGGTTATTTCTTTGCGTCTATGTAAGCTATCAGGATGGGGATGATGATTCCGAGAATCATCAAGACCAGCGATAGTAGTTCAAAGTCGCTCATATCCATCCCCTCTTTCGTACTGGATTCCCGGAGACCGGGTTTCTATGTAATCAGAGGGTCCAGTCCCTCTGTAAGAGGGCAACCGCCTACCGAATAGGGTAGCACCTATGGGGATATTATAGCAAAGAGGGGAACCGGATACAAGAGTATTTTCGACCGCCAGAATGGAAGCCCTGACTCAAAAAATGACTCAACTGCGGCTCAGATGTTATGCCGTGAGATAAAGCGTCATGCGGTGAAAAAATGTGATTTTATGGGAAAATCGAGTCAGATAAAGCCAGATAAAATGAAAAAATTAGAAGTTTTGTTTTAGGTGAGGAAGGTCTCGAACTCACCGGGATCATGCCGAAAAACCCTGATTCCATGGGCGTTTCCAGCTTTTCCAGTATATCAGGAAAAGGGGAATTGTCAAGGGCTGACTCAAATTTTGACTCAACTGCGGCTCAAATATTATGCCATCAGGTCAACTTTTGATGGAAAATTTCATAATCCGGTTCAAAATAAGTATGCCAACGACTAAAAGGATCGGGAAAACGGTGGCAGCGAGCAGCCCGATTTTAAGATTGCCGCCAGCCAGTTCTGAGAAACTTCCTACCATTGCCGGGCTTACTGTACCGCCGAAATCCCCTGCTAAAGCCAGAAAAGCGAACATGGCGGTGCCGCCCTGCGGACACTTTTGAGAAGAAAGGCTGATCGTACCGGGCCACATAATACCCACGCAGAAACCGCAAAGGGCGCACCCGGCCAGGCCAAGAATGGGCAGGGGGGAAAGTGAGGCCAGCAGATAGCATGCCACACACAGCAGGCCGCTTTGCAGCATGGTCTTTGCCAGGTTCAGCCTCCCGCTCATTTTTCCGTACAGCATGCGGGAGATTCCCATGAAAACGGCAAACAGACAGGGTCCGGCCAAATCCCCAACGGTTTTGGACACACCGAGAGCCGACTCTGTAAATGCAGACGCCCACTGCGCCATAGTCGCTTCGGATGCGCCGGAGCAGATCATCAGCAAAATCATGATCCACATCAGAGGCATCCGGAACAGTCTGCGAAGGGGCAGACTTTCACCGTCTTCTACCAGGCGCTCTATGGGACAGGTAAGAAACTGAAAGATATTGACCAGCGGAACCAGCGCCCAGATCAACGAGAGTATCCTCCAATTCCCGGTGCCAAACACAGCAAAAAAGAGAGTGGAACCCAGGATCACACCTACCGCACCCCAACAGTAAAAAGAGTGCAGCAGGCTCATCATGCCGTCCTTGTTTTCAAAGGGGCAGGCTTCCACAATAGGGCTCACCAGCACTTCCACAAGGCCGCTGCCGGTGGCGTAAAATACCACCGCGATGAGGATCCCCGGAAAGGGGGCGGGGAGAATTTCCGGGAGAACCGCCAGCAGCACAAGCCCGGCTGCCGAAACAACCTGTGAGGCCACCACACAGGCGCGGTAACCGATCTTATCCGCAAATCTGGTTGCCCCAAGATCGATCAGCAGCTGGGTCAGATAAAACACAACGGGAATCAGCGCGATCTTATCGAGCGGGATTCCGTAGGTGTCCTGAAAGGTCAAAAACAGAAGGGGCGCAAAGTTGGCGGCGATGGCCTGGGTGATATATCCCAGATAGCATGCCGCCAGTGTTTTTTTGTACTTTCGCTTTTCGGCCATATCACTTACCTGCCCGAATGTTCTTCACGGTCTTTTTCTCAATACTGAGATTTTCATATACCCGGATGCCGCCGTTTCCTGTCGGGGCCTGTGCCAGGAGACCTGCTTTGATGACGGGATCCGCAGGAAGATGAAAGTATCGCATCATGTAAAAGTTGACCCCATCCACGGAGTAGTGGAAGCCGAAGTTATTGCCGACCCGGCAAACCTGCAGCCATGCGGTGTTGCCTTCCAGATTGCAGCCATTGGCATCATCGGAATCCCCCTTTGTCACCACACTCACCGCGGCGTGTGTGCCGAAATCGGTAAGTTCAAAGCAGCATTTCGCCCAGCAGCTCTGATCTTTCATGACCATAACAGAGGCGGAATCGTAGGTATCCTGAAAGTCATGGGAGACTTTCACCCTGAGCACAAAGTCCCCTTCCACTTCCGTATAGTAATAGGGGGCATTGCAAAGGGACTCCGGAAGAATTCCCTCCTCACACTCGTCGATGCTGCCGCAGAAGAAATCGGTCCGGGCCGGCGCCAGGATTTCAATCCTGTTCTCCGTCTGTTTGATCTCACTTTTGTTTAACCACTTAAATTCCATGATGGATCTCCTTTCACACCTGTATTTAAGCGTATTATATAATCAGAACCTTCACAGATAAAGGCACTATAGCGTCAAACAAAAGCATTATTTACCCAACCCGCGTTTTTCCCTGGGTGAATATCCGTATCTTCTGCGAAATTGACGGCTGAAGTAATTTGCAGAATGAAACCCGCAGGCAAAACTGATTTCCTGCAGAGTCAGTGTGGTTTCCTGCAGCAAATGCCGTGCTGCCTGAAGGCGGTACTGAATGAGCGCCTCCACCGGAGAACACCCCAGGTAGGATTGAAAACACCGCCCTGCTTCGCTTCGACTGACATTGGCGGCGCCTGCGATATCTGCCAGAGTGACCGTTCTGGCGTAATTCTCGTAAATATATGACAGCATTTTCTGGAGGCGTATCTGGGTGTTCAGCTGCACCCGCGATGCTTCTGCTTTTGGCAGGGAATCAAAATTGCGAAAGATTGCTTCCAATATACGGCAGATGTTGCGCTGAACCTCCAGCTCATAGCAGTCAGGCTTATCCTGCATGGCGCAATACGTAGCACAGATCCAACCGCGGACCTCTTTCCACAGGCTGTTGTCGTGCCGGAATACAATAAAGGGCAGGGAGCTGCACGCAAGAATCGGCCGGATGTATTTCTGATAAATGGAGCTGTTCTCCGGGGCAACCACTGTGCCGGAAAAAATAATGATCGGCAGGCGGTCCGGCGCAGCGCCGGACAACTGTCGGATTCCGTGAAGCATGTTCTGGTTGATGAAGATGCTGTCCCCCGGCTCCAGAATCGTATGGGTTTGTCCTATCTGGAAGTCCAGAACACCGCTTTGTACTGTGGCGATCTCAAAGTAGGGATGCCAGTGCACAGGTCCCGTACGGTCCGGCAAAGCGGCAAGTTCATCGCAATAAAATGCTATGGGAAAAGCCAGGATATCATGCGGTATCTGCTCCTGCAATTGATGATCAAGTAAAATTGGCATGCTTTATTCCTCTGCTCATGGCCAACCGGCGGTTTTCTTCTACGTATCCTGTCTCCCATCGGCAGGGAAGATGACTGCTGCCGGCCGGAGACATATACTGTTTGAAAAAGACTGGCAGGCAGTGCGGGTATGCACTGCCTGCCAGTCGCGTCATCTGCGGAACAAAGGTACATCAAAGCCTCCGTAACCCGCTGTCTGCCCCGACGGGCTTCGACATGGAGAGACTTAAAGCTTTCCGCTCCGGTATTTCATAAGAAGCTTCTGAATCTTTTCGTTGGGACTTAAGAGATCGCTGATGGAGGTATCGTGGTTCAGCGTATCAATCAGGTATGCCACATATTTGCTCATACTGCAGTTGACATACCATTCGCGTTCCAGCAGTTCCGGCGGCTGATAGATCAGATTGGTGGTCAGCACGCGGTCGATGATACCCTCCTCGTAGGCTTTGTCAAAGCTGTCCAGCCCGTTGGTAAACAGACCGAAGGTGGCGCAGATGAATATCTTGCGGGCCTTCCTTTTCTTCAGTGCAGCGGCAACCTCGCGCACGCTTTCGCCGGAGGAAATCATGTCGTCGATGATGAGCATATCCTTGCCTTCCACATCGGAACCGAGGAACTCATGAGCGACAATGGGGTTGCGGCCGTTGACAACGCGGGTATAGTCGCGTCTCTTGTAGAACATGCCCATGTCCAGTCCGAGCACGTTGGCGATGTAGATGGCACGGCTCATGCCGCCTTCATCCGGGCTGATAACCATCATGTGGTCGGCGTCAATGATCAGATCCTTCTGGTTGCGCAGCAGGTTTTTAATGAACTGATAAGCGGGCTGTACGGTTTCAAAGCCGTGCAGGGGAATCGCATTCTGAACCCTGGGATCATGTGCGTCGAAGGTGATGATATTTTCCACGCCCATGTGTACCAGCTCCTGCAGAGCGATAGCGCAGTCAAGGGATTCTCTGCTGGAGCGCTTATGCTGTCTGCCTTCGTAGAGATAGGGCATAATTACGTTGATTCTGCGCGCCTTACCGCCGACGGCAGAGATGATGCGCTTCAGATCCTGATAATGATCATCCGGAGACATGTGGTTTTCTTCTCCGAAGAGGGAATAGGTCAGGCTGTGGTTTACCACGTCAACGAGAAGGTAAAGATCCATTCCGCGGACGGACTCCTGAATGACGCCTTTTCCTTCACCGGTTCCAAAACGGGGAACCTTTGTTTTCAGCAGATAAGAATCACGCTGATAACCGGCAAAGGCCAGACTGTTTTTGTGCTCGCTTTCCCGTTCTCTGCGCCATTTTACAAGATAGTGATCCACCTGCTCGCCAAGTGACTGGCAGCCCGCCAGGGGAATGATGCCGAGAGAGCCTGCGGGAATCGTTTCCAAGTTTCTTTTTTCTTCCGCCATGGGAGTCCTCACTTTCTGTTTGCTAATCTTTTCCTGTACATCCGGATGTCCGGGCCTGTGAGCTTGCAGAAGTCAAAACTGCTGGTGATCCTGGAGAAGATCCTGTCCTGATACCGTTCCTTCAGCTCGGGAAGCGAAAGATTGGTGGAGATGATCATGCTCTTCTTCCGGATGATGCGTTCATTCAGTACGGTGAAGAGATGGGAGAGCGTAAACGGCGTGCTCTGCTCCGTTCCGAGATCATCGATGACCAGCAGGTCACAGTTGTAGAGATCATTATATAAATAGTCCAGGTTGTCCTGTCTCTTTATATCAAATGCATTGCGTGAGAGCGTGTCAAACAGCATGGAAGCGCTGAAGTAAATTACGGAATGTCCGCTCTCAATTACCTCTCTGGCGATACAGTTGCTCAGGAAGGTTTTGCCGGTGCCCACTGTTCCGTAAAAAAACAGATTCCGGCCTGATGAATCAAAGGAAGCGGCAAAATTGCGGCATTTCTGCACTGCCGCACGAAAATCGGGGAGGCTGTCCTCATCGAAATATTCATAGGAAAGGGTATCAAAATTCTCCTTCTGAAGAACCTCCTTCAGATTCGACTGCTGATAGAGCAGGGCGATTTCCGCCTGACGGAAGCAGTGGCACTTCCGGCCGTCAACATATCCGGTATCATGGCAGTCCGGACAGTCGTATACCGGCTCCAGATAATCGTCCGGCAGGCCCGCTTTGCGCAGAAGTTCCTTTTTGTCGCGGGTAAGCTGATGAAGCTGCTTCTTCAGATCGGTGAGAGCATTGGGATCGCCGTTCAGCATTTTCTTGCCCTGGGAGACAGAGAGCGTGGCCACGGATTCGTCCAGACTGCGGTAGCCCTTTACGTTGGCATAGACAAAGTTGAGTCTGTTCTCTCTCTCGTGACGGTTCTTTGTCTGCTTCTGCTCATATACCCTCATGATCGTATTATATTGTGTATTCGTTAAGGCCACGGCTGTTCTCCTTCAAATAAGACTGACAGGAATGACGTATACGATCCGGACGTCCGGAAGAAGGCGGTCAGCTGTGCAGCAGCTCCTTCTCCAGCGCCTCATAATCGTAGCTGTTCTGCATGAAGCGGTTGTACCGGTCGGCAGAACGTTCTCTGATCTGCCTTGCGGGCTTTTCCTTCTGGAAGCCCTCGTCCAGCCGGGCAATATCGGACAGATGGTGTACACCGGACTCTTTCCAGGACGAAAGAATCTTGTCCGCATATTCAAAACGGTGCCGGTCTGTGGCCAGAACGGTCCGCTCGCATGCTTCCATGATGATGGAAGTCTCAAAGCCGTATTCTTCCCTCCAGCGGCGGATGAATTCAGCCTCCCGTCTGGTGGGAGCGTTCGTCTTGCCGAGGGAATTCATGATAGTATAGACGGTTTTGTCATATTTTCCCGCCTGCCTCTCCGCTTCGGCAGGCGTGGTGACGCCGGCTTCCGCCCAGCTGACGGCCACCTTCTCCATATAGCGGAAATCCTTCTTCCCGCGTTCCACACAGTACTGAAGGAGATAATCGATCAGATCATCGGAAAAATGAAGCCTGTCCGAAAAGAAAAGAATCGATTTGATATCGGAGGGACTGAGCGTTCTTCCCAGATACTGCTCCGCGATGAAAAGAAGCTGAGCGGTGGAATCCTTTTCCTGGAATGCCTTCAGATCGTCCAGCGAATAGGACGGGCGGGCATACTCCTCTCCGGCGGAAGCCCTGCCGGGGACTGACGCCGCTTTATTCACCGTACTGTCTTCCGATACGTTCGCCTCAGCCTTTCGGGAGGAGACCTTCTCAGGAACGCCTTCCCGCAGGGGTCTGCTTCCGGACAGATCAAGAAGCCGGATCCCGGTAAGATTCTTCGCCGCATCAAATTCCAGCAGGAGCACGCCGCACTTTTCCCAGTACTTCAGCGCGCGCATCACGTCCTTCTCCGTGTGGTTGAACACATCGGCGATCTCCGAAATATCCAGAGAACGCCCTGCGCTCAGTGAACGCAGAAGATACAGATATATTTTCAGCTGCGCGTCGTTGGCCTGCGGCATGAACTCGTCGATAAAACGGTTGGACACGATGGTAACGTCGGCACAGCTGTCCTGATAGATTTTCAGACAGCTCATAATCTCACCTGTTTTCCGGTATGTATGTTGGAGGCAGAGCGGCGGATGTTCATCCGATGTGAAAACAGGGGCAAAAACATGCTGAAAGCCAGGCTTAACACCTGCTTTTGCCCCTGTATTCCCGCCGCTCTGAACTGTTATTTCATATTTTAAGCAAGTGCATTATAACATACGCCTTCGGAAAAAGGAACCGTCATTTTGCTGAAAAACCCCGCAGCTGCGGGAAGTCCGGAAAAATGTGGATAGTGTGGAAAATGTGGATACATCTGTAAAATTTCGGTAAAACGGGAACAAAAATATCCACACCATTCATACACATGAAAAATGTGGATATTGTGGATAACTATTGCCCGAGAAGGTCTTCTCCAATGTTTACAACGTTTCCGGCCCCCATAGTTATCAACAGGTCGCCGGGGATGCAATTTTCCAGAATAAATTTTTCAATTTCCTCAAAAGAAGGAAAATAATGGCAGTCCGTACCCAGCTGTTCGATTTCACGGCAGAGAAGGGCGGAGCTCATTCCCAGCGTATCGGTTTCCCGGGCGGCATAGATGTCCGCCAGGATCACCCGGTCGGCATGGGAAAGGGCACGGGCAAATTCATGGAAAAAGGCCTTTGTGCGGGTATAGGTATGGGGCTGGAAAACGCACCAGAGCGTTTTATGCGGATAGTTGGCTGCGGCCTTCAGGGTAGCTTCAATCTCTGTGGGATGGTGGGCATAGTCGTCGATAATGGTGACGCCGCTTAAGCTTCCCTTATACTCAAAGCGCCGGTCAGTCCCGGAAAAGCCATGCAGGCTCTCCGCAGCCTGTTTCATGTCGAGATTCAGATAATCGGCCAGGGCAAGAGCTGCGGCCGCGTTCAGGATATTGTGCTCGCCCGGAACGCCCAGATGGACCGGGAGGGTCTTCCCGCGGTAATGCAGGGTGAAGGAAGCGTGCGCATTTTCATCATAGGAGGCGTCCGTGAAGAAATAGTCGTTTTCCGGAGCTCCTCCAAAGGTGACGACACGACAGGCCAGTCCTTCCGTGATCCCGGAAAGCTGCGGAATGGAGCCGTTTATGATAAGAAGGCCGTCCTCCGGAATCAGCTCCGCAAAGCGGCGGAAGGAGGAACGGATATCGGCAAGATCCTTAAAGAAGTCCATGTGGTCTTCTTCTATATTAAGGATGATTCCGACTTTCGGGAAAAAGCTTAAAAAGCTGTTGGTGTATTCACAGGCCTCCGTCACGAAAAGCTCCGATCCGCCCACTCGGATGTTGCCTCCGATATCCTTCAGAACGCCGCCCACGGAGATGGTGGGATCCGTACCCGCCGCGAGCAGGATTTCCGCGATCATGGATGTGGTCGTGGTCTTTCCGTGCGTTCCGCTGACGGCGACGGGCAGCTTATAATTTTTCATCATCTGTCCGAGCAGCTGAGCGCGGGTGAGGCTGGGAAGTTTCCGGCGCAGCGTTTCCCGGTATTCCGGATTGTCCGGATGCACGGCTGCGGTATAAACCACCAGATCCACATCGTCTTCGATGTTTTCCGCCTTCTGCGGCCTGCCATAGTGGATAACGGCTCCCTGCTGCTCCAGACGTTCCGTCAGAGGAGAGCGGTTCCAGTCCGAACCGGAGACGGTAAAGCCCTCGGAAAGAAGAATTTCCGCGAGCCCGCTCATGCTGATGCCGCCGATGCCGATGAAATAGACATGGACCGGATGATTAAAATCTACCTGATAAATATCCTGTATCTGAGACATGGAAATGACCTTCCTTTCTGATTCTGATATGTATTATACGCATTGCAGGGGAAAAAACCAATAGGTAAATGGAAAATGGAGAACAGGAAACGCAAATTCATGCAAAAATCCAACTGTTTTGTTGAAAATACAAGAAAAAACGGGATGAAAAAATGGAGCCGGACTATGAAAAACACACAAGACGGCATGCGGATAAGAAAAAAATATGTAAAATATCTACTAAATTTGTGCCCTTTTCACAGAAAGAAACTGTAAATAATTATTCACTTTTGTACAATCGTGTGTTATAATCTTCTTACGTAATATACGTAAATCTATGCAATACGTGATGCAGGAACATGAGGTGATGACATGGTTAAGAAAGAAATGATTGCTATGCTGCTGGCTGGCGGTCAGGGAAGCAGGCTGGGCGTCCTGACCTCGAAGGTTGCGAAGCCTGCAGTATCCTTTGGCGGAAAATACCGGATTATCGATTTTCCGCTGAGTAACTGTATCAACTCCGGTGTGGATACGGTCGGAGTGCTTACCCAGTATCAGCCCCTGAGGCTGAACACCCATATCGGGATCGGCATTCCGTGGGATCTGGACCGGAATATAGGCGGTGTTACCGTTCTTCCCCCTTATGAGCGGAGCGAGAACAGCGAATGGTACACCGGAACGGCAAATGCGATTTATCAGAACATCGATTATATGGAAAGCTTCAATCCGGATTATGTGCTGATTCTTTCAGGAGATCACATCTATAAGATGGATTATGAGGTGATGCTTGATTATCACAAACAGCATAATGCGGAGTGCACCATCGCGGTCATGCCCGTACCGATGGAGGAAGCGAAGCGGTTCGGAATCATGATCACGGATGAAAACGGAAGGATTACGGATTTTGAGGAGAAGCCGGCGAATCCCAGAAGCAATCTGGCATCCATGGGTATCTACATATTTAACTGGAAGACGCTGAAGGAGGCTCTGATTGCCAGGTCAGAACAGCCCAACCTGGATTTCGGAAAACATGTCATCCCTTACTGCCATGAGAATGGCGCACCGATGTATGCGTATGAATTTAACGGCTACTGGAAGGATGTGGGAACCCTGAACTCCTACTGGGAAGCCAATATGGAGCTGATCGATATCGTTCCGGAATTCAATCTGTATGAGGAATACTGGAAGATCTATACGAAGAGCGAGATCCTCCCGCCTCAGTATATTTCGCCGGACGGTCTGATCGAGAGGAGCATCGTGGGTGAGGGCAGCGAGATCTCAGGGCAGATATACAACTCCGTGATCGGCTGCGGTGTCGTTATCGGAAAGGGAACCGTCATCCGTGACTCCATCATCATGAATAATACGGTGATCGGAGAGGGCTGCGAACTGAATAAGGCCATTGTGGCGGAGAATGTATCAGTAGGCGACAGCGTGAAGATCGGTGTCGGTGAAGAGGCTGAAAACGATGTGGCCCCTCACATCTATAACAGCGGAATCGCTACTGTCGGGGAGAAGAGTGTGATCCCGAAGGGCGTTTCCATCGGGAAGAATACGGTTGTTTTCGGAATAACCGAAAGCGCGGACTATCCGGATGGGATTCTTCCCAGCGGCAAATCTATCATTAAGGCAGGTGAGGAAAAGTGAGAGCGATAGGAATTATTTTGGCCGGCGGCAACAATCACAGAATGAAGGAGCTCTCCAGAAAAAGGGCCATAGCGGCAATGCCGATTGCTGGCAGCTACAGAAGCATTGACTTCGCGCTCAGCAATATGACCAACTCCCATATTCAGAAGGTGGGTGTTTTTACGCAGTACAATGCCCGCAGCCTGAACGAGCATCTGAATTCCTCCAAATGGTGGGATTTCGGACGTAAGCAGGGCGGCCTGTTCATCTTCACCCCGACGGTGACGGCGGACAACAGCTTCTGGTACAGGGGAACAGCAGATGCCATGTATCAGAACCTCTCCTTCTTAAAGAGCAGCCATGAGCCTTATGTGGTGATCGCCTCCGGCGACTGTGTGTACAAGATGGATTATAACAAGGTCCTGGAGTATCACATTGAAAAGAAAGCGGATATCACGATTGTCTGCAAGGAGATGCCTGCCGGAACCAATCTGGAGCGCTACGGCACCCTTAAGATGAATGAGGACAGCAGGGTTGAGGAATTTGAAGAAAAGCCCATCGTTGCCAAGTCCAATACGATTTCCTGCGGCATCTATGTGATCCGCAGAAGACTTCTGATTGAGATGATCGAGCGCTGCGCGATGGAAGACAGGTATGATTTCGTCAAGGACATCCTGATCCGCTACAAGAATCAGAAGAGGATCTACGGCTATAAGATTAAGGAATACTGGCGCAATATCGCCTCAGTAGAGGACTACTTTGCCGCCAACATGGATTTCCTGAAGCCGGAAATCCGAAACTATTTCTTCCACCAGTATCCGGACATTTATTCTAAGGTGGACGACCTTCCTCCCGCAAAATACAACGTGGGCGTCAAGGTTTCAAACAGCCTGATTTCAAGCGGCTGTATCATTAACGGAACGGTGGAGGACTCAGTTATTTTCAAAAAATCCTTCATCGGAAATAACTGCTACATCAAGAATTCCATTATCTTGAATGACGTATATATCGGCGACAACACACATATCGAAAACTGCATCGTAGAGAGCCGGGATACGATCCGGGCTAATACCTACTATAAGGGTGAAGATGGAATCAAGATTGTGGTTGAAAAAAATGAAAGATATGTCATCTAAAGATAAAAGGGGGAACTCACATGAAGATTACAGACGTACGTGTGCGTAAGATCACCAAGGAAGGAAAGATGAAAGCCATCGTTTCTATTACAATAGACGACGAGTTTGTGGTACACGACATTAAAGTAATTGAAGGCGAGAAAGGGCTTTTCATTGCAATGCCCAGCAAGAAGGCCACTGACGGCGAATACCGGGACATCGCTCATCCGATCAATCAGACGACGAGGGAAAACATCCAGAGCATTATTCTGGACAGATACGAACAGGCGCTGATGGAACCGGACGAGCTGGCATAAGACATAATACTGTATACCAGGTTACTGCCTGCCGGCATACCGGTAAACAGTAACGAAACCTGCATTGCTGCCATCCCCAAAAAAGATATTGACTTTCAATTCCACGGATGCTAGTATACTGGTAACGTAAAGGCAATGAAGGAAAGAGTAGCCTGCCGCGGGCATAGAACAGAGAGAGGAACATGTGCTGGAAGTTCCTTTATGCCGGGTATGGGGAAGACCGCTCCGGAGCCGCTGTAGGAAGGAACTGTTCATTGGAATGAATCCGTTCCGAAAGTACAGACGTGAATCCGCGTTAAGGATGAGGATTTGAAAGAATCTGAAGTGAAAAGTTAAGGTGGAACCGTGCGTCGCGCGTTGGAATTGATGACTGCACCCTTAGAAAAGCGGACAACCGTTTTTCTGAGGGTGTTCTTTTTTGTTCGACAGTAAATTTCGTTTCCAGTCGAATAAAAAAGGCGGTGGATCGCACTGCGGCGGAAAGAAAGATGTCGCTTACGTGATCCGCGCAGACGGCTTTCATGTGTGCGCACATCAGTTATTCTGGAAAGGAGAATGAAAAAATGGACGTAATTCTGAAGGATGGAAGCAGAGGAGAGCAGGAATTTACGGATAAGGACGGAGCGAGAACCTTCCGTCATACGACTTCCCATATTCTGGCTCAGGCGGTAAAGCGCCTGTATCCGGATACGAAGCTGGCGATCGGACCGGCCATTGAAGACGGGTTTTACTATGATTTCGAGTTTAAGGAGCCAATTTCCAGCGAGGATTTTGCCGCCATTGAAAAGGAAATGAAGAAAATCGTGAAGGAGCGTCTGCCTCTGGAGCGCTTTACGCTTTCCCGCGATGAGGCGATCGCCTTCATGAAGGAGAGAAACGAGGACTATAAGGTGGAGCTGATCGAGGATCTGCCGGAGGACGCGGTGATCAGCTTTTACCGCCAGGGAGAGTTCGTGGATCTGTGCGCGGGCCCGCATCTGGACAATACCAAATACGTGAAGGCCATCAAGCTTACCAGTCTGGCAGGAGCTTACTGGAGAGGCAGCGAAAAGAACAAGATGCTTACCAGAATCTACGGAACCTCCTTCCCGGATAAGGAACAGCTGAAGGAATATCTGGACAGGATCGAAGAGGCGAAGAAGCGTGATCACCGTAAGCTGGGTAAGGAGCTGGGCATTTTCACGCTGATGGAGGAGGGCCCCGGCTTCCCGTTCTTCCTTCCCAAGGGAATGGTGCTGAAAAATACCCTGATCGACTACTGGAGAAAGCTGCATGAGAGGGAAGGCTACCAGGAGATTTCCACACCCATCATCCTGAACCGGAAGCTCTGGGAGACCTCCGGACACTGGGATCATTACAGGGACAACATGTATACCACCGTGATCGACGGCGAGGACTATGCGGTAAAGCCCATGAACTGCCCGGGCGGCATGCTGGTTTACAAATCCCAGCCCCGTTCCTATCGTGACCTGCCGTTGCGTATCGGCGAGCTGGGCCTGGTACACCGTCATGAAAAGTCCGGACAGCTTCACGGCCTGATGCGCGTGCGCTGCTTTACCCAGGACGATGCGCATATCTTCATGACCCGCGAGCAGATCACCGACGAGATCAAGGGTGTAATGCGTCTGATCGATGAAGTGTACAGCCGCTTTGGCTTCTCCTACCACGTGGAGCTTTCCACCAGACCGGAAGACAGCATGGGAAGCGATGAGGACTGGGAGCTGGCAACGGATGCTCTTCGTGAGGCTCTGAACGAGACCGGCAGAGATTATGTGGTCAATGAGGGCGACGGCGCATTCTACGGCCCGAAGATCGACTTCCATCTGACGGATTCTCTTGGAAGAACCTGGCAGTGCGGAACCATTCAGCTTGATTTCCAGCTTCCGCAGCGCTTTGAGGCGGAATATATGGGAGCGGACGGCGAAAAGCACCGCCCGATCATGATCCACCGCGTGGTATATGGCTCTATCGAGCGCTTTATCGGTATCCTGATCGAGCATTATGCGGGCAAATTCCCGGTATGGCTGGCTCCGGTACAGGTGAAGATTCTTCCCATCTCCGAGAAATTCTTCGGATTTGGAGAAGAGATTCTGAAGAAGCTTAAAGACGCCGGCATCCGCTGTGAAATGGATCAGCGTGATGAAAAGATCGGTTACAAGATCCGCAGCGCCCAGATGGAAAAGGTACCCTATATGCTCATCGTAGGCCAGAAGGAAGAAGAGACCGGAACCGTTTCCGTCAGAAGCAGGGATGACGGCGATCTGGGAAGCCAGGAGCTCGACGCCTTTATTCAGAAGGTTGTGGAAGAAGGAAAAGAATAAAGAAAGAAAATTCTGTGCCGGATGGCACAGATCAGAAGGGCCGCCCGGTTTTGAGACCGGACGGCTCTTTTCACGTACGGTATCGCGCACGTTTCTTAAGGAGGATTACTTAAGAGCTGTCTGCTCAGATTTTCTGATGGAGAGCGAAAAGAAACAAAAATACAATCCCATGAAACAAACAATATAGAAGAAAATGGGAGAAACTTCTAAAATAAGAAAAGAAAAGAGGATTCGCTGAGAATCAAAAAGCAAATGAGAAGCGGGATGTATGGAAAGGAAGGAGACATTATGGTAAAACTGACACCGCCCATGGGATGGAATTCCTGGAATACCTTCGGGGCAAACATCAATGAGGCACTGATTAAGGAAACGGCGGACGCAATGGTGGAAAGCGGGCTGCTGGAAAAGGGGTACGAATACCTTGTCATTGACGACTGCTGGTCCTTAAAGACCAGGGATGAAAATGAAAGACTGGTGCCGGATCCGGAGAAGTTTCCGAACGGCATGAAGGCTGTGGCGGATTATGTGCACAGCAGGGGCCTGAAGTTCGGCATGTATTCCTGTGCCGGCAATCTGACCTGCGCCGGCTATCCGGGCAGCTTTGAGCATGAATTCATCGACGCAGAAACCTTTGCGGAGTGGGGTGTGGATTTTTTGAAGTACGATTACTGCTATCACAGCCCCATCATTCATGGCCAGTATCTGTACCGCAGAATGGGACTTGCGCTGGAAAACTGCGGACGGGACATTCTGTTTTCCGCCTGCTCATGGGGAAGCGATCAGACCCATGAGTGGATCAAAACGTCTGCGGCTTCCATGTGGCGCTCCACGGGAGATATTTTTGATACCTGGGAATCAGTAAAGGATCTGACGAAGCAGCAGGAAAAGCTGCATCCCTACAACGGCGTGGGCTGCTTCAACGATATGGACATGCTGATCGTAGGCATGTATGGAGAGGGAAATGTGGGCCTGAAGGGCTGTACGGATACCCAGTATAGAACCCACTATTCCATCTGGGCGCTGCTGGGCTCTCCTTTGATGATCGGCTGTGACATCCGGAAGATGAACGATGCAACAAAGGAAATTCTCTGCAATGAAGAGCTCATCGCCATCAATCAGGACAGGGCCTGCCGCCAGCCGGTGAAGCTGAACGGCATCTGGAGCGGAGATGATATGGTCATTTATTCCCGTCAGCTGGAAAACGGGGACCTTGCCATCGGCCTGTTCAATCTGAGCGAAGAAAAAGCCGCCGCCCGTTTCAATCTGGACGAAATCGGACTGGGCTTTTCCACGGGCAAGACTCTGGATATGCATGAGGTCTGGACCGGTGAAGACTTCCGGGTGGATAATTCTACGGTAATCCGTGAGCTTCCGCCCTTTGGCTGTGAGGTATACCGCGCAAAGGTGGTCGATCTGTAATGTCCGTCTGCGTAAAATGCGGCAAGGCCCTGACCTACAACGAGATCGGGGCCTACCGGAAATTCGTTAACCGGGGAGCGAAAGACTTCCTGTGTAAGGAGTGCCTGGCCAAACGGCTGGGCATCTCCCCGGAAAAAATCGATCAGAAAATAGAAGAGTTTAAACTGCAGGGCTGTACTCTTTTCGTATGAAACCTGTACGAAATGAGGGGACAGCCCCTTTTATCAGCTCACGGCAGAAACAGCTTTATGATTCCGCCTGCCACAGAGACTGTGACCAGGAGACGTGCTGCCATGCGGGCCTTATCTTCCGCGGAGCGGATGTGAATCACAATACCTGCCGCGCTGAGAAAGCCGATTGCCCGGGTGATGAGTCTTTCCAGGGTGTAGTTGGTGGGAAGGCTGGTGGCGCTTACGACGGCTATGACCATTCCTCATACCGCCATGATATAAAAGATAACCTGCCTGGCTCCTGGGCTTTTCACCAGATACAGCGCCAAAGGGCTGTAGTGCTTCGCCCTGCGCAGAAGTGCCTTCATCCGAAGCAGAAGCTCCGCGTTGGAAAAGGCTTTACGATATAATCGTCCGCTCCGGCGGAACAGCCGATCGCATTGTCAGATTCTCCGGAATAGGCGGTGAGAAAGATCATGGGCGCATAGGTCTGCTTCCGCAGCTCAGCGCCTGCGGCAAAGCCGGATATTACCGGCATATTGACGTCCAAAATAAACAGGTCTATTGTGTTGTCCGCTTGTTTCAGGACTTCTTCCCCGCTTTCGGCGGAAATGACCTGATATCCCTCTTCCTCCAGAAGCATCCGGAGGACGTTCCGGATTTCCGGATCATCGTCCGCGATGAGTATTTTTCCGTGAATTTCCATAAGAATCGCCCTGATTGTCTGGTCTGCATCCAATGTATCACAGACCGACGGGTTTATCATTGAAATCATAGCATTTGCTATAAAAAAAGCCGCTGCAGTTCAAAACTGTCTGAACCACAACGGCTATAGGGCTTCGGCTGAGTGTCCGTCTGAAATGTTACTGGACGGAGCTGGTCTGTGCATCACCGGCCTTTGCGGCTACCCGGATTTCTTCCGGATTGGCCTGGGCAGGGATGCTGGCTGTCATGATCTGGAAACGGGCGAGAATGGTATCCCCGATGGCCAGATCGGAAATGGAAAGCTCTGAGCTGCCGTCCAGACTGAGAACACTGGTGTTTTCATTTGGAAGCAGATTCAGGTTCTGGTCGGTGATGATGGTTACCTGTCCATCTTCAGCGGTCTGAATATCCGTGATCTGCGCACAGGTGGGGATGACGGTGTCGTCTGTCACATCGCAGAATACTATAATGGCGTTTGACATGGGAGGGATGCTTCTGGTCATGGCAGGACTGATGTCAGCGTACAGAGTATCGCCCACCGTGATGTCGGAAAGCGCCTTCTGGCTGTAATCTGAAGCGGAGAGAATCAGGGTATCCTCCGTGATGTTCAGAAGAACCTGGGGATAAGCCGCACCTTCCTCATTATTTTCCAGCAGAATCTGACCGTCTTCGATCTGCGTTACCGTTCCGTTAACCTGAATGGAAGAAGAGATATTTTCAGGCGCTGCGGCAGTATCTGAAGAGTCAGCCGCCTGTTCAGCAGTCTGATCGGACGACTTTGCCACAAGGCGGATTTCCTCAGGGCTGGTCTGGGCAGGAATGCTCATGGTCATGATCTGGTATTTTGCCAGGATGGTATCTCCAACAGCCAGGTCGGAAACGGAAAGGGTATCCATTCCATCCAGGGAAAGAACGATTGTGTCCTCTCCGGGGATCAGGATCAGCTCATGATCGGTGGTGATGCGAAGATATCCGTCATCTCCTGTGCTGATATCGGTGATCTGTGCATAGGTGGGAACGGCGGTGTCTTCCGGAATTTCACAGAAAACGGCAAAGGCGTTTGCCATGGGCGGAAGGCTCCTGGTCATGGCCGGGCTGATGTCGGCGTACAGGGTATCGCCCACCGTGATGTCGGAAAGCGTCTTTTGGCTGCAATCCTCACCGGAGAGAATCAGGGTATCATCCGTAAGGTTCAGGAGAATCTGAGGGTAAGCCGCGCCCTCCTCATCATTTTCCAGCAGAATCTGTCCATTCTCGATCTGCGTTACCGTGCCGTATACACGGATGGAGGATGGAGCGGTGTTTTCCGCAGTAGCGGCAGAATCCTCCGGAGAAACAGAAGCGGCGGAAGCATCGTCCGGGTTTTCCGTGGCGGTGAACGCCGCTGCCTCCGGTGTCTGTCCGTCGGAAGGAACCATGCGTGACTGGGATGCAGCATCGCCCTCCTGCGGTGTGCGCAGGTCAGAGGGAAGAACTCTGAGAACGACGAAGCCCAGAACGCAGGCGGCGGCAAGTGTACCGATAGCGGCAATCCATTTTTTTTCCATATGTCTCTTTCCTTTCTTTATACCTTTCTGGACGGCGTTGGAAAGACCGTCCGGCAGGGGGATGTTCTGATAGTTTTCTTTTCCTTTATTCATACAAATGCGCTCCTTTCTCGAATTTCAGACAAGAATGGCGGCCCGAAGCTTTCCGATGATGCGGTAAAGCCGGGTTTTCACCGTACTTTCCGGGAGCTTCAGGATGGACGAGATTTCCCGGAAGCTCCTGTCCTCGAAATATTTCAGGATGATCAGGGATTTTTCATCCGGAGAAAGGGTGTCCAGCGCCTGATACAGGTCGAGCCTGTCATCCACGGAAAGGTCCTCTTCCCTGGCGGGAAGAGAGTCGTCAGGCTCCTGAAAATCGTACCGGTTCTGTTTTTTCAGAAGATCGCAGGCACAGTTGATGATGATGCGGCTCATCCAGGTGTCAAAAAATTCCGGCTTTTCCAGGCGCTTCAGATGGATGAAGCCCCGGTAGGTGGCCTCAGAGAGAATCTCCAGCGCGTCATGTTCATTTTTGACGTAGCAGTATGCCAGCCTGTAGAATTTTGCCTGGGATTCTTCCATGCGCCGGGCAAACTGTTTTGCTGTCATGAATTTTCCTCACTTTCTGTCGCCGTCAGGCGACATTTATTCAAGAAGAATCCCGAAGGGATTCTTACAGGAAGCCGACCGCCAGGCCGCCTTCCGCCTTGCTTTCATCTATTAGACTGTCCGGGAAGAAAAATAGTTTGCGTTATTTTCAAAAAAATGATAAAAGTTAGTATGGCATTGGAAAGTATAGCATTGGAATGAGAAAAAGAAAAGCGTTGGTATATGTCGCGTCTATGCTGTGCGCAGTCTCAGCGTAACGTTTCGGTATGGAGGTAGTAATTAAAAAATGCGTTTTATCATATCCCCGGCGAAAAAAATGAAAACGGATACGGATACCCTTGCGCCCGCCGGCCTTCCGGCTTATCTGGACCGAACGCAGGAGCTTCTGGACTGGATGAGAAAAAAGAGCCTTTCCGAGATGAAGGCGGTGTGGAAATGCTCGGATAAAATCGCTCAGGAGGCGTATGCGCGGCTGGAGAAAACGGAGCTGAAGCGGAATCTGACTCCGGCGTTTCTTTCCTACGAGGGCATTCAGTATCAGTACATGGCGCCCGTGGTATTTGAGGACGGGCAGTGGGATTATGTGCAGGAGCATGTGCGTATTCTGTCAGGCTTTTACGGAATTCTGCGGCCGCTGGACGGGGTGGTTCCCTATCGGCTGGAGATGCAGGCGAAGGCATCGGATGCGGGCAGTCTGTACGCATTCTGGGGACGGAGCCTGTATGAGTATCTGGCCGCAGAGACGGACTGCATTGTGAATCTGGCGTCCAGGGAGTATGCGCTCTGTGTGGAAAAATATCTGGAAAAGGAAATGCGGTATGTGACCTGTGTTTTCGGGGAAGAACAGAGAAAGGAAGACGCGGGCCATCAGGCCGGAGTTCTGGAAAAAGCCGAAAAGGCTTTTTCGCCTGTGATTCAGAAGGGTACCCATGCCAAAATGGCCCGCGGGGAGATGGTGCGCTTTGCGGCGGAACACAGGATTTTGGCGCCGGAAGGGCTGAAGGACTTTAACCGGCTGGGGTATGAATACCGGGAAGAGTATTCGGAAAAGGATCTGTATGTATTCTGCAGAAGTGTTTCAGGTGAAGGGGATTGAGGAAAGTACGGTTGGCAAAGCGGTTTTCGGGTTTTTAATGGTATGAATTCAGTGTGCTTCAATAGTTGTACTGTCATTTCGGGCAGCCACACGTCCGCTGCTGCAGTCAGCCATATGGCCGCGGCATTGACAGAATCTGTTTTTATGGCTTAAACTGGAAAGATGCAGAAGATGGAAACGGCTTTTCGCGCGTGCTCTGGCACAAAGCGTTTTAATATGGAGGAAAAAATGTTTATCATTGCAGGTTTGGGAAATCCCAAAAAGGAATATGAAAATACCAGACACAACGTGGGCTTTGAAGTGGTTGACGCTCTGGCGGACCGCTACGGCATCCGGGTGATCGACAGAAAGCACCGTGCGCTGGTGGGGAAAGGTGTGATTGAGGGGCAGAAGGTGCTTCTGGCAAAGCCTCTGACCTATATGAATCTGAGTGGTGAAAGTCTTCGGGAGATCATAGATTATTATAAGGAAGATCCGGAAACGCAGCTTCTGGTGATCTGCGACGACATCAGCCTGGATGTGGGGCAGCTGCGCATCCGTAAAAAGGGAAGCGCGGGAGGCCATAACGGGCTGAAAAATATCATTGCCAATCTGGGAACCCAGGATTTCATGCGGCTTAGGGTAGGCGTGGGAGAAAAGCCTGCGGGACGGGATCTTGCGGATTATGTGCTGGGGCATTTTCCGGCGGCGGAACGGAAGATCATGGACGAGAGCGTCCGGCAGGCGGCGGATGCGGCGGTCGCGGTTCTGACGGAAGGGCCGGATGCGGCGATGAACCGTTATAATCAGAAGCGGAAGGAAATGGAGCAGGAGTAAAAGCGGGATGAAGGCATTAACGGCACCACTTTATGAGCTGGCGGAGTTTGAGGAGGGCCAGTCCCTTTTGAAAAAGGAAAAGGCCAGTATCGGCTACACAGGCTGTACGGACGCGCAGAAGCTTCATCTGGCCTGTGGACTGAGCGAGAATTTTCTCTATAAGGTCATTGTTACCTACAGCGATCTGAGGGCCAGGGAAATCTATGAGGAATATCAGTTTTATGATAAAAGTACGGTGCTGTATCCGGCCAAGGATCTGATTTTCTATCAGGCGGATATCCACGGCAATCAGCTGGTTGCGGACCGGATGAAGGTGCTGCGGAAGCTGATTGAGGGAAGACCGGTGACGGTGGTGACCACCTTTGCCGCACTGATGAGCCCGCAGGTGCCGCTGGAGGAGATCGCGGATGCGGTCATCCACATCGACGCGGACAGCACTGTGGATGAGACGGAGCTTTCCGAACAGCTTTCCCGGATGGGCTATGAAAAAAACTGGCAGGTGGAGGCACCGGGCCAGTTTTCCATCCGGGGCGGCATCATTGACGTGTTCGATCTGACGGAGGAAAATCCTTACCGCATCGAGCTGTGGGGAGAAGAGGTGGATTCCATCCGCTCCTTTGACCTGGGAAGCCAGAGGAGCGTGGAGAAGCTGTCCATGGTTGACATCTATCCGGCCACGGAGATGGTGCTGGACAGGCGGCAGAAGCTTGACGGGTTAAAACGGATTGAGACGGAGGCGAAGGCGTTTGCGGCAAAGCTGCGGGAGGATTTTCACACCGAGGAGGCGGCCCGGATCACCGGACAGATAAGAGAGCTTTCCGAGCAGGTGAGGGAGCTTTCCGCGGCGGCGAATCTGGAAAGCTATATCCGTTATTTTTATGAGGATACGGTGTCCTTCCTGCGTTTTTTCCCCGACCGGTATACCTGCGTGTTTCTGGACGAGCCGGGGAGGCTGAAGGAGCAGGGAGAGGCGGTGGAGCTGGAGTTTCGGGAGAGCATGAGCCACCGGCTGGAAAAGGGCTATATTCTGCCGGGGCAGGCGGATCTTCTGTACGGCTGCGAGCAGACGGCCTCCTTTTTGAGCGGCCTGCGCACGGTGCTGCTTTCCGCGATGGATGCCAGAAACTCTCTCGTCACTCCGCAGAAGCGGTTTGATGTGAATGTAAAAAGCATGTCCCCCTACAACAACAGCTTTGAGGCGTTGACGGCGGATCTGAAGCGGTATAAGAAAAACGGCAGCCGTGTGCTGCTTTTATCCCCCTCCCGGACCCGGGCGAAGCGGCTTGCGGAGGATCTGCAGGCGGAAGGGCTTTCCAGCTTTTACAGCGAGGATGGAGACAGAGAGGTACGGCCGGGAGAGGTGGAACTGTTTTACGGCCATGTGAGCAGGGGCTTTGAATATCCCCTGCTGAAATTCGTGGTCATCACGGAGAGCGACATTTTCGGGGCGCAGAAGAAAAAAAAGAAGCGCCGCAGGCAGTTTGAAGGCCAGAAGATCCAGGATTTTGCCGAACTGAAGGTGGGCGACTATGTGGTGCATGAAACCCACGGGCTCGGAATCTATCAGGGCATTGAAAAGGTGGAGATGAACGGCACCGTCAAGGACTACATCAAGATTTCCTATCGGGACGGCGGAAATCTGTACGTGCTCGCCACCGGCCTGGATGTGATCCAGAAGTATGCCTCCGCGGACGCTGCCAAGACGCCTAAGCTGAACAAGCTGGGCACCCAGGAATGGACCCGTACCAAGTCGAAGGTGCGCAGTGCCGTGGATGAGGTGGCGAAGGATCTGGTGGAGCTGTACGCGGTCAGGCAGCAGAAGGAGGGATTTGCCTTCGGCCAGGATACGGTCTGGCAGAAGGAATTTGAGGAAATGTTCCCCTTCGAGGAAACGGAGGATCAGCTTTCTGCCATCGCCGCCACCAAGGAGGACATGGAAAGCCATAAAATCATGGACCGCCTGATCTGCGGGGATGTGGGCTACGGCAAGACGGAGATCGCCATCCGGGCTGCCTTTAAGGCGGTCCAGGATGGAAAGCAGGTGGCTTTTCTGGTGCCCACCACCATTCTTGCCCAGCAGCACTATAACACCTTTCAGCAGAGGATGAAGGATTTTCCCGTGCGCATCGATCTGATGAGCAGATTCCGCACGAGCGCGGAGCAGAAAAAAACGGTGACGGATCTGCGCAAGGGTCAGGTGGACATTCTGATCGGCACCCACCGCATTTTGTCCTCCGACATTCAGTTTAAGGATCTGGGCCTTCTGATCATCGATGAGGAGCAGCGCTTCGGCGTGACCCACAAGGAAAAGATTAAGAAGCTGAAGGAAAATGTGGATGTCTTAACCCTTACTGCCACCCCGATCCCGCGGACCCTTCACATGAGTCTGGCGGGCATCCGGGATATGAGTGTTCTGGAGGAACCTCCGGTGGACCGCATGCCCATCCAGACTTATGTGATGGAGTATAACGAGGAGATGATCCGGGAAGCCATCAACAGGGAGATGGCCAGAGGCGGACAGGTGTATTATGTATACAACAGGGTCACTGACATTGAGGAGGTGGCAAACCGGATTGCAGGTCTGGCGCCGGAGGCCGTGGTCACCTACGCCCACGGGCAGATGCGGGAGCACGAGCTGGAGCGGATTATGGCGGACTTTATCAACGGAGACATCGATGTGCTGGTGTCCACCACGATTATTGAAACCGGCCTGGATATTCCAAACGCAAACACCCTGATCATCCAGGATGCGGACCGGATGGGCCTCTCCCAGCTGTACCAGCTGAGAGGACGGGTTGGGCGTTCCAGCCGGACCTCCTACGCCTTTCTCATGTACAAGCGGGACAAGATGCTCAAAGAGGAGGCGGAAAAACGCCTTCAGGCTATCCGGGAATTTACGGAGCTGGGAAGCGGCATCAAGATTGCCATGCGGGATCTTGAGATCAGG
>ERZ780162.440-NODE-440-length-33359-cov-5.896199_pt1 | contig 33359 bp, 27 predicted proteins | sample MGYA00511474_ERZ780162 | MGnify/ENA primary metagenome ERZ780162 (study PRJEB29588, sample SAMEA2143633) | human gut metagenome | biome: human gut; feature: human-associated habitat; material: faeces | place: Denmark | collected 2008/2010 ...
TCATGAGCTTTCCGGCATTGGTCAAGACCCCATTTTTGTCAGCCAAACCGAAGGAGACATAATCGGATGGCTCAAAGCGGAGACCAGTCCGTTCCAGATAGGTTGCTTCCAGAAGTGTAAAGCTGTAATCCTTTTTTACCGCGTCTGTTGTTAGGGTATCAAAGGACTGATTGGTTCCCTTTAAGATCAATTCATTTACAATGTAATCCGGGGCAATTACGCTTTCATTTCCAACACGGATATATGCTTCCATCACGCCGTCTGCCTTGTAATAATATGGGGTGCTGCGGCCGGGAGAAACCTCCAGAGCTAATAGATTTTTACCATCTTCCTGTAATGGTTTTAAGATAAACTGAGGTAATGGTGTGATTCGTTCTTTGATTAAGCGGCTGATCGCCTCAGCATCCTTTTGAACATCGGACAAGCCGATAGGTTTCCGGTCATCAGAGATTCCGAAAAACAGAGTTCCGCCGATTCCATTAGAAAAGGAACTAACACTTTTTAACCAGCTTTTGGGTTTCTTTATTTCAAGTGCAACTTTGAAATCACATTCGGTTGCTTCAGCAATTAGCTGTTCTATCATAAAATCCCTCCTTTGAGGTATTGGTAATTTCTTTATATTATACCCATAAGGAGAGTTTATTTCAACGATAGGCACAAAGAGTTCAGAGAAAATATTTTGAGAGGATGGCGGTTAGACACCGCCTCCTGCTCGTTGGATATCCCCACATAAAACAGGTTGCTTTTGCAGGGCTATGTATGCAATAATATCATTAAATTCAGAAACATGACACAGGTCAAAATGACAATATAGGTAATTGCAAAACTTATAGAAAACATAATTTAATCGTGGAAAATAAGATAAAATGAAATATCCACTTGTCAAACAGGGCAAATTCATGTAATGTAATAATTGCGATGAATTTTCACGAATAAAATCCGTCATATTTTTGGAATAAAATACTAAAAATTGAATTTATGATCTCAAATATTGCAAGTTTTGAAATTAGAATATTCAATATGGTCAAGTGTACGCAGTACACGGACAAAAAGAAAGGCTTTTCGTATGGATTTATTTGATTATATGAGAGAACAGAACAGAGAAAAGGAGTCGCCATTAGCTTCCAGACTTCGTCCAACCACGTTGGATGAGATGGTGGGGCAGCAGCATATTATCGGAAAAGATAAGCTGCTTTACCGCGCAATCAAGGCTGACAAGTTGAGTTCCATTATTTTATATGGACCGCCGGGAACCGGGAAAACGACTTTGGCAAAGGTCATTGCCAATACCACAAGTGCTGAGTTCCTTCAGATCAATGCAACTTCCGCCGGGAAAAAAGACATGGAGGATGTCATTGCGCAGGCGAAGAACAATCAGGGCATGTACGGCAAAAAGACGATCCTGTTTATCGATGAGATCCACCGCTTCAACAAGGGACAGCAGGACTATCTCCTTCCGTTTGTGGAGGACGGAACCGTGATCTTAATTGGTGCAACGACCGAGAATCCATATTTTGAGGTGAATGGAGCGCTTTTGTCCCGTTCCATTATTTTTGAGCTGAAGAATCTGTCCACGGAAGATATTAAGACGCTGATCCTCCGGGCGGTGAATGATAAGGAAAAAGGAATGGGCGCTTACGATGCAGTCATTGAGGAAGAGGCACTGGATTTTCTTGCGGACGTGGCAAACGGAGATGCAAGAGCAGCGCTCACAGCAATTGAACTTGGCATTCTGACAACGGAGCGGAGTGATGATGGAAAAATCCATATCACACTCGAGGTTGCCAGTGAATGTATCCAGAAACGTGTGGTGCGCTATGATAAAACAGGAGATAACCATTACGATACAGTCTCTGCGTTTATCAAAAGCATGCGTGGCTCTGACCCAGATGCTGCAGTTTATTATCTTGCCAGAATGCTTTATGCGGGGGAAGATATTAAGTTCATCGCAAGAAGAATTATGATCTGCGCAGCGGAGGATGTGAGCAATGCCGATCCGATGGCACTCGTTGTCGCAACATCAGCAGCACAGGCAGTTGAGCGTATCGGTATGCCGGAGGCACAGATTATTTTGTCGCAGGCGGTCACGTATGTGGCAAGCGCGCCAAAGAGCAACTCGGCAGTCAATGCGATCTTCGATGCGATGGAAGCAGTAAAGAATACGAAAACAGCGCCGATCCCGGTTCATTTACAGGATGCACACTATAAGTCATCCGGAAAACTGGGGCATGGTGTTGGATATAAATATGCACATGATTATCCGGATCATTATGTGGAGCAGCAATATTTGCCGGATGGACTGACAGACCGGAAGTTTTACGTTCCGAGTGAGAATGGCTACGAGAAGAATATCCGCGAATATTTCAAAAAGATCAAGGGTGAAACTTACGGGGAAGAACAGCCGTAACTGATTTTGTTAGAAAGCGTAAACGCTTCAAATACATAAAAAAGCAGGAGGAATTAGAGATGAAGTCCTACGAGGAAATGACAAAAGAAGAGTTATTGAAAGAGAAGGAAGGATTGGAAGCGGAATACAAAAAATTCCAGCAGAGAGGCTTAAAACTTGATATGTCCAGAGGTAAGCCATCCCAGGAACAGTTAGACCTTTCGATGGGAATGATGGATGTACTGACTTCCGGTGTTGATCTGACCTGTGATGATGGTACAGACTGCAGAAACTATGGTGTGCTGGACGGTATCAGTGAAGCAAAACAGCTTATCGGTGATATGATCGAGTGTAATCCGGACAATATCATCATTTATGGTAACTCAAGCCTTAACATTATGTATGACACCATCTCCCGTTCCATGACGCACGGTGTAATGGGAAATACGCCATGGTGCAAATTAGATAAAGTAAAATTTTTGTGCCCGGTACCGGGATATGACAGACATTTTGCGATCACAGAATATTTCGGCATTGAGATGATCAACGTACCGATGCTTCCGACCGGACCGGATATGGATATGGTGGAAGACCTTGTGAGCAAAGATGAGGCAATCAAAGGTATCTGGTGTGTGCCAAAATATTCCAATCCACAGGGAATCACTTATTCGGATGAGACGGTCCGCCGTTTTGCAAGATTAAAACCGGCAGCAAAAGATTTCCGTATTTACTGGGATAACGCATACTGCGTGCATCATTTATATGATATTAACCAGGATCATCTGATCGAGATCTTAAAAGAATGCAAGAGAGCAGGAAACCCGGATATGGTTTACAAATTCTGTTCTACAAGCAAGATCACATTCCCTGGTTCCGGTGTGGCAGCGATCGCAACTTCTGCCAACAACTTAGAGGATATCAAGAAACAGTTGAAGATCCAGACCATCGGCCATGATAAGGTAAACCAGCTGCGCCATGTCCGTTTCTTCAAAGATATCCACGGAATCACAGAGCATATGCGCAAACACGCAGATTCTCTCCGTCCAAAATTTGAAATGATCCTGGATACATTTGAAAGAGAGTTAAAAGGACTCGGAGCCGGAAGCTGGTACAGCCCGAAGGGTGGATACTTCATCACATATGAGACACTGGATGGATGTGCAAAAAATGTTGTGGCAAAAGCAAAAAAAGCAGGGGTTGTGATGACTCCGGCGGGTGCGCCTTTCCCATATGGAAAAGATCCGCATGATTCTGTCATCCGTATCTCACCATCCTATCCAAGCCTGGAAGATCTTACGACTGCGATCGACATCTTTGTTGTCTGTGTCAAGCTCGCAAGCATTGAGAAGCTTTTAGGAGAATAATAGTAAGTTTTTAACCGCTGAAAAGCAAAAGAAAAAGACCTGTGTGTACAATGTCATGATGTTCGCATGACATAGGTACACGCAGGTCTTTTTTATGAATTATGCCTCAGTGGAAGCATCCTCTGTTCCGTTTTTCCATTTGTTGAATTTCTCGACAACTGCATCGTAGGTTCTCTGGGAAATATCCGGAAGTTTATCTCCCCATGCTTTGGTTGCCTGTTCGAAACCTTTCTTGAAAGCTTCTAACATAGCGTCTGCCTTGTCAGGATCATCACCGGATAAAGCTTTTGCAAAATCAAGAATACGGTCGGAAGTCTGCTCTACACCCCAGTAACCGTCGTCTGCGATATCTGCCTGTGCCTGTGCTTTCACATCGGCTGATACGGTAAAATCACCTTTTGCAAGGAATTTCCACATATCATCTGCGGTGCCGATCGCAACACCCTGCTTGGTCATCATCTGCTCAACGATGCTGCGGAGCTGTGCAGTGCGCTGCTCTGCGTCAGCTTTTAACTTTGCAACGATCGCTGCGTTGTCGGTCTTGTTTGTTGTTTTATTGGAAGCCTTGTCTGTCCTGGAGTCAGAACTCTTCTCATAAATGACACCGGAAGCTGTCTTGGAAGAAGCTGCCTTTTTCGTTGTCTCGGCTGTCTTTTCTGCTGATTTTGTTGTTGTCTGTGTAGATGCTGCTGCGGCAGCAGTCACAGTGTTAATGGAATTGATTGCCATATGATCCTCCTTGTCTGGCGAAGCTGGATGCATTTGTTTTTACAGAAAACAAAATGTTCAGCCACCTGAATGAATAGTTATTAACCTTCCATGGTTCTGTTAATTATATCGGACTGGCAAAGAAAAAAGTTTAGTGCCGATTGACCTTTTGGACATAAAATGATAAGATACTAATTGTATACAAAAAACACAAAAAAAACAAGTTTTATTTTAGGTACAATCAATGCGTGTTAGCGACGATTTTGGTAAGGAGAAACTAACCGATGAAGGATATTTCAGTAAAGGCGCTGGCTAAGATCAATCTTGGGCTGGATGTGGTACGAAAAAGAGAGGATGGTTATCATGAGGTCCGCATGGTGATGCAGACCATTCATTTGTTTGACAGGCTGGAGATCTCGAAGAATACTTCCGGTGAGATCACGATGGAAACGAATCTTTCTTTTTTGCCGACGAATGAGAACAATCTTGTCTATAAAGCGGCAAAGCTTTTGCAGGATGAGTTTGCGATAAAAGATGGCGTGCATGTATGGCTGCACAAGTACATTCCGGTAGCTGCCGGGATGGCAGGGGGAAGCACGGACGCAGCGGCAGTGTTATATGGTATGAACCAGATTTTTGATCTGGGACTGACAAGGGAAGAACTGATGGAGCGCGGTGTGAAGATCGGTGCAGACGTTCCGTACTGCATTATGCGTGGAACGGCTTTGGCAGAGGGCATAGGAGAGAAGCTTTCGAAGCTTCCGCCGATGGTGAAATGTCCTGTTTTGATCGCAAAACCGCAGATCAGTGTTTCTACTAAGTTCGTCTATGACAATCTGAAGTTAGGCTCTGATATGGTACACCCGGATATTGACCGGCTTGTGGCAGATATCAGAGAGAAAGATTTATATAAAATTGCAGCAGATATGGGAAATGTCTTAGAGACAGTGACAATCCCGGCTTATCCTGTGATCGCAGACATCAAAGATCACATGATGGAGCATGGCGCTGTGAATGCCATGATGAGTGGCAGTGGTCCGACGGTTTTCGGTCTTTTTGACAAGGAAGCGACGGCAGTAGAGGCATACGAGGCGATGAAAGCCTCCGGTCTTGCAAAACAGGTATATTTAACGAGTATTTATAATAACGCGCGTAAGTAGAAAGGCATGGTATCAAAGATGACAGAAGATTTAACATTGAATATGGATGCGTATCTTCCGCTGAGAGATGTTGTGTTTAACACGTTAAGAGAGGCTATTTTAAAAGGGGAATTAAAACCGGGCGAGCGGCTGATGGAGCTGCAGCTTGCGGCAAAACTTGGTGTCAGCCGTACACCGATCCGTGAGGCGATCCGTATGCTTGAGCAGGAGGGACTTGCCGTTACGATCCCAAGAAAAGGCGCGGAAGTTGCCAAAATGACGGAGAAAGATATGGAGGATGTCCTTCAGATCCGCGAAGCGTTAGATGAGCTTGCGGCAAAAATTGCATGTGAGCAGATTTCTGAGGAACAGTTAGAAGAGCTGGTTGCGACCATGCATGAGTTTGAGGAATCCACCAAGACAGATAATGTGAAAAAAATCGCAGAGGCGGATGTAAAGTTTCACGATATTATTTACCAGTCAACCGGTAACCCGAAGCTTGTGAATATGTTAAATAACCTCCGGGAGCAGATGTACCGCTATCGTGTGGAATATCTGAAAGATGAGAATAACTATCCGACATTGATGAAAGAACATAAAGATATTGTGGAAGGGTTAGTCCGTAAGAACAAAACGCAGGTGACAGAGACGATGCACCAGCATGTGAAGAATCAGGCAGTCGCAGTTAAGGCTATGATCCAGGAGCAGGAATAAGAAGTAACTGCCCGGAGGACAGGAAAACTGCATAAAAAATGGAAAACCGTACAGACTAGAAAGAGGATAAGCATTTTGCTTATCCTCTTTCGTATTAGGGGGAATTAATAGAAAGGAAACAAGCTGGAAATGTCGGAAAATCAGAAATGTCCGGTATCGACGGATTTAACGCAAAATATAGAGGAAATGGAATTTTATTTTCATGACTGTGCGGACATCAAAAAGAAGCAGATGAAGCTTGGCAGGAATCAGGATACCGCCTGTTATCTGACCTTTATTGAAGTGTCCGTGGACATGGGAACGTCCGCACTCGGAGAGACTTTAAAATACTTAAATGGACTGACAAGGGATGAGATCCTTTGTACACTGCAGGAAAATGCGCTTGGAATTTCGGATGCAACATATTTTTCGACCATTGAGGAGGCTGTGAGCGGTCTGCTCACCGGGGAGGCGATTCTTTTTGTGGACGGTTTTGACCGGGCAGTGAAAATACCGGATGACGGTTATCCGAATATGGGGATCACAGAGGTTGATTCGGAAAAAGTAATCCGCGGTTCCAACGAAGGTTTCTGCGATTCTGTGAAGCAGAATGCGGCGCTGATCCGGAAAAGGATCCGTTCGCCCCGTGTGAAAGTGAGGGGACTGAAGGCCGGGATTAGATCGAACACGAACGTCTACCTTGTGTATGTGGAGGATCTTGCAAACCCGGGACTTGTAAAAGAAATTGAAAAGAGGCTGCAGGATTTCACAATCGATGGGATATTAGACAGCGGAATGTTAGAACAGCTGGCAGAGAAAAAATGGTATTCGCCATTTCCACAGTTTCAGACAACGCAGCGTCCTGACCGGGCGGCCATGGCGGTATTAGAGGGCAGAGTGATCGTGATGTGCGATAATTCGCCGATCGGACTGATACTGCCGACGGACTACAATTCATTTATCCGCACCAGTGACGATTATTACAGCCGTTTTGAGATTGCGACTTTCGGGCGGATCCTGCGGTATCTGGCATCCTTTTTTGCAATGACGCTGCCGGGATTTTATCTTGCAGTGACTAATTTTCATACACAGATACTCCCAACCACACTACTTTTGTCGTTTGCCGAGGCGAGGCAGGGTGTCCCATTTCCGGCAGTCGTGGAAGTGCTTATCATGGAATTGTCGTTTGAACTTTTGCGGGAGGCGGGCGTGCGGCTTCCCGGTGCGATGGGAAATACCATCGGGATCGTGGGTGGCCTGATCATCGGACAGGCGGCAGTCGAGGCAAATCTGGTCAGCCCGATCGTGGTGATCGTCATCTCTTTTACTGCGCTATGTTCTTTTGCAATACCGAACGAAGAATTTGCCACAGCCTTCCGTATCCTGAAATTCTTTTTTATTGCGGTCTGTGCGTGGCTTGGCTACTTTGGCATGCTCCTCGGACTGCTTGCGGTACTCACACATCTGTCGCATCTGACAAGCTTTGGTATTCCGTATCTCATGCCATTCGTGGGTGCAGATCTGAATGACTATGAGGACGAGCGGGATTTTATCTGGCGGCAGCCTTTACGGAAATTGCGCAGGCGCCCGGTTTATGCGAACCCGAAGGAGCGTACAAAGCTGACTTTTTCAGGGAAAAAATAGGGGGGAAGTATGTTCTCAGAAAACAATCAAATTTCAGGCAGACAGGTGTTCCGCCTTCTGACGTATGACTTTCTTGGAATGGGGACGCTACTACTGCCGACAATGCTTGCAGATACGGCAGGGCGCGACGGGATTTTTTGCATTCTGGCGGGGATTTTGTCCACGTTTTTGTACTTGAAATTATTGAGATATCTGTTGAAAGGCATGAAAACAAGTTATCCCGACTTTTTGAAGCAGAAGTGTGGAAAAGTATGCGGTTATGTGCTCTGGGGCGGATATTTTCTGTACTTTATCCTCATGGCTTCGTACACGGCGTATCTGTTTTCCACGCTGATGTTGAATGGGCTTGTGGAAAACATCAGCTTTTATCTGGTGCTGTTGTTGATATTGCTGCTCGCGTTTTATGGAATGGCGGGCGGGATCGAGGGCAGGGCGAGAGTGTACGAGATGCTGTTCTGGTTTCTGATGATACCGCTGTTTCTGATGTTATTTGCGGCGTGCAGGGAGGTGAAGCCAGCCTACTGGAGCCCGGTTTTTGTGGCGGATGGAAAAGAAATGTTAAGCGGCAGCTATTATGTGCTTTTCTGTTATTCCATGGTGTCGATCGTACTGTTCCTGAAAGAATATGTTGCGGATCGTAAGAAATGCGTTGGCGCAGCAGAAAAAGCGGTCTGGTTTTCCGGCGGCGTATTTGCAGCACTGTACCTGATCCTGATAGGGCTGTTTGGCGTCGAGGCACTGGCTCAGATGAAATTTCCGGCGGTCACGATGATGAGCCGCGTGCAGGTGACGGGCGGATTTTTGAAGAGAACGGATGCTTTTATGTTCAGCATCTGGTTTTTTACGCTGTATGCGATGCTAAATAGCATGGTTTTTTACAGTGGAAATCTGGCTGCAAAAGTGATCCGTGACTGTGGCGGTTATCTGGAAGGAAAAAAGAGAATGCTGCCGTATCTCATTCTGCTGCTTCTGGTGTATGGTGTGGCGGTGCTGTTTTACAGAAATCAGCAGTTTTTGGACTGCGTGACATTCCTGCTGTGGAAGATTGGAACACCTTTTGTCGTTGGCGTGCCGGTACTGCTGTGTCTGACCGGAAGAAAGCCGAACCGAGGAATGGAGGAGCGTAGCAGCAAAGAAAATAAGGATGAGAGAAAAAATCATAAGAAAAAAGTGCGTGTGGTGGTGTTGGTATGCTTCTTATTTGGGTGTCTTTTTTTGCAGGGGTGTAATGTCGCAGAACTTGAGGATAAGGCATTCCCGGTTCTTTTGAATATCAGAGATCAGGACGATTTCCAAAATGTGTGGCTGAATCATGAGTATGCAGGAAACAAAGAGGTGGATTACAACCATTTGAAAGTGGTGCTCATTGAGAGGTCTTTTCTGGAAAAAGAGGCGGAAGTGGAAGATATGCTATCCATGCTGGAGCAGGAAAAAGAGGTTCCGTGGAACGCTTATGTGATGACGACGGAAAGCTGTGACCGTCTGGCGCAGACAGAGGGAGAACTTGATGTGCTGCTTGGAAATTATCTGGAAGAACTGCTGGAAAACACATCGGGCATTGACCAGAAAGCGTATCCGACGCTTGGCATGCTCTATGGGGAGCGGGTTAATCACTTGGAGACACTTTATATTCCTTTTGTCGATATAGAGGGGGAGCAGTCCGGGGCAGTGGAGGATGATACCGAGAAACCGCAGATTACAGCCTATGAAGTCTGGAAACGTGGAAGGGCGGCGGGGCTTGTCGATACGGATACCGCGCGTGCAGCATTCTTCACGCAGAACTTTGCGGATGATTACACCTTACAACTTGCACCGGAACTTTATGTGAAAGTGGATGCAGCTTCCTGCCGAGTCAAAGAAACGGAAAAAATCGGTGCCGGAGGTCTGACAGAGCAGGTTGTCACAGTGACTGTGACAGGAGAAGGCGAAATCTTAAGCGGCACAGTTTCTGCAAGTGAAAATCCGGCAAACTCAGAAGCAGGGAATACAGAAACAAACATAACTAACACTTCTTATGAAAAAATGACAAGGAAAAAAGAGCAGATCATAAACACCCGGATGGAGGACTATCTGAATGCGACCGCCTCACATGCACTTGAGAAAGAAATCGATATTACAAACAGCTACCGGAATCTCGGCGCCGATAACCGCACATGGTATTTTAAGTATCAAAACACTCCTGCCGCTTACGAGAAAGACATCAAAATCCAATATCTGGTAAAAATAAACTGGAAATCGGAATAAATTCAGATCTTTTGGGAATCATTCAATGTAGGGATAGATAATGAATGCGAAACTCATAAAAACCTAAATTGAATTGTGAAAAATCAACAAAAGACATGAAAGACATTGTGGAACCGCCGGCACTTAGAAGGCAGATGCGACGTTAGTCCTGGCTGGCTTCTTAGTACCGCTGCGAGTGACACATAGCGGGAGCGTGTCTTGAATGTTTTTGTTGGTTTTGAACAATTTGAAGAAGAGTGTGAAGAGTTTCGCATTCCATAAGCCCGGAAGGAGATTTGAATTATGGCAAGAAAATGGATTGGATACATAGGAGTTGGAAGTCTGATGTGCGCTGCATTGGGATGCGGTATTTTGTATACAAGACAGGCCAGACTGCAGCAGGCGATTTCGGACAAAGTGCTGCGGTTTCATGTGCTGGCGAACAGCGACAGCGAGGCAGACCAGAACCTAAAACTAGCAGTGCGTGATGCGGTGGGAAGTTTTATGCAGGAAAAACTGACAGCTGTGGAAAATCTGGAAGAATGTGAGATGGTTGTGCGCCAGAGCCTCGGTGAAATTGAGGAAGCTGCGGCAGAGACAATCGCAGAAAACGGTTATGACTATGATGTGACAGCGGAGCTGGAACACACTTCGTTTCCGGTAAAAAACTATGGAAGCTACACCTTTCCGGCGGGAGATTACGAGGCACTCCGCATTGTGATCGGAGAAGGAAACGGACATAACTGGTGGTGTGTGATGTATCCTAACATGTGTTTTTCAGACAGTATGTATGAGGTGGTCGATAAGGAAGCAGGAGAAAAGCTGCGTGAAGTACTGACCACAGAAGAGTATGAGAAGGTGCTGGCAGAAGGAGACTATCAGGTTAGAATGAAATATTTTTCGTGGCTGAATCCGTATCTGGAGAAGCTGGCTGAAAACTAAAATAAAGCAGCATACTTATAAGAAAGCAATGTTTCAAAAAGCTTACGCTTGCTAAATTATAAGAAACACGCTAATATATGGCTTGAAAAGATAATGACGAGAAACAGAAAAGAGGTTTACATAAATGACAAAAGATGTACTTGTGAAAATCAGCGGATTACAGTTTGCAGAAGATCAGGATAATGGTCCGGTGGAGATTATCACAACCGGAAACTACTATAAGAAAAATGGAAAGCACTATATTTTGTATGATGAAGTGCAGGAAGGCTTTGACGGCGTGACGAAAAGCGTTATCAAAGTGAATGATGATTTTCTGGATGTCACGAAAAAAGGTGTCACCAACGTACATATGATGTTTGAGAAAAACAAGAAAAATATGTCTTACTACAACACACCATTCGGAAATCTTTTGGTGGGAATCAATGCAACGGATGTCAAAGTGAATGAGACAGAAGATAATATTGACATCAAAGTCGATTATAAGCTGGAAGTGAATTATGAACATCTGGCAGAGTGCAGCATTTCCATGAATATCATGTCGAAAGATACGAAGGATTTTAGGATATAAGGAGTGCAAGTGAGAAGAATGCATTTATGCATTCGGCGAACGATGAATGTTAATCATGTGCCGTTTTTGCACATGATATGATAATCGTGAAGTTGAGGTAGTGTATTATGAAAAATTGTAAAATGGCATTCACAATCGGTTTGGTGTTTGCAGTAATGATGTTGGTTGCAGCCTGCACAGACAGCAACAAATCAGACAATCATATATTTGATCATGAAAGTTTGGATGTTGATGAATATGTGTATCCGTCTGATTTTGATCTTGGAGATGATTTAAAGGGCACAAATTCAGAATCTGATGCAGGATTTGAAGAATTATCAGCAATGATCGGAACGTATCATTATACTTCCGATTATGGAACAGGTCGATTAATGATTGAAGCGACAGAGGATGGCATTGATATTTCTGATTATGAATCGGAGGACACCTATAGATTTCTGGCAAATGAAACAAATGTAAAAAATGAAGAGGAAAACAAAGTATATCTGGAATACCCGGCACAGGTGTATGAAGATGATACGGTTATTTTTGAGTATTACATTTTAGAAAAAGCTAGTGATGGAATTGATGTGTATTATAGTCCATCTTCTTTTGACGAAGCTGAATTATTGTACCATGCTGTCAGGGAAAACTAAAAGAGGATTGCGAGATATCATATGATAGGTTATATTTTATTCAAATCAATTTTAACAAAATCAATTTGAATAAATGAGTTTTACAAGGATGGTGTAGATGGGTATATATTGATTGCGGGGCATCTTATCCGGGTGGAAGACTCGCCGCCATATGTCTGGACACAGGAGAAGAGTATTATTCCGCACCGGCAGTAATTTAAAAGAGTCAAAAGAGTGATATTGACGAGTCAGTTCAGTTATAGAGATGATGAAAGAAAATGATTAATATAAAGATACACCAGAAGAGAGGTGAACATAAATCACACTGTCACAGAGAGGAGAAAATGTATGAAAAAAAGAATTCTAGCAGCTATGCTTACTTTGTCTATGGTTGTGTCCATGACAGCATGCGGAAATTCAGAAGCAGGAGGATCAAAGGATTCAGCTAAAAATAACGGTAATGGGGATGAACCATATACAGTTACCATGGTTCTGAATGGAAGCACACAGCCGGATGAAGAAAGAATCGAACAAAAAATCAATGAGATTCTTGAACCGGAACTTAATGCGAATCTTGATATTGTTGTGCTGCCGTGGGCAAGTGCAAGCCAGCAGTTACAGCTTATGTTATCAGGGGATGAAAAAATTGATGTTTTTTATACCCAGGCAACCAATGCAGTGCAGTATATGAATGCAGGACAGATTGTAGACATGTCTGAACTGATTGATAAATATGGAACAAATATCAAACAGATTTATGGAGAGGATATAGCTAAGATCAATCAGGTCGAAGGCTTTGTATATGGCGTGCCAAATCAGATTGAACGAGGAAGTATTCCTGCCATATTTATGAGAAAAGATCTGGTGGAAAAGTACAATATTGATACAACACAGATTAAAGAACCAAAAGATCTGGAAAGTGTTTTTGAGACAGTAAAAGCGGGAGAGCCGGATATGACAATGTTATATTCGAGCAGTGAGAATGATGCACCGGCTACAAGATTATTCCGTGGAGATACTCTGTCAGATAACAATTATCTTGGTGTACTCATGGATCAGACGAACAGCACAAAATTAGAAAACTTCTTTGCGACGGACTGGTTTAAAGATACAACTACCATGCTGCATGACTGGTATCAGAAGGGATATATCAGCCAGGATGCAGGAACCAACACAGAGAACTGGAGAACAGTATGCAAGGCTGGAAATTTATTTTCACTGTTTTTTTCTTATCATCCTGGAACACCGGTAGAATTTGAAAGCTCCACCGGCTATGATTTTGAGATCGTGCCATTTTATAACGAACCGATCATAAATAGCTCATCCTATAATGGTGTTACATTCTCAATTGCCCAGAATTCAGAAAATCCGGAGAAAACAATGGAAGTACTGGATTATATCTACGGAAGTTCAGAGATCATGAATCTTTTAAACTGGGGTGAACAGGATAAAGACTATGTGATAGAAGATGCTGATAATGGCATTATCAATTTCCCGGAAGGAATCACTTCTGATAATGCAGGCTATAACTTAAACCTTGGATGGGAATTGCCAAATCAGTTTATTGCTTATAAATGGACTGGTTCAGATCCGCAATTATGGGAAAAAATGGAAGAATTTAACGGTTCTGCAAAGAGCTCCAAAGCAGTAGGATTTTTATTTGACAGCAGTAATTGTTCAAGTGAGATCGCAGCTCTTTCCAATATTGTAAAACAATACAGCGGAGCACTTTACAGCGGTTCCGGAGATCCAGATGAACTTATTCCGGAATTGTTAGAAGCATTAGATGATGCGGGAATCAATGAAGTGATCCAGGCAAAACAGGAACAGTTAGATGCTTTTCTTGCAGCAAAATAATTAGGTTCAGAAGGGAAGTCCCACAGATAAAGCGTGGGACTTTTTTCATAAAAGGAGAAACTTATGAAGAAGAAAAAGAACAAAGTTAAGGAATATCTGCCGCTCTATCTGATGATGCTTCCGGGATTATTATATCTGCTGATCAATAATTATCTTCCGATGACAGGTATTATACTTGCTTTCAAAAAGTTGAATTTTTCAAAAGGAATTTTGGCAAGCCCGTGGGCAGGACTGGATAATTTTAAATTTTTGTTCTCGTCAAAAGATGCCTGGATTATTACAAGAAATACATTGCTATATAATATAGCGTTTATTCTTGTCAATATGGTCGTTGGAATTGCAATCGCAATTTTAATCTGTGAAGTTAAGAACACAAAAATGAAAAAAATATACCAGAGTGCTATATTATTGCCATTTTTGATGTCGATGGTCATTTTAAGCTATATTGTGTATGCACTTTTAAGTGCCGAAAATGGTCTTGTAAACAATACGATCCTGCCATTACTGCATATAGATCCGATCCAGTGGTATCAGAAACCAAAATACTGGCCGGCGATTCTTATCATTGCAAACTGCTGGAAAGGAGTGGGATACGGATGTCTGATTTATATTGCATCGCTGATCGGTATTGATCCGACTTATTATGAGGCAGCAAGACTGGATGGAGCCACAAAGTGGCAGGAAATCACAAAAATCACATTGCCATGCCTGGTACCGACAATCATTACGCTGTTATTATTGAGCATTGGAAGAATCTTCTATTCTGATTTTGGATTATTTTATCAGGTTCCGATGAACTCCGGTGTGTTGTTCCCAACAACAAACGTAATTGATACGTATGTATATCGTGCGTTGATCGAACAGGGAAATATCAGTATGTCATCCGCAGCGGGTGTATACCAGTCATTAGTAGGTTTTGTCATTGTCATGTTAAGTAACTGGATCGTTAGACGTGTAGATAAAGACAGAGCATTGTTTTAGGAGGAGAGTCCATTATGACAAATTCAAAAAAAACAAAGAGATACCAGTTTTGGATCAATCTGATACTGATAGTGATGACATTGACCATTATTTTACCATTTTTGCTGGTATTTATTTCATCCATCACGGATGAAACAGTGTTGATCCGGAATGGATATTCCTTTTTCCCGGAAAAAATAAGCTTTTATGCATATCAGTATATTATCAGACAGGGAGAGAAAATACTCCGTGCGTATGGCGTTACAATTCTTATTACAGTAGTAGGTACCTTTTTTAATCTGATGTTTTCAGCATTACTGGCATATCCGCTGTCTGTGAAGACATTGCCTTATAGAAGGCAGATTACTTTTTTTGTATTTTTTACAATGTTATTTAATGGCGGTTTAGTACCTACATATCTGATGTATGTAAATTATTTTCATATAAAAAATACAATATGGGCACTGATAATTCCTAATTTGTTGCTGAGTGCGAACAATGTGCTGATGATACGGAGCTATTTTATGACAAGTATTCCGGAAGCATTGTATGAAGCGGCAAAAATTGATGGCGCAGGACATACAAAAATCTTTTTTCAGATTACGTTTCCACTTGGTAAACCTATCCTTGTAACCATGGGATTATTTTCGGCACTGGCATATTGGAATGACTGGACAAATGGTTTATACTATTTATCAGGAAATCAGGGACAGAAATTATATAGTATCCAGAATCTTTTGAATCAGATGATCACTGATATCCAGTATCTTGCAAGCGGTAAGGTTGCCGGAAATATAGGGGCAGAAGTTGCAAAACTTCCGACAACGTCCATAAGGATGGCAATTGCTTTTATAGCAATGCTTCCATTATTTATCATTTATCCGTTTTTACAGAAATATTTCGCAGAGGGTATTACGCTAGGGGCAGTAAAAGGTTAAAGGAATATCATGGCGTTTGGGAAAAAGATGAATTTAAAAAGACGAAAAAAGAAATCTTTAGCACAACAGAGTAAGCAAATATTAATTTTAATGACAGTCATTCTAGTAATTATTCTGGGAGGATGCACTTATGTTTTAAACAAAACAAGTGGGCAGATTTACGAACAGATGAGCCAGATGGCACAGTTGTATGCACAGGAGCTCGACAATCGTTTTTTGAGGATCAGCCGGAATCTTTTTTCTACGATCATGGATACCAATGAGACAAATTCCACGTTCTGGGGAAATGTAAATCTGATGAAAAATGGGGATTATACGGAGTACGCAATCGGAAAACTCAGAGAAGAATATTTTTCTTCGGCATGGGAATATGGAACGGAATACAGGATTTTTTTATACACACATGATACGGATAAATTATATCAGCTTTCACTGTCTTCGGACGGAAATTACACAATGTCACCTGATATTGCAGCATCTATCCGTGAACAGATAGACAAATTAGATGAAAAGACATATGCAGTGAAGCGGAAGTGGGATGTTTTGGAGTGTGATAATGAGGTATATATCTGTAAAATTGCACAAAAAAATGGAATTGCCTTAGGATGCATTGTAAATGTAAAAAGTATCTTAGAACCATTCTCAAAGCTTTCGTTGGGAAAGCATGGATATGTAAGCCTTGTCGATCAGGATGAGGTCTGTATAGGTATGTTAGACCAGAGCGGAATCATATCAGAGCCGCAAAGTATGAATACCAAAAATACTTATACGATCCGTCAGGGATTATCCAGAGCACCCTTTGAGATCAGGATCGGGATTTCTTTAGGCGGTGTCTTAAGCCTGATGGCGGGAAGTCTGCTCGGAATGACAGTATTGATCTTTATGATTCTTATTATGAGTGGGATATCGCTATTTCATGTGTATTCCAATATTATGAAACCGCTTAAAGTGTTCACACAAAACCTTCAGCAATATGATGAGGGTGGATATATGCTGAATATGACGGAAGGAAATCTGCTTGAATTAGAGCAGATTGATGGAAAATTCCGTACAATGATCCATCAGATCCGTAAATTGAAGATCACGCTATATGAACGGGAATTAGAGAAACAGAAAATTGAGATGGATTATCTGAAAATGCAGATCCGGCCGCATTTTTATTTGAATTGCCTGAACTTTATTTACAGCATGATCGACTTTGGCGATTATGAACACGCAAGGGCAATGACAAAAATCACTTCGGATTATCTTTCATATATTTTTCGGAATACAACGGACAGAGTTCCGGTTTTAGCGGAATCAAAGCATTGTGAAGATTATTTAAAAATCCTGCTGCTGAGGTATCCGGATAAGTTTACCTATTATATTGAAGTTCATGATGAAGTGGCAGATGCGGAGATATTTCCATTCTTAATACAGGTTTATGTTGAAAATGCTGCAAAACAGGCATTGATGGCAGATGAAAAAATGCTGATCTCAGTTACGGTATATCCTGAGGACAGGGACGATGAAAAATACGTTAATATTTTTATCTCGGATACGGGAAAGGGATTTCCGGACGAAATATTATGTAAACTACAAAATGGACAAAACATTTCTGACAATGGAAAACATATCGGTATTTGGAACTGTATGAGGCGGTTTCAGTATTATTATGGGGATCAGGGAGAGATCCATTTCAGCAATAGTCCATTAGGTGGTGCCGTTGTGGATATTCATGTTCCATATAAAATCGGAAGGAGCGATACACAGGAATGAAATTATTGCTGGTGGATGATGAACGTTATGTGATTGAAAGTATAAAGAAAAATATCTGCTGGGAGCGGACAGGTATTACTGAGATTTATACAGCATTTACAATGAAACAGGCGCAGGAAATTATAACAGCTGTTAAAATGGACATTATTATCAGTGATATTGTGATGCCTGCTGCAACAGGATTTGATCTGGTGCAATGGGTGAGGGAGCAGAATTTCAGGATACAGGTTATTTTTTTGACCAGTTATGCGGAATTTGACTATGCAAGACGTGCGATACAGCTGGAAAGCGTTGAATATCTGCTAAAACCAATTGATTTTGAAAAACTGGAAGAAGCATTAAAAAAAGCAGAACAGGCAGTGCTTCAGGAAAAACATATCGAAAAAATTACAGAAGCGAGTGAACAGTGGGAAAAAGACCGGACAATCCTGCAAAAGGATATCTGGAGAAATTTATTGAGCGGTAACATGACACAAAACCAGTTCTGCGAATCTGCAAAAAGGATGGATCTGTATCAGGATGGATTGATATATTTTAAACTGATCTGCTTTTATATGGATCATAAAGCGGAAGAGACACAAAAGTGGGAACCTTCGACCATCGAATTTGTCATGCAAAATGTGTTGACGGAGTTATTTAATTCCTTTTATGCCAGAGTGGACACCATATTTTGTGAAAACGAATGTCGATACTGGGTGGTTCTGTCAACGGATAAAATGCCGGAAGAAGGAGAAAAAATAAGGGAAAAAGATCTGCTAAATCATTTTGTGCAATGGATAACAGATCATGTACATTCCTATTTTTGGTGTGGAGCGGGAAATTGGAGTGGATTTTCTGAAGTGACCGCACAGGCTGACGATTTGCAGAGGATGCGTGAAAGCAGTCTGTCGGTATGGAATGAGGTTATATATCTGTATGAGTTCCAGCCAAGTGGAACTGTCTATAAAAATCCGGAGCTGGATACATGGAAAACCCTTTTGGCAGGGGAGGAAGTGGAAGCAGTCATAGCAAGCATACGCAGTTATCTGGAGACAGTCAGGAAGAATGAGATGATCACACGGCAGTTTTTGCTGTCATTAAGGACGGACGTTACACAGATGGTGTATGTATGGCTGTCAGAGATGGGGATTTATGCCAATGCACTTTTTTCAGATAAAGAGAGTGAGAATTCCATGCTCGGTGCTGTAAATGGATTTAACGAAATGATGGAGTATGTAGAAAATCTGATGCGGAAAGCGGTTGGATATAAATTATATATCACAAAAGAAGACTCTGTCGCAGATCAGATATGTACCTATATTGACAGTCATTTCAGGGAAGAGATACACAGAGATGAACTGGCAGAATTAGTCTATTTGAATACAGACTATATGTCTCGGATGTTCAAAAAAGAAAAGGGAGTATCTATAAGCAATTATATATTGCAGAAAAGGGTAGACGAAGCAAAAAAACTTTTGTGTGGCAGCAGTCTTCCAATCAATACGGTTTCATTACATATTGGATATAGTAATTTTTCCTATTTTACAAAAATGTTTAAGGAGAATACAGGATTGACGCCACTGGAATATAGAAGGAAATTTGGAGAGGAAACACACGTATGACAGAACAGAAATTAACAGAACTTTTGAGAGACATGTCTCTGGAAGAAAAAGTAAATCAGATGAGTCAGGTGACAGGAGGATTTTTTAATGGTGAAATCGTTGTCACAGGTCCTATGGCGGATAAGGGATTTACAGAAGACAATGTAAATCTTGCAGGATCAGTCATCGGATCCATGGGCGCTGAAACCCTGAAAAGTATACAAAAAAACTATATGGAAAAGCATCCGCACCATATTCCATTGCTGTTTATGCTAGATGTCATAAATGGTTATAAGACGGTGTTTCCAATTCCGCTTGCGCAGGGAGCTTCCTTTGAACCGGAATTGTCAGAACAGTGTGCATCTGTGGCAGCAAAGGAGGCTTCGGTCAGCGGTCTTCATGTGACATTTGCACCTATGACAGATCTGGTAAGAGATGCAAGGTGGGGACGTGTCATGGAATCAACGGGAGAAGATCCTTACCTGAACAGTTTATTCTGTGCAGCAATGGTGCGTGGATTTCAGGGAAACAGCCTGAAAGATAACTATGCAATTGCAGCATGTGTCAAACATTTTGCGGGATATGGTGCACCGACGGCAGGGCGGGAGTATAATACGGTAGAACTTTCAGAACATACATTCAGAGAGTTCTATCTGCCATCGTATCAGGCGGGAATAGATGCAGGTGCAGCTCTTGTTATGACATCTTTTAATACAGTTAACGGAATCCCGGCAACCGGAAATAAAAAGTTGATGCGGGACATTTTAAGAGAGCAGATGAAGTTCGATGGTGTACTTATATCAGACTGGGCAGCCATCGAGGAGACCATTTATCACGGATATTGTGCAGACAGAGAAGAAGCAGCAGTGCGTGCAGTGGAAGCAGGCGTAGATATTGACATGATGACAGGAATTTACAGTGAAAATCTGTGTCAGATGGTCAGGGATGGAAAAATAAGAGAAGAGCTTATAGATGAGGCATGTCTTCGTATTCTGCGGCTTAAAAATAATCTGGGACTCTTTGAGAATCCATATAAAGATGCAGATCAGAAAAAAGAACAGGAATATATTTTATGTGAGGAGCACCGGAAACTGGCTAGGGAAGCTGCAAAAAAATCTTTTGTTTTGTTGAAAAATGAGGAACATATCCTGCCTTTAGAGCAACAGAAAAAGATTGCCTTTATTGGTCCGTATGTAGATAACAGAAACCTGCTTGGAGCATGGTCGTTTATCGCAGATGCAAAAGATGTTATGACGCTGCATGAGGCAGTACAGGAACAGTACGTTTCAGAAAACAGTACATTTTGCCAGGGATCACCAATGTTAGGGGCGGATGTATGTCTGGAAGGATTTGGAGAACAACAGCAGCAATCCTATACTAAGGAGCAGGAGGAACATATGCTGCAAGAGGCGGTACAGGCAGCAGAAGAGGCAGATATCGTAGTACTTGCAATAGGAGAAGACCGTTTACAGTCGGGTGAAGCAACCAGTAACGCAAATATCAGAATCCCTGAGGTACAGGAAGCATTGCTTGATAGAATTGCGGAAGTCAATCAAAATATTGTAGTGGTTTTATTTTCAGGACGCCCGTTAGACATACGTGAAATAAACAAAAAGGCAAAAGCCATCCTTCAGGTGTGGCTGCCTGGAACAGAAGGAGCGAGGGCAATTGCAGACACTTTATTTGGAAAATATAATCCAAGCGGAAAACTGCCGATGAGTTTTCCATACTGTGTAGGACAGGTACCGGTACATTATAATGAATATTCAACAGGACGCCCACATGTAGAAGGCAAAGATAAAGACAGATTCCGCTCGAAATATCTGGATATTCCAAATGAGCCATTGTATCCATTTGGATACGGTCTGAGTTACACAACGTTTGAGGTTTCAGATATTCATTTGGATCGGACATGGATGGATACATCGGGACAGATCGAAGCGGAGGTAACTGTAAAAAATACAGGAAACTGCACGGGAACAGAAACCCTGCAGCTTTATATCCATGATATTGCGGCTTCTGTAGTGCGTCCGGTCAGAGAATTGAAAGATTTTAAGAAGGTTACGCTTCGTCCGGGAGAGGAAAAGAAGGTAGTTTTTACCATAACAGAACAACAGCTTCTTTTTTTGACGGAGAATGGAATCTATGAGAGCGAAGCAGGAGAATTCGAAATATTTATCGGAAAAGATAGTTTGACAGATAATAAAGCTTCATTTGTATTGAAGAAATAAGGAAGAAGTGAAAAAAGGCTTCCAACCCCTCCGGGCTGGAAGCCTTACCTGTCCATTCTTATTTTGTCTTAGATTTCTTAGCGGCCTTTTCTTCATTCATGGATTTTTTCTCTTTCTGAAGTTCTTTGTTGGCGCTCTCAGCTTTTCTCTTTAACTTGGTTCTCCAGCTTACTTTGCCTTCCGGTTTCTCTAATGGACCGCGGACACCGGTAACTTTCGTGATATAAATACCACTTACTGTAGCTTTGACTTCTTTTTTCACAGGGATCATATCAAAACATGCATCATCAGCGATCAGAGTCATAACCTTTGGTCCGACCTTAGCCTTTACGATCGGAAGCTTGGAACGGCGCATAAGCTTTGGTGTCTGGTCAATGACTGCCTGTGGCAGACCGGACTGGTTCAGACGCATCCTCTTCTTATCAATAATCAACATGGTAACAGTCTGTGCAGTTGCAGCAAGCTGTGCATCCTGCTCGTCTTTTCTCTTCTGAGCTTTCTTTCCGAGAAAATATAAAGCAATTGTTGCAGCAATAAGCACTGCTAAAATAACTAATAATACAATTGTTACTGGACTCACAACGAAAATCCTCCCTAATTTCAAATTCGTGTTTTATTGTAGCATTGATTTTTGGAAAAAGCAATGTGATTTTGGGGAAATACCTTTTATTTTAGGGAAAATTGTGATATGTTATAAAAGTTAGACGGCAGACTCCGTCTTTTGGATTTCCGGCAGAAAAGCCGGAAAAGGAAATGAGGAAAAGAAAGGTAAGATTAAATGAAAAAGAGAGTGTTAGCACTTTTATTGTGTGTATCCACAGCGATCAGCATGACAGGATGCGGCAGCAAAGGTGAATCAGTTGAGGCAACGGAAGCAGTAGAGAACACCGAAAGCACAGAAGAGGTGCCGGCAGTTCCGCTTGCACAATATGATCTGAAGGGATCGGATTATGTGACATTGTGTGACTACAGTGCAATTCCGGTTACGATTTCAGGAGATTATGATGTCACAGATCAGGATGTGCTTGATTATGTGGAAAAGATTTTTACACAGGGCGGACCTTTTTATACGGCTGATCCGGACAAGACAACAGTGGAAGAGGGCGACATTGTAAACGTAGACTATGTCGGAAAATTAGACGGTGAGGCGTTCAGCGGTGGAACAGCAGAGGATCAGAATATTGATGTGTCCAACAATTCTTCCACAAGCGGTTCCGCTTACATTGATGGATTTACAGACGGACTGATCGGTGCATCAGTAGGCGATGTGATCGATTCTAATGTGACGTTCCCGGATGAATACCCGAATAACCCGGATCTTGCCGGAAAAGAAGTTGTATTTACGTTTACGGTTAATTCTATCCAGAAGGAAGTGACCATGGATACGATGGATGATGAATTTGCATCGAAACAGTTTGGTGCGGATTCCGTGGATGGAGTGTACAAGCAGGTACGCCAGTATCTGGAGTCCAGCGCAGAGAGCACTCATAAAAATGATATTTATTCCGCATTGGAGGATTATCTGTTAGAAAATTGTACCGTTGATATGCCGGCAGATTACAGATCTGATGTGATCGAAGCGATCCGTGCCAATTTCATTGACCGTTATTGCTCCGGGGATGAGAGCCAGATGGAAACGGTACTCAGCTCTTACGGCTATACAGAAGAGAGCATCGAGCAGGAATGGTCTGACAGTGTGGAGAGCAGTATCAAGTTAGAACTGATCGTAAAAGCCATTGCAGAAAAAGAAGATATCCAGATTGACGATACGGAGTTTGAAGATTATGTAAGCACGATCGTAAGCAGCGGCGGTTTCGGTGATGCTGATACGTTATATAGTAACTATGGTTATGGCGATTATGTTTACGGAAAGAATCAGATCCGTGTGATTTATCTTGCAGGATTAGTTTTAGATAAATTGGCAGAGACAGCAGAGGTTACGGAGAACGCAGTAGAAGAAACGACAGAGTCTGTGGAAAGTACAGAATCCGCAGACAGCACAGAAGAATAAGAAAACGATACCGAAACAGAGGTATGAGATCATAAAAGAGTCGACAGACGTTGATGAGAGAAAGGGAGAGTAGAAAAATGGAATTAGTAAATGTAAGAGATTTATTCCGCAGACAGGATGAGTATGTGGATCAGACCATCGCGATCGGTGGCTGGGTGAGAAACATCCGTAACTCCAAAAACTTTGGATTTATCGTGGTAAACGATGGAACTTTTTTTGAGCCGGTCCAGGTTGTTTATTCCGATGTTCTGGAAAATTTTGAAGAGGTAGAAAAATTAAATGTCGGAGCAGCGATTATCGTTACCGGTAAATTAGTTGCAACTCCTGGCACAAAACAGCCATTTGAGATTCAGGCTGAAAAAGTGGAAGTAGAAGGTCCTTCTACACCAGACTATCCATTACAGAAGAAAAAACACAGCTTTGAGTATTTGAGAACCATCTCTCATTTAAGACCGAGAACCAATACGTTTGAGGCTGTATTCCGCGTGCGTTCCCTCTGTGCTTACGCAATCCATAAGTTTTTCCAAGAGAGAGATTTCGTGTATGTGCATACACCATTGATTACCGGAAGTGACTGTGAGGGTGCAGGTGAGATGTTCCAGGTAACCACACTTGACATGAACGATCTTCCAATGACGGAGGATGGAAAAGTAGATTACAGCAAAGACTTCTTTAATAAACCAACCAATCTTACCGTAAGCGGACAGCTGAACGGTGAGACTTATGCGATGGCATTTAAGAACATCTATACCTTTGGACCTACTTTCCGTGCAGAAAACTCCAACACGACAAGACACGCAGCAGAGTTCTGGATGATCGAGCCGGAGATCGCATTTGCAGATTTAGAGGATGACATGATCTTAGCTGAGAGCATGTTAAAATATGTCATCAACTATGTATTAGAGAATGCACCGGAAGAGATGGCATTCTTCAACAGCTTTATCGATAAAGGGCTGTTAGAGAGATTACAGCATGTTGCAAACTCTGATTTCGCACGTGTGACTTATACAGAAGCAGTTGAGATCTTAGAGAAGAACAACGATAAATTTGATTACAAAGTATCCTGGGGCTGCGATCTTCAGACCGAGCATGAGCGTTATCTGACCGAGCAGGTATTCAAACGCCCGGTATTTGTAACTGATTATCCAAAGGAGATCAAAGCTTTCTACATGAAGCTGAATCCGGACGGAAAAACAGTTGCAGCAGTAGACTGTCTGGTTCCTGGCATCGGTGAGATCATCGGAGGAAGCCAGAGAGAGGATGATTACGAAAAATTACTTGCAAGGATCAATGAACTTGGACTGAAAGAGGAAGATTACGGTTTCTATCTTGACCTCCGCAAATACGGTTCTGCAAGACATGCAGGATTCGGACTTGGATTTGAGCGCTGCGTAATGTACCTGACAGGTATGTCCAATATCCGTGACGTTATCCCATTCCCAAGAACTGTCAACAACTGCGAATTATAAAATTGAGTTTCATATCGTAGGTGATTGCGAAAACAATTGTGTTTTCTGTCATCTACGATATTTTTAGACAATTGCGAAACTCTTAGAAAATGTGAATTAAATTACGGAAAGTTGACAAGAGCAAAAGAAAACACTGGGGAACCGCCGGTTCTTAGAAGGCAGGAACGACTGCTAGTCGTGACTGGCTTCTTAGTACCGTTGCGAGTGACACGTAGCGGAAGCGTGTTTTCGTTGATCTTGTTAACTTTTCGTAATATTCATAACGTAAAATTGAGTTTCGCAAACGCCTATCGATATTTAGATAACAAGGAGATGGATTGTATGAGATATGTTTTGGAAAATGACACATTGCGCGTGGAGATCGATTCTTTTGGGGCAGAACTAAAATCCGTAAAGAGAAAATCCGACGATAAAGAGTACATGTGGTATGCGGACAAAAAATATTGGGGAAGAACCTCCCCTGTGTTATTTCCGTTTGTGGGGAACTGCAGAAATAAAGAGTACCGCTATGGCGGAAAAACGTATGCAATAGGGCAGCACGGCTTTGCAAGGGATATGGAACATACCATGGAATCCAAGACAGAGGATACCATCTGGTTTTCTTTACATTCCGACGAAGAAACCGTGAAAAAATATCCATTTGCATTTGTATTAAAAATTGGATACAAACTGGCAGACAATGAATTAAAAGTCATGTGGAAAGTGGAAAATCCGGATACAAAGACCTTATATTTTTCCATCGGCGCACATCCGGCTTTCTTATGTCCGTTTCATGACGAAGAAAGCAAGCTTGGATATGGTCTGCAATTTGCAGGATTAAAAGAACTGCATCATCATGGAAATACACCGGATACCGGACTGGCAGTAATGAGTGAAGATATTGTGATCCCATTGGAGGATGAGAAAGTATACTTTACACCGGGATTTTTTGACCGCTGCACTTATATGGTGGAAGGAAAACAGACCGGGGAAGTTTCACTGGTCACACCGGATGGAAAGCCTTATGTGACCATGGATTTTGACGCACCTTTATTTGCGATCTGGTCACCGGAAGGAAAAGACGCACCGTTTGTCTGCATTGAACCATGGTATGGAAGATGTGATGCAGATGATTTTGATGGTACATTAGAGGAACGGGCATACGAGAATGCAGTGGAGCCAAAGCAGACATTTGAGGCTTCTTACAGCATCCGTTACCTGTAAAAAAGAAGAAAACTTTCATCTGCCACGGCAGGACATAAGCGCTCATTTTAAAAAATCCGCATAATCAGCCGGACAGCATCATATATATAGAAAGAAGTGAAAGTCTGGTGGTGGCGTATTGAGAACAGGATTGAAATTAAAGGCGCGAGATGCAAAGGAAAACCCGGCAAAAGTGCTGGCGATCGACCTTTTTATCATGTTTATCCTAAGTGCGTTATTGTTGTTGCTTCTGGCATTGCTTTTATACCGGCTGGAACTCACGGAAGCAGTTGTCAAAATGGCAGTGATCGTGATTTATATCATAACGGGGCTGACGGGCGGCATTCTGATTGGGAAAAAGATCCGGAATAAAAAGTTTCTCTGGGGATTTGTGGCGGGAACGGTTTATTTTGGAATTTTATTTGCCGCCTCGCTTATTATAAAGGGTGGAACAGGCATTGAACCGGTGAAAATGATCACAACCTGGGTGCTCTGTGCGTGTTCGGGAACTGCCGGCGGCATGATCAGTTAAAAAAATGCTTTTCTTATGAAAAACTATGTGTTATACTATAAAATAGTGAAAAAAGATTTTTAAAGGAGAAATAATCATGAAACACGTTAAAACATTAAATACTAGAAAATTACAGAACACAGTAAAAAAAGGTGGATGCGGCGAATGTCAGACATCCTGCCAGTCTGCTTGTAAGACATCCTGCACAGTAGGAAACCAGACTTGCGAGAACAAATAAGTTTTAACTCAAAAGTGAATAATGACACTCACAAACGACCGTTCGCGAAGCGTGCGGTCATTTGTACGTTATAGATATGTGTAATGATTGCACATATTATGAGGAAAAGATGATAGAAAGTGAGGAAATATTATAGTGGTTCATCAGTATAAGAACAACGGCTATGATATTGTTCTGGATGTAAACAGCGGTGCAATCCACGTAGTTGACGATGTGACATATGATGTCATTGAGATGTATGCTGCACGTGAGAACGTAGCAGATACCTCTGCGGAAGAGATTGTAACTGCATTATCCGGCAAATATGGAAAAGAAGAAGTAGAAGAAGCGATTGACGAAGTTCAGACATTGATCAAAAATGAGGAACTTTTCACAAAGGACACCTATGAAAACTATATGATGGATTTCAAAAAGCGTCCGACCGTTGTAAAAGCCCTTTGTTTACATATCGCACATGACTGCAATCTTGCCTGTCGTTACTGCTTTGCAGAAGAGGGCGAGTATCATGGAAGAAGGGCATTGATGTCCTTTGAGACCGGTAAAAAAGCATTGGATTTCCTGATCGCAAATTCCGGTAACAGAAGAAACTTAGAGGTGGACTTCTTTGGTGGAGAACCTCTTATGAACTGGCAGGTTGTAAAAGACCTCGTAGCCTACGGAAGAGAGCAGGAGAAGATCCACAACAAGAACTTCCGTTTTACACTTACTACAAACGGCGTTTTATTAAATGATGAGATCATGGAATTTGCCAACAAAGAAATGGGCAATGTGGTTTTAAGCATTGACGGAAGAAAAGAAGTCCATGATCATATGAGACCATTCCGCAAGGGAGCAGGAAGCTATGACCTGATCGTGCCGAAGTTCCAGAAATTTGCAGAGAGCCGCAATCAGGACAAGTATTATGTGAGAGGTACTTTCACACACAATAACCTTGATTTCTCCAATGATGTGCTGCATCTGGCAGATCTTGGATTCAAACAGATCTCAGTAGAGCCTGTAGTGGCACAGCCAACCGAGGATTATGCAATCCGTGAGGAAGACCTTCCACAGCTTTATGAGGAATATGACAAGCTGGCTGCTGAGATGGTAAAGAGACATAAAAATGGAAATGATTTCAACTTCTTCCATTTTATGATAGATCTGGAGGGTGGACCGTGCGTGGCAAAACGTCTTTCCGGCTGTGGTTCAGGAACAGAGTATCTGGCAGTGACACCTTGGGGTGACCTTTATCCTTGTCATCAGTTTGTTGGAAATGAGGATTTCCTGCTTGGAAATGTGGACGAGGGTATCAAACGTCAGGATATCTGTGATGAATTTAAGTGCTGCAATGTTTATGCGAAAGAAAAATGCCGTAACTGTTTTGCAAAATTCTATTGCAGTGGCGGATGTGCAGCAAACTCCTACAATTTCCATGGAGATATCCACAATGCATACGACATCGGATGTGCACTTCAGAAAAAGCGTATTGAATGCGCAATCATGATTAAGGCTGCCGAGGCAGACGAAGAATAAAGGAAGGGTAAAACAATGAAAAAGAGTAAAGCAGCAGTCATATTGGCAGTGATCCTTGCAGCGTTTGTGGGACTTGCTTATTATGCATCAATTATTCTTTCATCCACCGGAATCGGCGAAGATATGTCAATTCCTCTGGGACTGGATCTCTCCGGAGGTGTTTCCATTACTTATCAGGTAGTGGACGAGAATCCAAGTGCTGAAGATATGAGTGATACCATTTATAAACTTCAGAAACGTGTAGACAGTTACAGTACAGAAGCTTCCGTATATCAGGTTGGAGACGACAGGATCACAGTTGAGATCCCAGGTGTACAGGACGCAAATGAGATTTTAGAGGATCTTGGTAATCCGGGTTCCCTGGAGTTCCAGATGCCGGATGGAACGGTATTTATGACCGGTGATATGGTCGCAGACGCACAGGCTGCAACCCAGACAGACACGTATGGCAACAAAGAGTATGTGGTTGCCTTAAAACTGACCGATGAGGGTGCAAAGATTTTCGGAGAAGTAACTTCTGAAAACATTGGTAAAAACCTTCCTATCGTATACGATGGAGAGACCATCAGTTATCCACGTGTACAGACAGCTATCACAGGCGGTGAGGCACAGATCACAGGTATGGCAGACTTCGAAGAGGCTGAGACACTTGCAACCCAGATCCGTATCGGTTCTCTTTCTTTACAGCTTTCCGAGTTAGAGTCCTCTGTCGTAGGAGCACAGTTGGGAAGCCAGGCGATCGCCTCCAGTTTAAAAGCAGGTGCGATCGGTCTTGCAATCGTCATGGTATTTATGATCGTGATGTACGCAGTACCGGGTATTGCAGCATCCTTAGCGCTTGCAATTTATACAACTTTAGTGATCGCAACCTTATATTTATTCGATATTACACTGACGCTTCCGGGTATCGCAGGTATTATCCTTGGCATCGGTATGGCGGTGGATGCGAACGTTATCGTATTTGCACGTATCCGTGAGGAAATCGCAACCGGAAAATCGGTCCAGACATCTATGAAGATCGGTTTCCAGAAAGCGATGTCAGCTATCTTAGATGGTAACATTACAACCCTGATCGCATCTGTTGTGCTTATGGCGTTAGGTTCCGGTACCGTAAAAGGCTTTGCCTATACATTAATGATCGGTATCATCCTTTCCCTTTTTACAGCGATGGTTGTGACCAGATACATTCTGTATTCTCTGTATGCATTGGGACTGAAGAGTGAAAAACTTTACGGTCGTGCAAAAGAGAGAAAGAGCATTGATTTTATTGGAAAAAAAGCAGTATTCTTTACAATTTCCTGTATCATTATCGCTGCCGGACTGATCAGTATGGGAGTACATTCCGCAACAGAGGGCAAGGCATTGAACTATGGTCTTGACTTTATGGGTGGAACTTCCACAACGGCTGATTTTGGCAAAGATATGACCATCGAGGATATCGAGAATGACATCATTCCTTATGTGGAAAAAGTAACCGGGGATTCCGATGTGCAGGCAACAAAAGTAGAAGGAACAACACAGGTTACAATTAAGACACGTACCTTAAGTCTTGATGAGCGTCAGGAATTGGAAGATACACTGGCAGAAAATTGTGATGTGGATGCATCCACCATCACTTCCCAGAGTATCAGTTCTACCATCAGTGGTGAGATGCGTTCCGATGCATTGAAAGCGGTTATCGTGTCCTGTATCTTTATGTTACTTTACATCTGGTTCCGTTTTAAAGATATCAGATTTGCAGCAAGTGCGATCCTTGCATTGGTTCATGACGTTCTTGTTGTGATCACAGTATATGCACTTGTGCGTATTTCTGTAGGAAGTACTTTTATTGCATGTGTTCTTACCATCGTAGGTTATTCTATCAATGATACGATCGTTATCTTTGACCGTATCCGTGAGAATCTTGCATTAAAGACCGGAAAACAGACTGCAGAGGATTTGAGAGAAATCGCAAACAAGAGTTTAACTCAGACATTATCCAGAAGTATCAATACTTCTATTACAACTTTTATTATGGTCGTAATGCTTTACATTTTAGGTGTGGCAAGTATCCGTGATTTCTCACTTCCACTTATGGCAGGTCTTGTATGTGGTGCTTATTCTTCTATCTGCATCGCAACAGAGTTATGGTATGTCATGAAAGTACATTTAGGAAAAAATAAAGCAACAAAATAGTTGTGAAATAGGAAAACGGCTGCCTTCCGGCGGCCGTTTTTGCATTTCACATTTACAGAAAAAACGAAGGGAGACAGGAGAATGCAAAAAGGACTTTTGATCTATCTGATCGTTATGAATCTCATTGGACTTGCAGTGATGGCAATGGACAAAAGCAAGGCGCGGCATCATGTATGGCGGATACCGGAGAAAACACTTTTCCTTGTGAGTATTTTAGGCGGCAGTGTCGGAACGTGGGCCGGCATGTATCTGTTTCATCATAAGACAAAGCACTGGTATTTTGTGGTAGGAATGCCGGCGATCCTGATTTTGCAGATATGCATCGCGGCATTGATCGGGAATATGCATGGATTTGGGATGTGATCAATGCATGGTTTGCGACAGCGTATACATTTTTTAAATAAATTTATAATTGAATATTTACAGAAAGTCCTTTATAATGAACTTTAAAATCTGGCGGAAGACAAGGAGGAGTTTATGTACACATTAGAAGATATTCAGGCAGTGGATATGGAAGTTGCACAGGCAATTACCGATGAACTTGACAGACAGAACAGTCATATTGAGCTGATCGCATCCGAAAACTGGGTAAGCCCGGCGGTTATGTCTGCAATGGGAAGTGTCCTGACGAATAAATATGCGGAAGGTTATCCGGGAAAGAGATATTACGGTGGCTGCGAGTGCGTGGACGTTGTGGAAGAACTGGCAAGAGAGCGCGCAAAAGAATTATTTGGGTGTGAGTATGTCAATGTGCAGCCACATTCCGGTGCGCAGGCAAATATGGCGGTACAGTTTGCAATTTTAAAACCGGGTGATACGATCATGGGAATGAACTTAGACCATGGTGGACATCTGACACATGGTTCTCCGGTCAATTTTTCCGGAAGTTATTTTCATGTAGTACCATATGGTGTCAATGACGAGGGATTCATTGATTATGATAAAGTGGAAGAGATTGCAATGGAATGTAAACCGAAAATGATCATTGCAGGGGCATCCGCTTATGCGAGAACCATTGATTTCAAGAGATTCCGTGAGATTGCAGACGCATGTGGTGCAGTGCTCATGGTCGATATGGCGCATATTGCAGGACTTGTGGCAGCAGGACTTCATCCAAGCCCAATTCCATATGCACACGTTGTGACGACCACAACACACAAGACACTGCGCGGACCGAGAGGCGGAATGATTTTGAGCAGTCAGGAAGTTGCGGACAAGTATAACTTTAACAAAGCAATCTTCCCGGGTATTCAGGGCGGACCACTGATGCATGTGATCGCAGCCAAGGCAGTCTGCTTCAAAGAGGCATTGCAGCCGGAATTTAAGGTTTACCAGCAGAATATTATTGACAACGCGCAGGCTCTCTGCAAGGGACTGATGGATCGTGGAATTAAGATCGTATCCGGTGGAACAGACAATCACCTCATGCTCGTAGATCTGACCAATTATGATCTTACCGGAAAAGCAGTTGAGAAACTTCTGGATTCCGTCAACATTACCTGCAATAAGAATACCATTCCAAACGACCCGAAATCTCCATTTGTGACAAGTGGTGTACGTCTTGGAACTCCGGCGGTAACTTCCCGCGGATTAAACACGGATGATATGGATCAGATCGCAGAGGCGATCGCAATGATGATCAAAGAGGGTGAGCCGGCAGCTGACAAGGCAAAGGCGATCGTGAAATCTTTGACAGAGAAATATCCATTGAAATAAAATAAATTTTTTTGTTGAATAAGAAGTGGTTATCTGCTTCATGAGTAAAAAAGCCTCCCTATAAAAATGTGGGAATTGCGATGAAAGGCAATCCGGATCATTTTTGCCGGGAGGCTTTTATGGTTTAGGAATGCAGCATTTTGCAAAAAAATAAGAGTTTAGCAGAAATGATCATCTTGCGAGCACATCAATGATCTGTCCAACGTACATGGTGTGCATATCGCCGTCTTTGTACCATTTGTCAGCAATCTCGGAATCGAGGAAGGAATCATCCGTGATTCTGGTAGCAGACATTTTTTCACAGACCAAAACAAGATTTCCCTCATCAATGTATGGGATTCCATGCCGGTAGTCCACGGTAAGCCCTGCGTTTGCAATCTTATCCTCGTTCCGGCCGGAATGGGAGCCACAGTAATTCAAGGCATCGCGGTACTGGTCACTTACAAATGTAAGGGAGAAAAAGTCTCCCGCATCGATCAGTTCCTTGGTATATCTGGAATCACGGACAAAAACATAGACAACATTTTTGCCCCATAAAACACCAACACCGCCCCAGCTAATGGTCATTGTATTGGATTCCTGTTTATTTCCGGCTGTGAGCAGCGCCCATTCTTTGCCGATTTTTGTAAATGGATTCATGTCCAGCATGTCAACTGGAATTGGCTGAAATGTATGCATAGGGATCACCTCTCATAATTTTTTAGGTAGTTTTATTATATTACAGGAGAGTGGAAAAGTCACTTGAAAAAGAAAATAAAATCAGGTTATAGAAAATAAAACAGATAATAACTAATAGTTATACATAACATAAGGCTTCGGAATAATCTTGACATGAAAAAAAGAAAGTATCATAATGGTTGTCAAAGTTAATTTCCTAAAAGTGCAATGGGAAAAGGAGGCCAAATCCTCTGCTCCTGTAAGGACAGTCGCATTTGCTTCG
>ERZ780162.442-NODE-442-length-33306-cov-3.362726_pt1 | contig 33306 bp, 39 predicted proteins | sample MGYA00511474_ERZ780162 | MGnify/ENA primary metagenome ERZ780162 (study PRJEB29588, sample SAMEA2143633) | human gut metagenome | biome: human gut; feature: human-associated habitat; material: faeces | place: Denmark | collected 2008/2010 ...
ATTAAAGGCGAATGGTGTTCACTATGAACAAATTGAATTGATTGATGATGATTTTGATGATGAAAGAATTATTGAACGATTGAAAGAGAACAACGTTAAACTTGTTGAAATTCAACGATCAAGAGGATATTCACATCGTAAATCACTCTCTATTTCAAAGATTGAGCGTATCATTTCTAAAATACGTGAAGTGAATCAGGATGTCATTATCATGGTTGATAACTGTTATGGGGAATTTGTCGAACGCATCGAGCCCTCTGATGTAGGGGCAGACATGTGCGTCGGTTCCCTGATCAAGAATCCGGGCGGCGGGCTTGCACCCATCGGCGGCTACATTGTGGGAAGAAAGGACTGCGTGGAGAACGCTGCCCGCCGTCTGACTTCTCCGGGCCTGGGCAAGGAGGTGGGCGCGTCCCTGGGCATCCTGCCTCAGTTCTATCAGGGCTTCTTCCTTGCGCCGACGGTGACGGCGGGGGCTTTAAAGGGCGCGATTTTTGCGGCAAACCTGTTTGAGAGGCTGGGGCTTCCCGTGGTGCCGGACGGCTCGGAGAGCCGGCATGACATCATTCAGGCCGTCACCTTCAATGACCCGAAGGGACTGATCGCCTTCTGTGAGGGCATTCAGGCCGCTGCGCCCGTGGACAGCTTTGTGGTGCCGGAGCCCTGGGATATGCCGGGCTATGACAGCCAGGTGATCATGGCAGCCGGAGCCTTTGTGTCCGGCTCCTCCATCGAGCTTTCCGCGGATGGTCCTCTGAAGCCGCCCTATGCGGTCTATTTTCAGGGAGGACTCACCTGGCCCCATGCCAAATTTGGCATTCTGAAGGCGCTGCAGCGCTGCGTGGATGCGAAAACGGTGAAACTTCCCTGATAATGCTGTCGAATGGAGCGAAGCTTCCGCCGAAATTTTTCCCATTCGCTTCTATACATGAATTTGGAAGTATGATAATATAAGTAATGGCAAAACCTGTAAGGATAAACGGATGAAGAAGATGAAGAGTAAAAACGGATGGACCTGTCTGCTTCTTGTGCTTGCCGGAGTGGTGCTCGGCGGCTTTATCGGGAGCCTTTTTCCCTCAAGCATTCTGAATTTCGGACAGACCTTTGGACTGACCAGCCCGATGGTTCTGGATCTCGGTATTCTGACCATCACCTTTGCGCTGACCATTAAGATCACGATTGCGAGTATTCTGGGGATTGTGCTCGCGCTGGTTATCTACCGCCTTCTTTGATTCCGGATAGAGAAGGTTTTCCGCCCTTTTGAAATAAGCGTTCGGAAACGTGGAAGAAAAGGGGCAGTATGAATCAAACAAAAGAAAAACAACCATGCTATGAAGAGATGAAGCCTTATGAGAAGTTTCTGGCCGAAGGCCCGGAACATCTTACGGAGGCGGAGCTGCTGGCGATTATCATCCGCACGGGAACGAAAACGGTGGACTCCCTGCAGCTCGCCAGACAGGTGCTGTCCCTGCCGAAGGGGCAGGAAAAGGGACTTCTGGGACTTCAGTATCTGTCCGTCGCTGATCTGTGCAGGGTCAGCGGAATCGGTGAGGTGAAAGCGGTGAAAATCAAGTGTCTCATCGAGCTTTCCCGCCGGCTTTCCATGGCGGACAGGCGCGACCGCCTTCAGTTTACAAGACCTGAAACCGTGGCAGACTATTATATGGAGCGCATGCGGTACCTGCAGACGGAGGAGGTAATCCTCGTGATGACCGATAACAAGAACCGTCTGATCTGTGACCGGGTGCTGTCCAAGGGAACGGTGAACTGTTCTCTGATGTCGCCGCGGGAGGTTTTTCTGGTGGCGCTGGAATACCATGCGGTACATATCCTGCTGATCCACAATCACCCCAGCGGTGATGCGGCGCCCAGCAGACAGGATATTGAAATTACGGAGCATCTTGCCAGGCTGTGCGATATGATGCAGATTCCCCTGCTGGATCACATCATTGTGGGGGACGGCTGCTATGTGAGCTTTAAGGAATCCGGCCTGCTGAAATAAGGAAGGAGAAATTATTTTGTCTACGAATGCTTTTGGAATCGATCTGGGTACGAGCAATATCAAGATTTACAGCGCGGCTGACGATCATATCATGATCGAGAAGAACATGATCGCGATCCAGAATAAAAAGAATATCTTTGCCTATGGGGATTCCGCCTATGAAATGTATGAGAAGGCGCCGGGAAATATTCAGATTTCCTATCCCCTGTGCAACGGCGTGATCGCCGATATCCGGAACATGGAAACGCTGATCCGTTTCTTCATCACGGATATATCCAAGGGAAACGTGAAGCCTGCGGACTATTATATCGCGGTACCCACCGATATCACGGAGGTGGAGAAAAGGGCCTTCTACGATCTGATCAAGGATGCCAACGTGAAGGCGAAAAAGATCATGGTGGTGGAGAAGGCGGTAGCTGACGGACTTGGACTTGATATTGACGTAAAGAATTCCCAGGGCGTTCTGGTTGTAGACGTGGGACATGACACCACGGAGGTTTCCATCCTCTCCCTCGGCGGCATCGTTCTGAGCCGGCTGATCAAGACGGGAGGGCTGAAGTTTGACGAGGCGATCCGGGGGGCGGTCCGTAAGGAATACGGCCTTCTGATCGGCGGAAAGACGGCGGAGGGAATCAAGAAATCGCTGGCCGGTCTGGAAGAGGCCGGAACGGGAGCGCAGGTATTCGGCCGCGACATTGTGACCGGTCTTCCTGCGGAAAGGGAGATTCCCTCAGATCTGGTGGTTTCCTGCCTTGAGGAGCATTTCAACACAATTATCGACTGCGTGAAAGTGATCCTGGAACGTACGCCTCCGGAGCTCGGCGCAGACATTTACCGCCATGGCATTTATCTGACGGGAGGAGCATCCCAGATCAGCCATCTGGCGGATAAACTGAAAAACAGCACGGGCCTTAAGGTGAATGTGGCGGAGCGCCCGGTTGAAAGCGTGGTGCTGGGGCTTGCCAAGATCCTGAACGACGACAATTACAAGTCGGTTGCCTATGCGATCGAAGGGATGGGTAAATGAGTCCTGTAGTCAAGAAAAAGAAAAACAGGTTCACGCTTCCCGGAAAGTATCTTCTCATGATTCTTACGGGACTGTGCGTGCTTCTGATGATAATTACCTTTCGGACCGACCTTTTTGAGGGGCCGCTCAGGACCGTCGCCGGGTATGTGGTGGTACCCTTTCAGAACGGTATCGCTTCTGTGGGAGGATATCTTTATGACCGGGCGGAGGAAATGGGACGGCTGCAGGATGCTCTGGATGAAAATGCGCGCCTGCAGGAGGAAATCGCCAACCTCACCATGGAAAACGCACAGCTCCAGCAGGAACGCTATGAGCTGGAGAGTCTGAGAGAGCTTTACGAAATTGATGAGACTACTTCCGATTATGAAAAAACGGGCGCGAGAGTGATCGCGAGCGACGCTACCAACTGGTTCTATTCCTTTACCATTGATAAGGGAAGCGATGACGGAATCGAGGTTGATATGAACGTGATTGCCGGAGGCGGCCTGGTGGGACGTGTCGTGAGTGTGGGACCGAATTATGCCCGTGTGCTCTCCATCATTGCGGACAATTCCAATGTTTATGGAACCGTGCTCACGACCTCTGCCAATCTGCTGGTATCCGGAAATCTACAGTCAGTAATGACTGACGGTGTGATCAGCTTTGAACAGCTTTCCGACCGGGAGGATCAGGTGCAGACGGGAGACAAGGTGGTAACCTCCAACATAAGCAGCAAATATCTTCCTGGAATTCCGATCGGTTATATCGGATCCATTGAGACTGCAGCCAACAATATGACCAAATATGGCACAATCACACCGGCCGTTGATTTTCAGCATCTTCAGGAGGTTCTTGTGATTCTGGAAACAAAACAGCAGATTCCGGATGAAGAGTAGAAAGGCGGTGCGGGTAAGTCGTGAGAAAATATCTTGTTTTGGCTCTTCTTCTTCTGCTGTGCTATCTGCTGCAGGCATCTGTGCTGCCAGCTGTTTCCTTTGGAGGGATCATGCCGAATCTGCTGATCATTTTCGTCGCTTCCTGCGGCTTTATGAACGGCGAAATCTGCGGCCTGGTGACAGGTTTTATCTGCGGCCTGCTGGTGGATATTTTCGGCGGGGACGTGATCGGCTTCTATGCACTGGTTTATATGATAACAGGATATATCAACGGCATGTTCCAGCGGGTGTTTTATCCGGAGGACATTAAACTGCCGTTGATATTGATTTTAGGAAGTGACCTGGGATACGGATTTCTGTGCTACTGTCTGCTGTTTTTGTTAAGAAGCAGGCTGAATATCGTTTTTTATGCATTTCATGTCATCCTTCCGGAAGCGGTATACACGATTGTGATCGCCTTCGCGGTCTATCCGCTTCTTCTTCTGATACATAAAAAGCTGGAAGCATACGGGAAAGGAAGTAAGGAGTAGGAACTTGTTAGAAAAGATACGTGACAGCATTGTAAACTTCATAACCTCCAGGACTACGGTCCTCACGATTCTTTTTATCGTGATGGCTGTCGCCCTGATCCAGCGGATTTTTGAGCTTCAGATTGTCAATGGGGAAACCTATCAGAATGAGTTTTCCCTGCAGATCAGAAGAGAGCGTTCCATTCCCAGCTCCCGCGGGAATATTTATGACCGGAATGGAAAGCTTCTGGCCTATAACGATCTGGCATATTCCGTAACCATTGAGGATGTTTATGAAAATACGAACAAGAATGCGAACATGAACGCCACTCTTCTGGAGGTTTTTCGTATCCTTGAGAGAAACGGGGACGATGTGGTCAGTGATTTCAACGTATACCTGGACGAGGACGGGAATTATGCCTTCAGTGTCAGCGGGACGAGCCTTCAGCGTTTCCTGGCTGATGTATATGGCTATGCTTCCATCGATGACATGGATGAAAAGGAGAAGAATTCCACCGCACAGGATCTGATCGATTTCCTGTGCAGAAGCTACGGAATCGGAGAACGGACGGATCCGGACGACAGCAGCACCTTTGTTCCCGGACAGGGCTATACGAAAGAGGATGTGCTGAAGCTTGTCACCATCCGCTACGCAATGCGGGCGAACAGCTATCAGAAATACATACCGACAACGATTGCTACGGATGTGAGTGAGAAAACGGTGGCGGCTATCGAAGAGAATAAGGAAGAGCTGACCGGTATTGATATCGCTGAGGATACCATACGGCGCTATGTAAACGGCACCTATTTTTCCCATATCATCGGCTACACCGGAAAGATTTCCTCGGATGAGCTCGCAAACCTGAATGAGCAGACGGACGATGGTTCCGGCGAGGATCGGTATGAAATGAACGACATTGTCGGAAAATCCGGCATTGAGAGTGTGATGGAAACCTGGCTTCAGGGAGAAAAGGGCAGCGAGACGATCTACGTTGATAATCTGGGAAGGGAGATCTATTCCGAGGGCAGGGTGGAATCAGTTGCAGGAGGAAATGTTTACCTGACGCTGGATGCGGACCTGCAGGAAGCGGTTTACAACATTCTGGAGGAGAGTATTGCAGGTATTCTCCTGGATAAAATCAGGAATGTAAAGGTATATAATTCCACCGGCCGCGCGTCGGATATTATCATTCCCATTGACGACGTTTATTTTGCGCTGTTCAATAATAACGTAATCGATATGGATCATCTGTCGCTTGACAGTGCGGGAGAGTATGAAAAGGAGGTCTACCAGGCGTTTCTGTCCTGGCGGGAACGCGTTCTGGACTGGCTTTCTGTGGAGCTGTATACGGACCGGACGCCCTATAATCAGCTGGATACGGAATTTCAGGCTTATGAAAGCTATATCGTAAACGACCTTCTGATTGATAATACGGGAGTGCTTACGGTAGATTCCCAGGATTCGGTTTATCAGCAGTGGTCCAGTGAGGAAACGTTGTCCTTAAGTGAATTCCTGGAATATGCCATTGCGCAGAACTGGGTGGACGTGACGGAGCTGGACATGGAGGAAAGCTATGCGGATTCCTCAGAGGTATTTGACCGCCTGGTGGATTTCATCGTAGAGAAGCTTGATACCAGAACTTTTTATAAGGAAATGTACCGTTACATGATCCGGAACAACGCCATTACCGGAACCCAGGTCTGCATGGTTCTGATTGAGCAGAATCTGGTATCAGTGACGGAGGAAGAAGAGGCGGCTCTGCTTTCCGGATCGGTTTCCGCCTATGATTTCATGAGAGAGCTGATCTCCGAGCTGCAGATCACGCCGGCTCAGCTGGCGCTGAACCCCTATTCGGGTTCCTGCGTCGTGGTGGATCCCGATTCCGGCGAGGTACTTGCTCTGGTCAGCTATCCCAGCTATGATAACAACCGCCTGGCAAACGGTATTGACGCGGCCTATTATTCCGGCTTGCAGAGTGATCTGTCCAATCCTCTGTGGGACTACGCAACTCAGATGCGTTCGGCTCCCGGCTCCACTTATAAGCCGGTGGTTGCAACGACGCTTTTGATGGAGGGCGTGACGAACCTGACGGAGACGGTGGACTGCGTCGGCGTGTTTACCCGATTTGCAGACAGAAATTTCCGATGCTGGATCTATCCCGGCGCGCATGGCAATCTGAATATTTCGGGAGCCATCACCAATTCCTGCAACTTCTTCTTCTATGAGATGGCCTACAGGATGGGAACTGGACCGGACGGTACGTTTAATTCAGATCTGGCAAATGAAAAGATGCGGGTTTATGCGGATCTGTACGGACTGACGGAAAAATCGGGCATTGAGATCGAAGAATCTACTCCGCAGTTTTCCACGGAAAACGCGGTTCCATCTGCCATCGGACAGGGAAATCATAACTATACTACGGTGGGACTGGCCCGCTATATCGCCACCGTTGCCAACAGCGGTACATGCTATAATCTGAGCGTTCTGGACCGGGTGACGGATCATGCGGGAAATCTGCTTGAGGATTATACCCCGGAGGTGAGAAATACCATAGAGATGCCTACATCCTATTGGAATGCCATTCATGAGGGGATGCACGGCGTGACAGAAAATTCCAGATACTTCAGTGATCTGGAGATGGAAACCGCCGGAAAAACCGGAACGGCGGAAGTGACAAGCCTGGTTCCCAACCATGCGCTGTTTGTGGGATATGCCCCTTATGATGATCCTGAAATCGCCATTGCGGTCAGAATCGGAAACGGTTATAATTCCGGCTATGCCGCACAGGTCGGCAGTAAGGTGTTCCGTTATTATTTCGGACTGGATGAGGAGGATGAGATCATCACGGGAAACGCCAACATTTTAGAAGCTTCAGGAGGCGATTAAAACGAAAACGGCCAGAAAAGATTCAGTAATAATCAAACGCTTTCAGGATGGAATCTGCCTGTATCTGGATGAAAAAAAAGAATTCGACGCGTTAAGGGAAGAGGTGGCGGAAAAGTTCCGTCGTTCGGCGGACTTCTTTCGGGACGCATCTGTTGCGGTCTCCTTCGAGGGCCGCAGACTGACCCCGGCAGAGGAGACGGAACTGGTGCAGACCATTTCTGAAAATTCCTCTCTGGAGGTCACCTGTCTGATCGGAAAAGAAGAGGATGGAGGGCTTTATGCCCGGACGGTGGAGACTGCGTACCGCCACTTTGCCGACAGGGAAAATACGGGCCGCTTTTACCGGGGAACGCTGAAGAGAGGACAGATTCTCGAGTCCTCCGGAAGTATCATCATCGTCGGAGATGTGATGCCCGGTGCATGCGTGATTTCATCCGGGAATGTGGTCGTTCTGGGGGCTCTTCGTGGAACGGTCATCAGCGGTGGAGACGGAAGGGCGGGAAGCTTTATAGCAGCGCTTGAAATGACCCCGCAAAAATTAAAAATCGGGGATTTCAAATATATTACAAAGGAAAAAGGGGAGGCGGGCCTTCTGGGACCGCTTCTTTCCAGAATCAGGCTTCTGCCTGATGGGGATGGCCATATGCCATCTGATGGAGTCAGAATACAGCCGCAGGTGGCTTATGTGGAGCAGAACCGCATAGTCTGTAAGACAATTTACGAATGATCACTGACCGTCCAAACGGCGCTCAGCGGACAAATATTCCGAACCGGAGGTATTTGCATGAGTGAAGTAATTGTCGTTACATCAGGAAAAGGCGGGGTGGGCAAGACGACTACCACTGCGAACGTCGGCACAGGTCTGGCTGCCATGGGTAAGCGGGTCGTACTGATCGACACGGACATCGGCCTCAGAAACCTGGATGTGGTTATGGGGCTGGAAAACCGGATCGTTTACAATCTGGTGGACGTGGTGGAGGGCAACTGCCGCGTCAAGCAGGCGCTGATCAAGGATAAGCGCTATTCCGGCCTGTATCTTCTCCCTTCTGCACAGACGAGGGACAAGACCGCGGTGAACGAAAGCCAGATGATCAAGCTGATTGAACATCTGAAGGGACAGTTTGAGTACATTATCCTGGACTGCCCGGCAGGCATTGAACAGGGATTTAAAAATGCCATTGCGGGAGCGGACAGGGCGCTTGTGGTCACAACGCCGGAGGTATCCGCCATCCGGGATGCGGACCGGATCATCGGTCTCCTGGAGGCGCATGAATTTGCACGCATAGATCTGGTCATCAACCGGATGCGTTACGACATGGTCCGGCGCGGCGACATGATGACGTCCCAGGATGTGGTAGACATCCTTGCGATTCCGCTGATCGGTATTGTGCCGGATGATGAAAATGTGGTGATCGCCACCAATCAGGGCGAACCCCTGGTGGGAAACAATACGCTGGCCGGACAGGCCTATCAGAACATCTGCTGCAGGGTTCTGGGGAAGGAGGTTCCTTTTCTGGATCTGGAGCATCCGGTTTCCTTCTGGACGAGATTTACCGGTATATTTCATAAAAGTCAGGAGGGAAAAATCGGATGAGACTACGCAATCTTTTTAAAAGAAAAACCTCCAGGCAGGTGGCAAAGGACAGGCTGAAGATCCTGCTGATTTCCGACCGCGCCGGCTGTTCCCCGGAGATGCTTGAAATGATCAAGAAGGATATTGCGGAGGTGATATCCAAATATATGAAGATCGATACGAACAATATGGAGATACAGATCAGCAAATCTGCTCTCAGAGGAAGGGGAAAGAATCCCACCCTGTATGCGGATATTCCGATTCTGGATCTTCGGAATCAGACGTTTTGAGCGTTGTGTGCGCTCTCTGACAGAATGAGGAAGACATGTTTAAAAGATATCAACTAAAGAATTATGACTTCAAGCTGGTTCTGCTGCTGCTCATGATCTCCATTGTCGGGATCATGGCAGTCGGCAGTGCGGATGAATCACAGCAGCAGAGACAGGTGTTCGGAGTTGCTCTCGGAATGGGAATCATGATTGTGATTTCTTTGATTGACTATTCTCAGCTGCTCAGACTGTACTGGGTGTATTATGTGTTATCCATCGGTATGCTTGGAGCCGTCCTGATCTGGGGAGAAGAAGTAAACGGCGCCACGCGCTGGATCAACATTCCGCATCTGATTCAGTTTCAGCCGTCAGAAATTACAAAAATTTTATTGATTTTATTCTACGCACAGTTTATTATTAAACATAGAGAGAGGCTGAATACATTCAGAATAATCTCTCTTTGTGTGTTGCTGATGCTGCCGGCAATAGTCCTTCTGTATATGGAGCCGAATCTTTCCACGACCATCCTGTACTGTGTTCTTTTCTGCGTTCTGATGTTTGTGGGAGGCTTAAGCTACAAAGTCATCGGGGCAATTCTTGCCGTAGCCGTTCCGTCTGTTGCCGTACTCCTTTATCTTGTAATGCAGCCCGGACAGACACTGATCAGGGGATACCAGCTCACACGTATTCTAGCCTGGCTGAATCCGGAACAGTATGCGGATACGGAGGCCTACCAGCAGCTCAATTCAGTCATGGCAATTGGTTCGGGCCAGCTGTGGGGAAAGGGTCTGAACAATAATGTGATAGCGTCAGTAAAAAATGGCAATTTCATTTCGGAGCCGGAGACGGATTTCATCTTTGCTGTTATCGGAGAAGAGCTTGGATTTGTCGGATCCTGTACGGTGATCGTCCTTCTTTTCCTGATTGCCCTGGAATGTATCTCCATAGCCAGGCAGGCAAAGGATCTGTCGGGAACCATAATCGCGTCCGGAATGGCGGCGATCATTGGGTTTCAGAGTTTTATGAACATTGCTGTGGCCACGATGATCATGCCGAATACCGGAATTCCGCTTCCCTTTGTGAGTTCCGGTCTGACCTCACTGGTCAGTCTTTTCATAGGAATGGGATTCGTACTGAATGTCCGATTGCAGAAGAAAAAAAATTACTAGTATAGGAGAAGGTGGCTATGAATATTGCACTGATTGCGCATGACGCAAAAAAGAAGCTGATGCAGAATTTCTGTATCGCTTACAGGGGAATTTTGAGCAAGAATGAGCTTTACGCTACAGGTACAACAGGACGGCTGATTGAAGAGGTGACCAATCTGAACGTTCATAAATTTCTTGCCGGCCATCTCGGAGGAGAGCAGCAGATCGGCGCACAGATCGAGCATAATCAGATTGATCTGGTCATTTTTCTGAGAGATCCGCTGACGTCAAAATCTCATGAGCCGGACGTGAATAACGTGGTAAGACTGTGCGATATTCATAACATCCCTCTGGCGACCAACGTTGCCACGGCGGAGCTTTTAATCAAATCACTTGACAGAGGAGATCTGGAGTGGCGTGAAATGTACAAATAAGGAAAAAAAATGTTTTTCCGGGTTCGTGTGGCGGACCCGGGCAGTTCGCCCGTGTGCAGTGCGATCCGGTATGGCGTTGCTGTGTGCAGCGCTTCTTTTTTTAATATCCGGGTGCGGTGGGAAAGAGATTTCTCTTGCCTATGATCCGGATTCGGATGTTTCCAGTTTTCGGATTGCGGATGATTCTGCCGGTACGATTGCAGATTCTTTTGCGCAGGATCTGTGCGTAGCTACGGGAGACGTGGGAACAGACACTGCGGATGTGGATACGGAAGCGTTGACTGCGGCGGGACTTTTTGATCTGAATAACCACGAAGTGCTTTATGCGAGAAATATTCATGAGCGCCTGAATCCGGCCAGCCTGACCAAGGTTATGACGGCTCTGGTAGCTTTAAAATATGGCAACACGGATGATACCATTACGGTAACGGATGAGGCCATGATCACGGAATCCGGAGCGACGCTCTGTGGACTTGAGGTTGGTGATCAGCTGACTCTGAACCAGGCTCTGCATGCGCTTCTGATCGCTTCGGCGAACGATGCGGCTGCGGCGATTGCCGTTCATATCGGCGGAAGCATTGAGGGATTTGCGGATCTGATGAACGAAGAAGCGGTGGCTATTGGTGCGACGAACAGCCATTTTGTGAATCCTCATGGCCTTACAGCGGACAATCATTATGTGACCGCCTATGACATGTACCTGATTTTCAATGAAGCTCTGCAGTATGATCTGATCAGTGAAATCATCCACATGACGAGCTATGAGACGGTTTACATGGATAGCGACGGAAATTCCAAAACGTTTTCCTTCAATACGACGAATCAGTATCTGAACGGGACCTATAAGGCTCCGGAGCAGGTGACGGTGATTGGGGGAAAAACGGGCACAACCAGTGCTGCGGGAAGCTGTCTGATCCTGCTTGCAAGGGATACTGCGGGCAGCCCCTATATCTCTGTTATCCTGAAAGCTACGGCGAGGGACGTGCTTTATGAACAGATGACGAGGCTTTTAAATGTAATTGCTTAAAAAGGTTGTTTTTTCATTGGATTTCATCTATAATAAGACATATCTCAAAGGCGTACAGGCGTCAATTTACTTTAGGAGGGATCGCAATGGTTCAGTTAATCGTAGGCAAAAAGGGGAAAGGCAAGACGAAACAGCTGCTGGATAAGGTCAACAGCGAAGTGAAGGAGATCTCGGGAAGCGTCGTATATCTGGATAAAAGCACCAAGCATATGTTTGAACTGAATAATAAGGTGAGGCTTATTGATGTCCGTGAATTTATGGTTGAGAATTCGTCAGAATTCATGGGCTTTATCTGTGGAATTATTTCCCAGGACCGTGACCTTGAAAAGATGTATCTGGACAGCTTTCTGACAATATCAGGACTGGAAGATGACAGTGATATTCTTCCGGTTGTTGAGAAGCTTGATAAGATCAGTGATGCCTATCACGTTGACTTTGTACTCAGTGTATCAAAGGACGAAAATGAATTGCCGGATAGCCTGAAGTCGAAGATTGTTGTATCTCTTTAAATAGAAGGACAAAGCCCCGGTCTGCCGGGGCTTTTGCTTTGCCGGAGGAATGCGGATTGGCCGGAAAGAATGGTAAAATCAGACAGTACAGAAAGCCGCTGAATATCAATCTTGGGATTATTATTTTCAGCGTAATCTTCATTTATATCATTATTTGTGTTTTTCTCTATTTCACACAGAAGCAGATACAGCCTTATGAGGTGAGGACGGGTTCCCTCTCCATGGACAGCGTCTATAAGGGAATCGCGCTGAGAGAGGAAACTGTGGTCGAAAGTACCGATTCCGGCTATATCAACTATTATGCCAGAGAAGGAGAACGCGTCGGCTCCGGAAAGCTTGTATGCAGCGTGGATGAGAGCGGAGAGCTGAAGGAGATGTTTGAGGCAGGAGAGGCGGAGGACGGACAGCTTTCCGCTGAGGACCTGGAAGAGGTCAGGGATGAAGTGACCGGGTATATGGAGGGCTTTGACAGAAAGCAGTTCGGAACAGCCTATGACTTCAAGTACACGCTGGAGGGAACGGCGCTGAAGATTTCCAATGAAAGCATCCTGGCGGATCTGGAGAGCCTGGACAGCTCTTCCTTTGTAACGCTCTGCAATGCACCGGAGTCGGGAATCGTAGTCTATTCCACTGACGGCTATGAGACGCTGACGGCGGATCAGGTCACGGAGGAGCTGTTTGATGAAGAAACCTATCAGAAGAACCAGCTGATTAACAACGACCTGGTCTCCACCGGAGATTCCATTTACAAGCTCGTTACGAATGAAAACTGGTCCATTGTGATTCAGACGGATGAAGAGCTGGCGCAGTATCTTCTCGAGGAAGAATACGTGCAGGTCCGTTTCCTGAAGAATCGAAATATTTCCTGGGCGGAAGTGAGCGTCCTGGATAACGGCGATGGAAATACCTATGTAAAGCTTGACTTCAACAATTCCATGATTTCTTTCTGTACCCAGAGGTTTGTTGATATTGAGCTTATCCTGGAAGAGGAAGAGGGACTGAAGGTTCCCAATTCGGCCATAGCGGAGAAGGAGTTTTTTCTTGTCCCTAAGGAATATGTGACAAAAGGAACCAATGGCGCAGACGGCGTTCTGGTGGAGACCTATACGGAAGAGGGAGAAGCGACCACGGAATTTATTGCGACAACCCTCTATCAGGAAACGGATGAGGATTACTATATTGACAATTCCATCCTGGAGGTGGGAGACGACCTGGTGAAGCCGGATTCCACGGATACCTATACCATATCCAGAAAAGCCGTTCTTACGGGTGTTTATAATATCAATAAAGGCTACGCCGATTTTAAGGAAATTCAGATCCTGGCGCAGAACGATGAATATGCAATCGTGAAATCGAACACCACTTATGGACTGAGTGCTTACGACCGTATTGTGCTGGATGCGGAAACGGTAAATGATGAGGAGCTGGTTTATTAGTGGCTGGAGGCTGCCGGTGTGGCTCGGAAAGCCAAACGTCAGGTGGAAAACAGGGAAAGGCAGAGAAAAAATGATCAGAGAAAATCTGGAAGCGGTACAGGGAAAAATCAGACAGGCATGTGAGCGGGCAGGACGTCCGGTAGAGGACGTTACGCTGATTGCGGTGAGCAAGACAAAGCCGGTTGAGATGATTATGGAAGCATATGAGGCGGGAATCCGCGATTTTGGAGAAAATAAGGTACAGGAGCTGATGGATAAGATCCCACAGCTTCCTTCAGATATCCGCTGGCATATGATCGGACACCTGCAGAGGAACAAGGTGAAGTACCTGGTAGGTAAGGTCGCCATGATTCACAGTGTGGATTCTCTCCGGCTTGCGGAGGAAATCAGCAGAGAGGCTGTGAAGCAGAAAACGGTTGTAAAGATTCTGATCGAAGTGAATGTGGCGGGAGAGGAGAGTAAGTTTGGAGTTAGTCCTGCTGAAACGGAATCGCTCGTCAGAGCGGCCGCTGCGCTGCCTGGAATTGAAGTCTGTGGACTTATGACAATTGCGCCTCTGGCAGAGAATCCCGAAGATAGCAGAATTTTTTTTAGAGCATTGAAGAAGTTATCTGTTGACATGGAAGGAAAAAACATTGATAATGTACATATGGTTTGCCTGTCCATGGGAATGACAGGCGATTATGAAACGGCCTGTGAAGAGGGCGCCACATTTGTCAGAGTCGGCACGGGTATATTCGGTGAACGTTCCTGGCAGATATAGCCTTAATCTGTCAGGTTGATATAAGGAGATTGATCAGTATGAGTGTTATGGACAGGTTACTGAGCTATATGAAACTGAACGGCGATGAAGATTATGATGATGAGTACGATGATGATGAATATGATGATTACGAAGAGCCTGAAACAAAGGTTTCAAAGCTGACGTCCAGAAGAGCGAAATCCGCATCTGCAGAAGAGGAAGAAGAACGTCCCAGAAAGTCATCTCCAAAGATCACGCCGATCAAGCAGGCACGCAGATCCTCCGGATCGGGAATGGAGGTTTGCGTAATCAAGCCTACCAGCATAGAGGATGGACGAGAGATTACGGAAACCCTTCTGGCGAACAGAACGGTGGTTCTGAATCTGGAGGGCCTTGATGTGGATATTGCCCAGAGGATTATTGATTTTACCTCTGGTTCCTGTTTCGCGATCAGCGGAAATCTCCAGAAGATTTCCCAGTACATATTTATTATTACACCGGCCAGCGTTGATATTTCCGGGGATTTCCAGGATATTTTCAATGGTTCTGTTGATGTACCCGGAATCAGGTAAGGCGGAAGAGCCGGTTAAATCTGCAGCAGAAAGCGAATCCATAAAGATTCGCTTTTATTGTGAGGAAGGAAATGAAATTTCCTCTGGAAAGGACAGCCATGGAAAAAAGAATTACGGTTTCCCGTGATGGAAAGCCCTGTTATGATATCATTTTTGAAAAGGATTTTTCTGCGCTCGGCGGTGAGTTGAAGGCGCTCGTCTATGGGGAAAGAAAGCTGTGCATTGTTACGGATTCCCATGTTGAGCCGCTGTATGCCGCGCAGGTGAAAAGTGCGCTTTCAGAAGAGGGAATCCGAACTGAGCTGTTTGTCTTTCCTGCCGGCGAGGAAAATAAGAACCTGGATACCGTTCGTTCTCTTTATACCTTTCTCATTGAAAGGCGTTTCGGAAGGAAAGACTGCCTGATTGCGCTCGGAGGCGGAGTGGTTGGAGATCTGACCGGTTTTACTGCGGCAACCTATCTGCGAGGCATCGATTTTATTCAGATTCCGACCACACTCCTGGCTCAGGTGGACAGCAGCATTGGAGGAAAGACAGGAGTTGATTTCGACGGCTACAAGAATATGGTGGGAGCCTTCCATATGCCCAGGCTCGTTTATATGAATCTGAGCACGCTTTCTACACTGGAAGCGCGGCAGTTCTACAGCGGATTTGCTGAAGCCATGAAATCTGCCCTGATCGCGGATGCCAAATACTATGAATGGATGATTGCGAACATGTATGAAATCTGCGACAGAGAGCCTGAAGTGATGGTTGAGCTGGTGCGCAGAAGCTGTGAGATCAAACGGAAGATTGTGGAAAATGATCCGGAGGAAAAGGGAGAACGAGCGCTTCTGAATCTGGGACATACCATTGGTCATGCCATTGAAAAGGCGAAGGATTTTTCACTGACCCATGGGGAATGCGTTGCGCTGGGCTGTGTGGCGGCCGCCTTTATTTCCTGGAAAAAGGAGCTGCTTCCCATGGAAGAATATTATGAAATCCGGGATATGTTCGTCCCCTTTAACCTTCCCATTTCTGTGGATGAGCTGGAACCAGAGAGGATTCTTGATCTGACTAAATCGGATAAAAAGATGGACAATGGACAGATCCGTTTTGTCCTTCTGAAGAAAATAGGAAAGGCCATCCTTGATATGTCTGTTACGGATGAGCAGATCCTGGCAGCAATCGATGAAATTAACTTTACGGAAGAGGATGCACATGAATAATCGAAAGTGGGGAATGGATCTTCTCGTCATTCTTTTGGGCGTACTTTTGGATCAGATGACCAAGTATCTGGCTGTCGTGTATCTGAAGGGACAGGAAGCAATATCGCTGATTCCCGGTGTCCTGGAGCTGAGATACCTGGAAAACCGGGGAGCCGCCTTTGGAATTCTTCAGGGTGGAAAAGTTATTTTTCTGATCATCACACCCATTGTTCTTCTTGTGGCGGCCTATGTACTGGTTCGGATGCCGGATGGCGGAAAATACGGCATTCTGCATTTCCTGCTGGACTGTATTATTATCGGGGCGGTCGGAAATCTGATCGACCGGATCCGTCTGGATTATGTGGTGGATTTTATTTATATCAGACTGATTGATTTCCCTATCTTCAATGTGGCGGATATGTTTGTTTCCATTGCGACTGTTGTGGGGGCTGTGCTTCTGCTGTTTGGGCACAGTTACAGGGACGAAGATTTCAGCTTTCTTTCCCTGAAAAAAAGGAAGCCGGAAGAGGAGGAAAAGAATGGCTGACAGCCGTTATCTTTTTCATGTGACAGAGGAATATGAGGATGAGAGAATCGATAAGTATATTTCCGTGCTTATCGATTCTTTGTCCCGCTCCTTTATTCAGAAGCTGCTGAAGGACGGCCATGTTCTTGTAAATGATCAGCCTGTGAAGCAGAATTTCAGGCTGAAGGAAGGGGACGAGGTTGCCTTTTCCCTTCCGAAGGCGGTAGAGCCGGATATTTTGCCGGAAGATATTCCGCTGGACATCCTGTATGAGGATGACGACGTTCTCGTGGTGAATAAACCCAAGGGAATGGTCGTGCACCCTGCGGCCGGACATTACAGCCATACATTGGTCAATGCGCTCATGTACCACTGCCGGGACAGTCTTTCCGGCATTAACGGAGTTATGAGGCCGGGCATTGTGCACCGGATTGACCGGGATACTACAGGGAGCCTTCTGGTCTGCAAAAATGATGCCGCACATATTTCCATTGCGGCACAGCTGAAGGAACACAGTATAGTTCGAAGGTACAGGGCTGTTGTTTATGGCGTTCTGGACCAGGAGGAGGGAACTGTTGACCTTCCCGTGGGCAGAGATCCGCATGACCGCAAGAGGATGGCGGCAGGAGTAAAAAATGGAAAGGAAGCGGTGACGCACTATAAGGTCCTGCAGCGTTTTCATGGATATACCTATATCGAATGCCGGCTGGAAACGGGGAGAACCCATCAGATCCGGGTCCATATGGAGGCAATTGGACACCCGCTTCTCGGAGATGAGGTCTACAGGCGGAACATGCCGGGAAATGGAAAGCCCCCATGTCAGCTGCAGGGGCAGACTCTGCATGCCATGATTCTTGGATTCCGTCATCCGGGAAGTGGAGAATATATAGAGACAGTAGCCCCGCTTCCTCAGTATTTTTCCCATCTTCTTCAGATACTGGACTCAAAAAGAGGTTGATTTTCATAAAAAGATCCCGAAAATTCATTGAATTTTTGGGACTTTTTCATTATAATAGTTTTATATTTAGAAAAAGAAGGGTGCATGAACCATTTGAGCGGTTTGTGCGATAAAAAAGCCGTCTGAGGGCGGCAAAAGGAGGTAAGTATGAATACAGTGATTACGATTGGCCGGCAGTTTGGATCTGGAGGACATGAAATCGGTGAAAAAGTAGCAGAATACTTCGGCATTCAGTGTCTGGATAAGGAGCTTTTGACGAGGGCGGCCAAGGAGAGCGGCTTCTGCGAAGAGATGATTAAGAGCCACGATGAGAGGCCAACCAACTCCTTCCTTTATAACCTGGTTATGGATACCTATTCCTTTGGTTATAACGCATCCTCCTTCATGGATATGCCAATCAGCCATAAGGTGTTTCTCGCCCAGTTCGATACCATCAAGAAGATAGCATCAGAAGGTCCATGTGTGATCGTAGGACGCTGCGCTGACTATGCGCTTCATGATTTTAAAAACAGCATCCATCTTTTTATCTATGCGGATGAGGAGAGCAAGGTGAAGCGTGTCATGAAGAGATACAGCCTTACGGAGGATAAGGCGCGTGACATGATGGTGAAGAAGGATAAGCAGCGCCAGAGCTATTATAACTATTATTCCTCCAAAAAATGGGGGCGTGCGGACAGCTATGATTTCTGTCTGAACAGCTCCGTGCTTGGCGTCGAAGGAACTGTTAAACTGATCGTGCAGATTGTGGAAGATTTTGAAAGCAAAAACAGCGGAAAATAATTTTTATCAAAGACTGGCTCTGGCCGGAGAACTGATCCCATATGGAAAAGTTGCAACCTATGGTCAGCTTGCGCTGTTATGCGGGAAACCGCATAACAGCCGCCAGGTAGGCCGTGCCCTGAACCGGGGACTGGCCGGAAGTGATTTCCCGGCCTATCGGGTGGTCAATTCACGGGGAATTCTTTCCGGCGCTGCCGCCTTTGATACGCCGGATCTGCAGAAACGGCTTCTGAAGGCGGAAGGCATTGAGGTCAGAGAAAATCGGGTTGATCTCGATGCCTTTGGCTGGAAAAATACATTGGAAGATGCGCTTTTTCTTCAGAAGCGCTTTAAGGAAAAGGGGATTTGAAGAAAAAGAAAATGAGCAGGAGTGATATACAACTATTCGCAAAACACAAGTTTAACGAATAGTTAGTGCTGAAAAACAGTTATTTGGATGTTTTAACACGTTTTATCGTTGTTCTTCTTTTCCTTCAGGCTAACTCTTCCGAATCCAGAATGATTGTAAAGGGTCCGTCATTTACGAGCTGAACCTTCATATGCGCACCGAACACACCCTGTTTTACGACCGGGCGTTCCTTTTTGCAGGAATCAATAATATATTCATACAGGGCTTTTGCATGCTCCGGATTCCCCGCTTTGACGAATGACGGACGATTTCCTTTCCTGCAGTCTGCATACAGCGTAAATTGGGAAATCAGCAAAAGCTCCCCATCCACGTCCTTCAGACTCAGATTGGTCTTTCCGTTTTCATCACTGAAAATCCGAAGATTCAGCATTTTGCGCACCAGCCGGTCTGCCTCGGCCTGCGTATCCGCATCGCTCACCCCGATCAGAACCAGATAGCCCTGATGAATGCTTCCAACCAGCTGTTCGTCAACGGATACAGAAGCTTCTGTGACTCTTTGAATGATGAATTTCATTGGTATTAAATTTCCTCCTGTCTGCCGCTTTATGGCGGCTTTGTTAATTTTATCACAAGCGTTCCGCGCTGTAAACAGGAGGATGGCCGTACGGACATGAAATCTGCATTTAGAAACTGGTTTACTCTGAACCCGCTTTTTTTCTGTTCCGGGATGCAATTTCCTGAAAAAGATTGTATAATGGACGGGGTATTTATCGACAGAATTGAGAATTGGTCTTTTGAACCGGAAAGGATTATTGCTTTTTATGAGACTTCAGCAGGTATTAAGCTACGTCCGCAGGGCTGCGGATGATTACCATATGATACAGGAGGGCGACCGGATTGCGGTGGGAATTTCAGGCGGAAAGGATTCTCTGACGCTCCTCTATGCGCTCCATGGGCTGCAGCGGTTTTATCCGCAGCATTTTGAACTTCATGCTGTGACGGTGGATCTGGGGTTCCAGAATCTGGATCTGAGCAAAATTGAAAGCATCTGCCGCGATGAGCTTAAGATTCCCTATACCATCGTGAAGACGGATATTGCAGATGTTATTTTTGAACAGCGGAAGGAATCCAATCCGTGTTCTCTGTGCGCAAAAATGCGCAAGGGCGCGCTGAACGACGCGATAAAGAAGGAAGGCTGTAATAAGGTTGCCTATGCCCATCATAAGGATGATGTGGTGGAAACCATGCTGATGTCTCTGATTTTCGAAGGAAGATTCCATACCTTCAGTCCGGTTACTTATCTGGACAGAACGGGAATTACAGTGATCCGCCCTCTTCTCTACATGAATGAGGCGGATGTGATCGGCTTCGTGAATAAAAATCAGGTTCCTGTGGTAAAAAGTCCCTGTCCGGCGGACGGACATACCAAACGGGAATATGTCAAGCAGCTTCTCAGACAGCTGAATCTGGAAAATCCCGGCGTGAAGGAGCGGATGTTTACAGCAATCACAACAGGAAACCTGCAGGGCTGGCCTCCTGTGGAAAATCGCTGAAAAGATTGAGAGAAAGAGAAAGCGCTATGGCGAAAGAAATGAATTACCATGACGAACTGAATAAAAAGAACGTGCTGAAGCTGAGGGAAATCCTGGAGACCCTTCCCGCCTTCTGCAGGCAGTTTTTCAGAGGCATCGAGGATACCACGGCAACCAGAACGCGCATTGCCTATGCCTATGATCTGAGGGTCTTTTTTGAATTTATCCATAAGACCAACGGGGTATACCGGAATACGGATATTGTGGATTTTCCGCTTTCCATTCTCGATCAGATCGGGCGCGAGGATATTGAGGAATATATGGAATATCTCTCCTATTATGTGAAGGACGGCGTGGAATATATGAACGACGAGCGGGGAAAGAAACGGAAGCTGGCCTCTCTGCGCAGCTTTTACAACTATTTTTACAGAAATGAGCTGATTTCAACCAACCCTGCAGTTCTCGTTCCCCTTCCCAAGCTTCATGAGAAGGAAATCGTCCGCATGGAGCCTAATGAGGTGGCTGTCCTGCTCGATGAGGTGGAGGATGGAAGCGGTCTGACCAAAAAGGAAATGAGTTATCATCAGAAAAACGGAACGAGGGATCTTGCCCTCCTCACTCTTCTGCTCGGAACGGGAATCCGTGTATCGGAATGTGTGGGACTGGATCTGAACGACGTGGACTTTGACAATCAGAGACTGAAGGTCCGGCGTAAGGGAGGCTATGAGGATCTGGTTTACTTTGGAGAAGAGGTGGCGGAAGCCCTGCAGAACTATCTGGAGGAACGAAAATCGGTCATTCCTCTTCCCGGCCATGAAGAGGCGCTGTTTCTCTCCATGCAGAACAGAAGGCTCACCGTGCGCAGCGTGGAAAAGCTGGTGAAGAAGTACACCTCCCGCGTGACTACGGTAAAGAAAATTACGCCGCATAAGCTTCGCAGTACCTATGGAACCACCCTGTATCAGGAAACCGGGGACATCTATCTGGTGGCGGATGTGCTGGGGCATAAGGATGTGAATACCACAAGGAAGCATTATGCGGCGATGAAGGACGAAAACAAGCGCAAAGCAGCCAAAGCTGTCAGGCTCAGGGAAGAATGGGAAAATTCATAGAGTCCAATGGGATAATTCCTCTTGGACTCTATGAATTTTCCCCGGGAATTTTTCCTGGGAATTTTCCCTATCTCCTCTGCCCAAACCAGAGAGTCCGAAGCCAGCTGCGGATTTTGGACAGGATGCCGCTTTTCGCAGGTCTGTTCGGGTCAGAACCGGTGAATTCCGCTTTTCCGGCAGTGCCAGCATGGGAGACGGAGGCCCGTTTCTGATCTTCAGAATCCTCAGAGAACGGAACAGGAAGTTCGATTTCCTGTTTGGCTTCCATTCCCGGTTTCCTGTAAAAACGGTTGTTTCTCTTATTCCATGGTGCGGGAGGAACCGGGGAGGCGGCTCCGGAAAATTCATGAGCCTCCTGCTTTCCGGCATTCGGGGCATTCGGGGCATTCTGTGCGGCTGTTCCGTTTCCCTCTTCCTTTTTGGGAAAGGTCAGAATTGCCTTGAAAAGATCGCCGTCTATTTCAACCCGCATGCTGCCGCCCTGAAGCTCGGCAAAGCTTTTGGCAATGGCAAGCCCAAGTCCGCTTCCTTCTGTATTCCGGGAACCGTCTCCGCGGACAAAACGCTCTGTCAGTTCGTTCGGATCGACGGACAGCTCTGATGCGGAAATATTTTTCAGCTCTATTCTCACATATTCCCGATCCATCTCCCTTTCTTCCGTAAGAGTGACATATACTCTGGTATTTTTTAAGGCATATTTGATGATATTGGTGTAAAGGTTATCAAATATCCGGTAAGTCTTCTGGCTGTCCAGAGAAAGCAGAATCCTTTTCTCCGGGAAGCGGAACCGAAAATCCAGCCCTGCCGCGCTGATTCTGTCCTCCTGTTCCAGATAAGCCTGCCTCAACAGGTTGCAGATATCTACATCCACGATCTGCAGGGTGACCGCCTTGCTGCTCGCCTTGCTGATTTCAAACAGATCCTCGATCAGAACCTTAAGACGGTTTGCCTTTTTCTGAAGTACGGCAAGATACTCCTCCTTCTTTTCCTCCGTGACACCCGGCTCCTTCAGCAGGTCGATATAGGTAATGATGGCGGTCAGAGGCGTCTTCAGATCATGTGAGACATTGGTGATCAGCTCGGTTTTCATCCGCTGGCTTTTGACCTCCTCATCCACCGCCCGCTTAAAATCTACCTGAATCCGGCGAAGCTGGGACTTATAGCTTTCAAAAATGCCGAAATCCTCGGAAAGCGCGGTATCCAGATTTCCCTGCGCAATGGAACTGGTTGCCCGGAGCAGCTTTCTGTATTTCTCCTGAATTCCCATCACGTACCGTTTCAGAATGAAATACACGATAACCGTATATACGATCAGTCCGAAAATTCCTGCGAACCAGAAACAGCAGATCAACAGCAGAATGAAGAAATTCACGCCGAGAACCTTCAGGATGATCCTGTTGGCATCGGTACCGATATCATATCTGACCAGCTCCGTATAAAATGACCGGAAAGCCCGTTTCACACTGCTGTAAACCTTATGCCAGTATCTGCATATGATGCTCCGTTCTTTCAGATTGCTCCTTCGGATGCCCGACAGACCTGAACCGATCAGAAAAGCCAGGGCAAAAAGTACGGCAAGAAAAAGGAACATGGCTGCTCTGTCAATCGGAATCCAAAGTATCCTGCCGTCATTCCCCATACCTGCCCGGATGCTCTGAAGAAATACGCCGTTTTCATATTCCGCGGTGAAACGGATCACCGGATCAATGGAATATCCAACAAGCAGAATGGCAAGTACGGCTGCCGCTTCAATATACAGCCCCTTTTTCCGGCTGCGGGAAGGCTCACCGGTTTCCTCCTGCTGTGAGAACCGACCGGCGGATGAAATCTCGAACTGCGGCTGTACGATCAGGCTCCAGACAAGGCCGGCAGCCGCACAGAGAAGCAGCAGGACAAGATAAACAGGATCAACTCCTGCGCTGCTGTAGCTGTCTTCCATTGCCTGATAGAGATCGGGTCTCCAGGAGGAGGAATTATCCTGGTTTTGGAGAAGCGCATCATACTGTTCCTGTGTCAGCCCGTAAATAACCCTCATGTTTTCCGGGCTGTCAAGTGTAAGCTGAAGAACGCCGTATGCTTCGTCATATTCGTCATAAACCTGCCAGACAGAACTCTGGCCGTTCTGGTCAAGCTCCTGATGGCTTCCGCCGTCCTCGTTCAGGGACAGCTGTTTTTCATGGCCTGCTGTCTGAACAGTATTGATAAACTGCTTTGCGTTATCCTGGCAGCGGACGGAAACATTTCCCACATTTCCGGCACTGTCGTACTCAAGGCTCACATAGTAGACATAGCCGGAGCTTCCATTTCCGTCCTGCCCGTCTGCAGCTACAGCGTTCGGAAGGCTGTTTCCGCTGTTGGAAAGAACCGTGCCGGACTCCAGATCCTCCACATAATAGTCCATCATGCCGCCATAGGAGGACAGCATCTGCTCATATTCGGAAAGAATGGACTCCAGATTTTCTTTCTGGCGGGCAACGATGCTTTCTGCCCTGCTCCTGACCTGTTCCTGACTGCTCTTGTCCGTCTCCACAAAGTAATCCGCATTGCTGTCTGAATATCCATAATAAGCAGAGGACATATCTGTCGTGTCCGTTTCCAGGTTCTGCTTCAGATAAAGATCGGAATAGCTGTATTGTGCCTGATCCGCCTTTTCACGCAGATATTTATACTGAACATAGTTGACGGAAAACAGATTATCCACAAAACTGCGGGAGATCAGAGGATCTGTATAGGATGCCTGAGCCCTTTCCCTGAAAAAGGGAAAGAGTGACATGAAGATAAGAGCTGCCGCCATTCCGGCCGCAGCCATGCCAAAAAGAAAATGTTTATTGCCTTTCCATTTTGTAGCCAACGCCCCACACCACCTTTAAATACTTCGGATTTTTCGGATCAATTTCAATTTTCTCCCTGATCTTACGGATGTGGACCATAATGGTATCGGTATTGATCGCCTTTTCGTTCCAGATGCGTTCATAAATCTCATCGGCAGAGAAAACCCGGCCGGGATTCTTGATCAGCAGCAGAAGAATTTTGAATTCAATCGGGGTCAGACGCACCGGATTTCCATCCACAAATACTTCCACGGTTTCCTCATTCACTTCGATACCGCCGAGCACATGGTAAGTATCCTTTTCCGGTTCAGATGCCTTGCTGAGAGCCTCCAGATATCTGGCATGCCTGCGCAGGTGGGAATTTACTCTTGCAAGAAGCTCCATCGTGGTAAACGGTTTAGTCACATAGTCATCCGCACCCATATTCAGCCCCATGATCTTATCCACCTCTTCAGACTTGGCAGAAAGCATGATAACGGGGAAATCGTATCCTTTTTCCCGAACCTTCATCATCATGGTGATGCCGTCCATCCGGGGCATCATGATATCAACAATAGCCAGATGAATCTCTTCCCTCTCAATAATTTCCAGCCCTTCCACACCGTCACCGGCCTGAAATACCACATAACCCTGATTCCTCAGATAGATGTCGATTCCCTCTCTGATATCCTTATCATCCTCTACAACCAGAATATGATTTGTTTCCAACACTATGAACCTCCCTGTGAATGATTATGACTGATATGATCCAGCCCCTGTACCGGTCTCAGCGGAAACAGAATACCGGAGCGGCCAGTACCAAAGGCATTATAGCACATATCCCGTCATGCCGCCACAGGCTGTGAAAACAAACGTGGCTGCGTAAATGTGAAAACAAACGTGACTGCGTAAATGACTGTTCCAGATGAAATTTGTTCCGGAGAGACTTTTGTTCCGTTCGATCAGGACATGATCAGAATATACGGAAAAGCTGAAAAATGCGGGCAGAAAAAACAGAAGAATTTCTTAAAAAAAGCTTTCTTTTTCTGAAAAGCAGGAGCTGCAGCGCTGGGAATTCAGGCGCTTTACCGCCTGAATTCCGAAGAATAGTACGGAATGATCAGATAATCTCCCTGACGGATATCGGAATCAAGAAGATGATTGATCTGTATCACTTCCTGAAGGAAATCCTGTCCTGATTCAAAATGTTCGTCTCCATATTCGGCTGCTATCGACCACAGGGTATCGCCCTTCTCAATACGGATGCTGGTATAATACTTATAGGCAATGTCTGAGGAAGCATCCTCAGCTCTGACAATGAAGCTGCCGCCTGCCATTGACAACGCAAGGAGAACGACAGCCGCAAAGAGAGCCAGACGACGTCTGAGCTGACGCTGTCTTCTGATCCGGTTTCTTCTGATTCTCTCTTCCGCATTCATAAGTTCCCTCCTCATGGCAAAGTATCGTATCGAACAGATGTTACGAACACACGTTCCTTTAAACTGTATCTGAATTATATCGAACACAGATTCGAATGTCAAGAGAAAACCGGAGAAAAATCGAACAGATTTTCGGAATATGCGTTTGCTTTTTATCCCGTTCTATGTTATACTTTTTCAAAAGAAAAAAGGGAAACAGGCGGTTCCGATCAGGGAAAAACCGCTGAAGGAGGATAAGATTTATGGCACAGGGAAAGATCACTGCGAAGCAGCAGGAAATCCTTTCATTCATAAAGGAGCAGATACTGGAGAAGGGATATCCGCCCGCAGTAAGGGAGATCTGCGAAGCGGTGCATCTGAAGTCCACTTCTTCTGTCCATTCTCATCTGGAGACGCTGGAGAAGAACGGCTTTATCCGGCGGGACCCCACCAAGCCGCGTGCGATTGAGATCTGTGATGACAGCTTTCAGGCCGTCAGATCGGAGATGGTCAGCCTGCCGGTGATCGGCAATGTTGCGGCAGGACAGCCTATTCTCGCGGAGGAAAATATTGAGAGCTATTTCCCGGTTCCTTCCGAATACGTCCCGAACGGGGAGCCTTCCTTTATTCTGAAGGTCCGTGGAGATTCCATGGTGAATGCGGGAATCCGCAACGGGGATCAGATTTTTGTGCAGAGCTGCTCCAACGCGCGCAACGGCGATATCGTTGTGGCGCTCATTGAGGATTCCGCCACGGTTAAGACCTTCTATCGGGAAAAGGGCCATATCCGTCTGCAGCCGGAGAATGACACCATGGATCCGATTATTGTAAACGACTGCAGAGTTCTTGGAAAGGTGTTCGGCGTATTCCGGATTTATAAATAATGCTCCCGGAGGGGAAAGAAATAGGAAATCTCACAGTTTTCCGCTATCCGGCGGCACAGATTTACCGTGCGTTCCATGATCGGTCCGATCATCTCCTCCTCCGCGTCAATGTCCAGTATGGAAAGATCTTCCGTAATGCTGACAGAATGAACGCCTTCCATATTTCCCATCTGTTCCAGCAGCCTTCCCGCTGTTCCGGCATCCGGCAGATGGGATACATGATATTTTCTTAACACTGTCTTTTTTCCTTCCTTCCTGTTTGGATCAGCTGTTGTCCGGAAGCGCCGGTACTGCTTCGGCCGCTTCTATTTATTTACAGCATTTCCATTTTCCGGGAAGTTTAAACATAATTTGGTCAGACGTGTATTTTTTTCAGGCGGATTTAACCCGGTACCAGTAAAGATAGATCTCCTGAAAACCGAGGGAACGATAGAGAGAAAGAGCCTCCAGATTGGAAGCAAGGACCTGCAGGTGGGCGCTTTTGGCTCCGCCCTGAAAGCCTTCCTCCATGAGAGCTCTGCAGACGGCTGTGCCGAGTCCCTCTCGGCGGTGTTTCCGGTTCACGTGGATATCATACAGTTCAATGGTATCTTCCTCAAAAATGCCCAGTCCGCGGGCGATGACTTCATCTTTTTCACGAATAAATACTTCTATTCTGTTATCCTTCCGTCTGATATCCGGCTGCGGCTGTCTTTCCTTTCCGCACTGCAGTTGTACTGCAAATCCGTCTGCCCTGCATTCCAGAACTCTTGTTTTTCCCATAAGGGAATAGCCTCTCTGTTCAAGCTGCTGATCCAGGGCTGAGGGAACGTTGGAGGTCATTTTGAATGCGCAGGGAAGGGAACGGGCCGCAAATTTTTTCTCGCAGACATCAATTTTCTTCTCATAGGAACGGGTGGACAGGTAAAGTGGAAGCACGCAGCTGTCGCGCCAGCTGCCTTCTCCCCGAAAGCGCAGAATCCAGCCGTCATATACCTCCGTATGAATTGAGGGGGATGTATTCAAAGAAAGCTCCTCATATCTGAGCGCCGCAAAATTCATGGTGTTTCCGCCTTTCCAAAAAATCTGTCCTGTCTGAGCTTATTTTATCAAACGAAAAAAGAATAGAATACCTGATTGGTGCTTTCAATCTTGCATATAGTGCTTTTGTGTCTTATAATAGCCTCAATGAAAAACGAAAAAAGGCAAATGCAGGAAGCCTGCACGAACCGGCGGATTTATGCAGGCTGCATGCGACGGCAGAAACAGGGGGAAAAGCGGATGGAAGAAATGCGTGGTCTGTTGGAACACTATGAGAAGAAGGGATATCTGGATCATGATTTCAGAATGTTTCATCTGAAGGACGACGGACCGATGGAGATCGCATCCCACTATCACGATTTTGACAAGGTACTGCTGTTCCTGAGCGGAAATGCGGCCTATTCCATTGAAGGGAGAAGGTATGAGCTTCGTCCCCATGATATCGTTCTGGTGAACGCGGGCGAGCTCCATCGGCCCATCGTGCAGGCGGGCTGTCCCTATGAACGGATCATCATCTATATTTCTGCGGGCTTTCTTGCCGGATACCGGACGGACTCCTGTGATCTGCGTCTCTGCTTTCAGGAAGCACAGAAGCGTCATGGAAATGTGCTGCGGGTGGAGAACCTGGAAAAAAGCAGTCTGTTTTCCGTGATCCGCCGTCTGGAACAGTCCTTTCAGGAGCAGGACTATGGGAGAGAGCTGTACCAGAAGGTACTGTTTCTTGAATTCATGATTCTTTTAAACCGGGCGCTCCTTCACAACCGGGTGAATTATCTGGAAAATCAGGTGAGCAACCAGAAAATTGCTTCCATTATCGATCACATCAATGATCATCTCTCAGAAGAAATCACGGTGGATGGCCTTGCGGAACAGTTTTTTCTGAGCCGTTCCCACCTCATGCACCTGTTCAAGGCGGAGACCGGCTATTCCGTCGGCGCCTATATCAATGAAAAAAGGCTCCTGCTGTCCAAATCCCTGATTCAAAACGGGATGTCGGCAACAGAAGCCTGTTACGAAAGCGGGTTCCGCGACTATTCCACCTTCTGCAGGGCGTTTCGGAAGAAATATCAGACAACGCCCCGCAACGCGGGAAAACTGCTGTAACAGTTCGTGAAAAATAAACAGCAGACAGGAAAAATGAAAAGCTTACAGTTCAGAGGGGTCAATCCTTCTGCCGTCGCGCCAGATGCGCTCCAGATCATAGAACAGCCGGTTTTCCCGGTCAAAAACATGGACGATGATGTCGCCATAATCCATCAATACCCAATTGGCGGTGTTATACCCTTCTATCTGGCGTGGGGATGCGCCTGCACGTCCCAGTTTCTCTTCCACGTTGTCGGCGAGCGCCTGAACCTGGTTGCGGTTATTTCCGCTGGCGATCAGAAAATAATCGGCCAGAACGGTAACGCCGCTGATATCGATTACGCTGATGTCCTCCGCCTTTTTTTCCTCCAGCGCTTCTTTGGCGAGCTTCGCCATCTCCTTCGCGTTCATTTCGGTCATTAACGGCCTCCTTTCTCTCTTTCGGCCCTGTAGTACTCATAGGTCTGCTGTGTCATGGGATCAATCTCTGCCTTGGATGCGGACAGATAGGCCAGAGTATCCCGAAGGATCAGAAACAGGCATTCATCCAGATCTTCAAAGGCCAGTTTTCTCGCCTGCGGAAGATTTGGAGCCTGATTTCTTCCCGGTTCGATGTAATCCGCAATGTAGAGGATCTTGTCCAGAAGCCGCATCTCCGGCTTCCCGGTGGTATGCCAGGTGATCGCGTCCAGTATCTCCCGGTCCTCGATACCGTATTTGTGCCAGGCAAGAAAGCTTCCTACTTTGGCATGGAGAAGGGACGGATTCTTCTGCTCCGCGGCGTTGATGGCGATACTGTGCCTGTGGCAGATCCGGATCTGCTTCTCACTGCTTAAGTTTTTTGCACAGTCATGAAGAAGCCCGGCAATCTGCGCTTTTTTCATATCCGCACCATAACGCATGGCGAGCGCCGCTGCCGTAAAGGCAACGCCAAGCGTGTGTTCATAGCGCTTGGGGGTAAGCTCGCGTTCCATGCATTTACGCAGGCTGACAGGATCACAGTCAATCTTCTCCGCTTTTTTCTGCATCTCTTTTTTCGCACCCTCTGTCCTGCTGCTCATTTTGAAATCTCCTCTTCTGCCCGTTTTCCTGCTTCCTGTTTTTCCTCTGCGGGAATATGCTGTTCTGCCGCAACGCGGTAAAGACCGTTTTCTTCGATATACTTCCGCACCCGTTCCGGAACCAGATAACGGATGGAACGTCCTTCCTGAATTCTTCTTCGAATATCGGAGGAAGAGATTTCCACGTCGCCGGAAGGAATCAGAAAGATATTTGCCCGGTATTTTTCCCGCAGCCGTCTGGCCTGTTCGGAAAGACGGCTGTTTCCACAGTCATCCCGGACGGCGGCGAGCACAGTCGCTTTCTGAAATATGATCTCCGGGTCCTTCCAGGTTTCCATGGCAAATAAGCTGTCTGCGCCCACAAGGAAAAAGTATTCCGCATCAGGATTCTGTTTTTCGAGCTGCTCCAGGGTCTCACAGGTATAGGTATAGCCCGGACGACGGATCTCGATATCTGAAACCTGAAAATGCGGATTATCTTCGATGGCAAGCGCCGTCATGCGCAGCCGGGTGGCCGCGTCCAGAATGGCAGACCGTTCCTTCATGTAGGAAAAGCCGCTGGGGATGAACAGAACCTGATCCAGTCCAAAGGCGGAATAGGCGTTTTCCGCCAGGAGCAGGTGGCCGATGTGGATGGGATTAAATGTCCCGCCCATGATGCCTATCCGCTGTACGCCTGTTCTTACATCATCTGGGAAGCTCAATCTTTTTATGCTCCTTGCTTTCCTTATACAGCACGATCTTTCTTCCGATCACCTGGACGAGCTGGGACTGGGTGCGTTCCGCGAGCATGGCGCCAAGCTGATTCGGATCGTCAAAGCAGTTCTTCAGAACGGTTACCTTGATCAGCTCTTTTTTATTGAATGCCTCGGCAACTGCCTGTGTTACCTCTGGCGTAAGGCTGCCCTTTCCGATCTGGAACACCGGCTCCAGGTTCCCGGCAAGGCTTTTCAGATAGGCTCTCTGTTTGCTTGTCATAGCTACCTCTCTTTTCAAATGTCGGCGCGCCGGTCAGACGCAGGCCGCATTAAGGCTTTATTTATAGTAATCAAATTTGAGGCCATACATACGGACAGTGCTGCCCTCTTCGATGCCAAGCGCTTCCAGCTGCTCCAGGATGCCCGTCTCCTTCAGGAAATTCTGGAAGAAGGTAAAGCCCTTCTCCGAATCCAGGTTGGTATAGCCCAGCATTTTTTCGATACGGGGGCCTTCTACCACATATTCGTCCTCTTCCTCGTCGTAGGTCACGCTGAAGGGCTCGTCGGAAAACCGGTTTTCCAGCTCCGGGAAGTATTCCTGTTCGAATACCACAGGCCTGTCATCCGCCTGATCCAGAAGGCCGCTCACATGGTAAAGAAGTTCCTTTAAGCCCTGGCCGCTTACGGCGGAGATGGGGAAGACCTGAATTCCTTTCGGCTCAAATTCCGCCTTCAAAAGTTCTACCGCTTCCGCAGCCTCATCCGGAGCAGCGTCGATCTTGTTGGCCGCGATGACGGTTGGACGGGAGGCAATTTCCATATTATAAGCCTCCAGTTCCTTGTTGATGGCATAGATATCCGCAATTGGATCACGTCCCTCCGTGCCGGCGGCATCCACCATGTGGATGATCACCTTTGTGCGTTCGATGTGGCGTAAGAATTCATGCCCCAGTCCTACGCCCTCCGATGCGCCTTCAATCAGGCCGGGAATGTCCGCGATCACGAAGCTTTTTGCCCCGTCCATGTCCACCACGCCCAGATTAGGGACAATGGTGGTGAAATGATAGTTGGCGATCTTTGGCCTGGCGTTAGTAACCCGGGAAAGCAGGGTGGATTTTCCCACATTGGGGAAGCCTACCAGCCCCACATCAGCAATCATTTTAAGCTCCAGGAAGAGCTCCAGCTCTCTGGCCGGCTGTCCCGGCTGGGCATATTTGGGCGCCTGCATCGTGCTGGTGGCATAATGCTGGTTGCCATTTCCGCCCTTTCCACCGGTCAGGAGCACAATACGCCTGTTTTCTCCGGACATGTCCGCGATGACCCGGCCGCTCTGGGCCTCCTTGATGACGGTTCCTTCCGGCACCTTGATGATGATATCATCGCCGTCCTTACCGCGGCAGTTTCTTTTCCCGCCCTCCTGGCCATCGCCGGCTTTGTATTTGCGGACATGCCTGAAATCTGTCAGGGTATTCAGGCCCTCGTCCACCTGGAAGATCACGTCACCGCCTCTTCCTCCGTCGCCGCCATCAGGCCCGCCGCTGGGCACATATTTTTCTCTGCGGAAGGAAACGTGGCCGTCGCCGCCCTTCCCGCTTCTGACATAGATTCTCGCTCTGTCTGCAAACATGAATAAACTCCTTATAACGGAAAGGGCTTCAAACATGACTGTTGGAAGCCCGGCATTCTCAGAAATCTCCGTTTCGGCAACTTACTGTTCTACAGGATAAACGGAAGCCTGCTTCCTGTCTCTTCCCTTTCTTTCGAATCTCAGTATACCGTCAACCGTTGCGAACAACGTATCATCGCCGCCGCGTCCAACGTTCACGCCGGGATGAATCTTCGTTCCGCGCTGTCTGTAAAGGATATTTCCTGCCTTTACAAACTGTCCGTCGGCTCTTTTAGCGCCAAGTCTCTTGGACTCGGAATCTCTGCCGTTCTTCGTGGAACCAACACCCTTTTTATGAGCAAAAAACTGAAGGTTCAGCTGTAACATGGATTTACACCTCCTCGAATTGAAGTTTCAGGTATTTTCTGCCATACTGATCTTTTACGTCCTTTAAACCCAGCACCATGGAATCCATCAACAGGGATGCTTCTCTGCTGATTTCATCAGGAAAGGCTACATCAATCAGACCTTTCTCCTCTTCTGTCTCCACCCGCATCTCATCCTGCGTAAAGCGTTCAATGGAATTGATGGTGTTGATGACCAGAATGGAAACGGCTGCACAGACGATATCACTTCCCGCGGCCGCATAGCCGCTGTGCCCGCTGCAGGTAAAACCCGTATAGGCTCCGGCGCTGTTTTTTTTGACCGTTACTGTCGTCATGGCTGAAAGATTAAGCGTTGATCTTTTCGATCTTAACCTGCGTGTAAGGCTGTCTGTGACCGTTCTTCTTGTGATAGCCGGTTTTTCTCTTATACTTGTAGACGATAACTTTCTTGCCTTTGCCTTCGCCTACAACAGTAGCGGAAACCGTAGCGTTCGCAACATCTGCGCCTACCTTCAGGCCGTTGTCGCTCACTGCCACCACCTGGTCAAACGTTACAGTGTCTCCAGTCGCAGCGTTCAGCTTCTCTACCTTGAGAACATCGCCTTCGGAAACCTTGTACTGTTTTCCACCTGTTGCAATAATTGCGTACATAGGGCACCTCCTATTTCTCAAACTCGCTGACTGCGGTGATGTGCGGCCTGCGGCCGGACATACTTTTACCCCGTCATGCGGCATACTCATAAATCATAGCATCGAAGGGGAAAAGTGTCAATCTTTTTTTGCCGAAAACTTATCCGAAAACTTTTCTTTTTTTCTTAATTCTCCAAATTTAAGGGGCTGTGAAAAAATGAGAAATCATTTTTTCACAGTCCTCTTTTTATGCGTA
>ERZ780162.444-NODE-444-length-33213-cov-3.105766_pt1 | contig 33213 bp, 28 predicted proteins | sample MGYA00511474_ERZ780162 | MGnify/ENA primary metagenome ERZ780162 (study PRJEB29588, sample SAMEA2143633) | human gut metagenome | biome: human gut; feature: human-associated habitat; material: faeces | place: Denmark | collected 2008/2010 ...
CTGGATCTGGGACAGCCGGTATCCGCTTATCTGCCTTCTTTCCGGGATTCCCTGGTGGAGCAGGACGGAAGGCTGGTGAAGGCGGACCGGCAGGTACAGGTGCAGGACCTTCTGAATATGACCTCCGGTCTGGTGTATAACGGGGATGCAGGACTGCCGGGAAGGCATGCGGATGAGGTGTTCGGGGAGCTTGAAAAAAGAATGTTTACCGATCATCCCATGACCACAAGAGAGCTTGCGGTGCGCCTGGGAGAAGGCCCTCTGCTGTTCCAGCCGGGAAGCTCCTGGAAATACGGGAGCAGTGCGGATGTGCTGGGAGCCGTGATCGAAGCCGCGGCGGACATGTCCTTCGGAGAATACCTGGAAAAAAGCTTTTTCGGGCCGCTGGGCATGAAGGATACGGGATTTTTTGTGCCGGAGGAAAAACAGGACCGGCTGGTTACCGTATACCAGCCCGACGGAAAGGGCGGACTTGTCCCTTACCGGGAAAATCATCTGGGCATTTTCAATGCCATGGACCGCAGGCCTGCCTTTGAGTCCGGCGGCGCGGGACTGGTTTCCACGGTAGACGATTATGCCCGTTTCGCCCAGATGCTGCTAAATGGCGGCGAGCTGGACGGCGTGCGCGTTCTGAAGCCCCGGACCATAGACTATATGACCGCCGGAGCGCTGAACGGGGCCCAGCGGGAGGCGTTCGTAAAGAATTTCTCCACCATGCCCGGCTTCGATTATGGAAATCTGGTGCGTGTGATGAAAAATCCCGGCAGCTCCTGTACGCTGAACAATGTGGGAGAATATGGCTGGGACGGCTGGCTCGGCTGCTATTTTGCCAACGATCCGAAAGCGGACATGACCATCCTGTTCATGATGCAGAAGACGGATTCCGGCCTCACGCCTCTGGTGCGCAGGCTGCGGAATGTGATCATGAGCGAGTAGAAGCCTGTACAGCCAGCAGAAAACAAAGTCTCATGTCCGGATGGGAGCGGGCAGCATGGGGGAGAGTCCCTGGAGGATCATTTTCTCCACCAGGGACGCGATCCGGTCTGGCGGTTCCGGAGTTTCCCGGTTCAGCCAGGACTGGATCAGCCCGATGCAGCCGGAGGTGATGAACGCGTAGTAATAGTCGAAATCGTCGGCGGGCGGCGCTTCCTGTGGCCGCAGACGGAGCAGGCGGAGCCGGACCATTTCTTTCATCCGGTTGACAAAGGCGAGATCACCGTGAGGCCCAAGCAGAGTTCGGGCGATCAGTCGGTTATTGTCCAGAAAGGAAAAAATATCCTTCACGACAGCATGCATGGACGCCTCACCTGTCGGAGCAAAATTTTTGTCAAGAATATCGTTAAATTCCTGAAAAACGGAGTCCTCCACCTGGGAAAGCATGTCGTAGACATCCCGATAATGAAGGTAGAAGGTCCCACGGTTGATATCCGCAAGATCGGAAAGCTCCTTGACGGAAATATCCTTGATATCTTTTTCCTGCATGAGAGTCATCAGACTCTGCAGAAGCTGTGCCTCTGTTTTTCGGATGCGTCTGTCCGTCCATTCCTTTTTTTCGTGTGCCATATCTTCCTCTTTTTTCCGCCGCCGCAAGGCGGCATTTAATCGGAGAGCCAGCCAGAGGCCGCCTTCCTTTTCTCCTTTCCTGTACCGCAGAGGCCATTTCGCTGTCATTCAGGAAAGTCTGTCGTCGGACGGGCTATGAAATGGCCCTGTCGCAGACAATTCTGAAAAAAATATAAATTCTCAACAAAGCGGCCCAAAATGTCTATTAAAATACGCCAAAAACCACAATGATGATTGTAATCCCTTTTCAGCTTAATTATAATGTACATGAGTTGTAAAATCAACAAATGTTAATTATATGTAGAGATATATGGAGGAAAGACGGATGGAGCGTTATACGCAGTTTCTCCTGAAGCACAGGATTCAGGTGATCGTCCTTTTTGTGGCTACAGCGGCCGTATGCGCGGTTCTGTCGGGACTGGTTGATGTGAACTGTAAATTAACGGATTATCTGCCCGGAGAATCGGCCTCAACCAGAGCGATAAATGTGATGGAGGAGGAGTATAATCAGGCTGTGCCGAATATGCGCGTTCTGATTTATGACGTCACCATTCCGGAAGCGCTGGAATATAAGGAAAGGCTGAAAGCGGCGGAGGGCATCCAGGAGGTCAGCTGGCTGGATGACGCCGTAAATATTTATGAGCCGCTTGAGATGGCGCCGCAGAAGACGGTTGATGAATGGTATCAGGATGGAAACGCTCTGTTTTCCGTGACGGTGAAGGAGGACAGGGCGGATGAAGCGGTTGCCGCTGTCCGGGAAATCATCGGCGACGAAAACTGTATGTCGGGTTCCGTGGTGGAAAGTGTGGCTGCGGCCTCCGATACGGCGAAAGATGTGCGTAAAATCATGCTTCTGGCAGTGCCGATTGTTTTTCTGATTCTTCTGCTTACCACCAGTTCCTGGTTTGAGCCGGTTCTGTTCCTGATTACCATCGGCGTGGCGATTCTCATCAACATGGGAACCAACCTGATCTTTGGAACGGTATCCTTCGTAACCAGCGCGGCGGGGCCGGGGCTGCAGCTTGCGGTATCCATGGACTATTCCATTTTTCTTCTGCACCGCTTTGAGGAAAACAGAAATCAGGGCCTGAAGGCGGAGACCGCCATGTGCGCTGCCGTGAAGCAGTCGGCGGGCAGAATCCTTTCCTGCGGTCTTACGACTGTGGCAGGTTTCCTGGCCCTGGTGTTCATGGCCTTTCAGATCGGGCCGGACCTGGGTTGGGCGATGGCCAAGGCCATCATTTTCAGCCTGATCAGCGTGCTCTGCTTTTTGCCGGCGCTTGCCATTGTAACGTATAAGCTGATTGACAGGACCAGACACAGGCCGCTGGTGCCGGGATTCGGCGGCTTTTCCAGTTTTGTGATGAAGGTAAGGATCCCTCTGCTGATTCTCGTTGTTCTGCTTGTACCGGTATTCTGGCTCGCACAGAACCGGAACAGCTTTTACTATGGGGACAGTGAGTTCTATACCTCAGAGGCTGCGCAGCCTGGCAGGGATACGAAGGCGATCCGCGGGCTGTACGGCCCATCCAGTCCGGTTGTTCTGATGGTTCCGCGTGGAAGTCTGGAAAAGGAGGCTGCCATGAATGAGGAGCTTCTGGATCTGGATTATGTGACGAGCGTGATTTCCTACGCGAATTCAGTGGGTAATTCCATTCCCTCCGATTATGTTCCCTCTGATACGCTTTCTTCCTTTTATTCGGCAAATTACAGTCGTTTTATCATCACACTTGATACGGAGGAGAAGGAAGCGGACTGGGATGAAAAGGTGAATGCGGTCCGCAGCATCGGGGAGAAATACTATGGTAACGAGATTCAGTATGCAGGTGACCTGGTGAGTACCGAAGATCTGAAAACGACGGTTACGCGGGATAATCTGAAGGTAAACCTGCTGGCGGTCATTTTTGTGTTCTGCATTCTGCTGGTGGCTTTCAGGTCCATCAGCCTCCCGCTGATCATCACGCTTGTGATTGAGGCCTCCATCCGGATCAATCTCGGGCTGCCGTATTTTTCGGGTACAAGCCTGTTTTACATAGGATATCTGATGATCAGTACAATGCAGCTGGGAGTGACGATTGATTACGCGATCCTTTTTACGGACAGATATCTGGAGCTCCGAAAGAGAATGACGAAGAGGAATGCGGCAGGGCAGACGCTGAAGACCTGTACCCTGTCCATTTTGACGTCGTCCCTGGTGCTGACGCTGGCGGGAAGCATTCTGGGACTGGTATCCACGAACGGTGTCCTCAGCCAGCTGGGAACGCTGATCGGAAGGGGCGCGGCGCTGTCTTTTGCGCTCGTGATCTTCGTCCTGCCATCTCTGCTCATGCTGTTTGACGGGCTGATACGGAAAACCACCCTGAATGCGGATTTTTTTGAAAGCAGAAAACAGGGAGGAAGCGGAGAGAAGGACGCAGGAAGCGGAAGATCAGAGGATGGAAAAGCGGAAAATGCTTCCACAGGAGGTGCAGTATAGTATGAAGAAAAACAGAAGGAAAAATAACACACGCCTGGCTGCGTTTGTACTGTGCGGCGTGCTGATTGCGGGAAGCGTAACGCCGGTAAGGGCGGCTGATGAGAATACGCCGAAGGAAGAAAACGTTTATGTGAATCTGAATCAGGACGGAAGTGTGGATGGTATTTACGTGGTAAATGCCTACCGGCTTGACAAAGATACACAGATCGTGGATTACGGCAATTATGAGTCGGTGAAAAATCTGAGCTCTGACGCCGAAATTCAGCTGAAAAAGGGAACGGTCACCGTGGACGCGCAGGCCGGGGAATTTTTCTATCAGGGAAATCTTCAGTCCGCGGAGCTCCCGTGGGAAATTTCAATCAGTTATACGCTGGATGGAAAAAAGGTGAGCGCCCGGGAGCTTGCGGGAAAGAACGGAAAGCTCAAGATTTCCATTCACGTGGGGCAGAATGATAAGGCGGATTCCGCATTTTTTGAAAATTATCTGCTGCAGATTACGCTGACCATGGATATGAACCGGTGCAGCAGTCTGGAAGCGCCCGGCGCGACGGTCGCAAATGTGGGGACGGATAAGCAGCTCGTTTATAATGTCCTTGCCGGAAGCGAGAAGGATATTACGGTAACGGCGGATGTGCTGGATTTTGAGATGGACGGCATCAGCTTCCAGGGCCTTCCCATGAATCTGGACGTGGACAGGGAGGTGTTCTCTCTGGATGATCTTCACGACCAGGCCGGAGAGATCAGCGATGCGGCGGATGAATTCTCAAACGGCGCACAGGATCTGGAGGGCGGCGTGAAATCCCTTCGTGAGGGTGTGGAGGGGCTGCAGAGCGGAGCAGAGAGCCTGAAGGAGGGAATCAACAGCTATGCGGAGGGCGCGAGATCCCTTGGCGATGGAATCGATACCCTGCAGGACGGAAGCAATGATCTGGCTGACGGCGCGCAGGAGCTGGTGGATGGAATCGTTTCCCTTCAGGACGGCGCGAATCAGCTGCGTGACGGCTACACCGGTGAAAACGGAGCAGCATCCGGAGCGCGCAAGCTGGCCGACGGTGTCAAGCAGCTGAAAACCGGCTCCCATCAGTTAAGCGAAGGTGTCAGCGCGCTGGTGGATATGATCTCCGGGCTGGGGGAGAGCTCTAAGGGGAGTCTGGATCAGAGGGCACAGGATGTTCTGAACGGGGCGAACGAGTTAAATACTTATTTGAATATACTTGGATTTTCTTCAATTGATACCGGAAGTGAAGCGGATTCTAATCTGAACAGAATGGAAAAAGTTTCAGGGAGTGTGGAAGAGGTTATTAAGAGTATGATATCAGCTTCTGGCTTCGGAACTGCTATGACAGCAGAAAATGAAACAGAGGAGGCCTTAACGCCGGATGCAGATTTGGAAGAAGACAATCAGGATTCTGTTGAAGAGGAAACGATAGCAGAAGAAAAAGGTACGGATGAACCAGCTGATACTGAAAATGAAAATAGTGAAAGAGATGAGGACGGAGAAAATAAAGAAGATTCTGAAAGTGATTCCGGAGAAGAAAATAGCAGCGCAGAAGAAGGCACCAGTTTAGGAGACGAAGAAAGTACGGAAGAAAGCAGCAGTTTGAACGAGGAAAATGGTTCCAGTAGTGAAAAGCCTTCGTCTGAAGATAGCCGCCCCAATGAAGGCACTGAGAACGAAAGAGTTTCTGAGGTGCCCTTGGATGAAAATCCTTCTGTAGCCATGGCAACCTCTGCCAGAGTGAATACAACGCAGATAAAGAAAGAAGCTTCTACAGGAACAATGACAGCAGTATATAAGTTTTCAAATATGCGGCAAGTGGAGCCGGGCAAAATGGTTCAGACAACTGTGTTTCGAAGTAAACAGGAAAAAATGGGTGTTCTTTCTCTTTCAACAGAACAAGGTGGAGACAGCCAGATTCCTGTAGATCCCAACTTTATGGTTGGAAAACTGTTTGAACTAAAATCCGGCGCAGATCAGCTTATAGGCGCATATATGCTCGTGGATCAGATCAGTAACACCCTCGGAAGCGAAGAAACCGTGGCCCAGCTCACCCGGTTGAAGGAAGGCGCGGCCGCTCTGGATTCGGGAATCGGTGATCTGGAGAGCGCAACTGACGCTCTTGCAGACGGTATCAGCCAGCTTGCGGATGGAACCAGCCAGCTTGCAGACGGCGTTTCGGAGCTTGCGGATGGCGGAAGTGAATTCGCAGACGGAACAAAAGAGCTTGCGGATGGCGTTTCAGAGCTGGCAGACGGTGTGACCGTGCTCAATGACGCTTCCGACGCCCTTCGGGACGGCTCCAGCCAGCTTGCGGACGGAACCGGTGAGCTCCTGGATGGAACAGGAGAACTGGCGGACGGCGTGGCTGATCTGAGGGACGGAACCGATGAGTTTAAGGATAAGGCGGGGGACATCGATACTAAAATTGACGAAGAGGTAGACGGCGTGATCAATGACCTGTCCGGCAGCGATTTTGAACAGATTTCCTTTGTATCCGACAAGAATTCGAATGTGGAGCTGGTACAGTTTGTAATGCAGACGGAAGGAATTCAGATACCGCAGGAGGTGGATATTCCGGTTGAGGAAGAGCCGATGAGCTTCTGGCAGAGGCTGCTGGCGCTGTTCGGATTTTAAACATGGAACATTTCCGGAAAGCTGTTGTAGAAAAATGGCCGGGACAACGGCAAAAAGATAAGGCGCGGAAAATGGCGGGAATTTTTTAAGCCTGGAGAAATTTCCGCGCCTTATCCTTCGTCAACGGCCTGCGTTTACCGGAGTTATTGGGAAAAAACGATATTTACTGTGCGCATTCCATTCGGCAATGGAAAGTACCTCAAAAGATCGGATCAGTTCTGTCTGTATCTCTGGCAGCTTTTGAAGCTGAAAGGGAAGCAGATCTGCAATGTGGTTTCGAATCCGTTTACGCATAACTGCGTCGCTGTTCGGATATTCCAGTATATAAATGTATGCAACCGGCTTGTTTTTTCGTATTGCCGTCAGGTAGATCCAACTGTCATAATACTTTCGCGCGATTTTATGTTCCCGTTTCTGATCCATTGGCTGAAAAGCTTCAGGATGTGCTGCTCCGGGAATATTTGCATTTTTATATTCGATCAGAAGTATCTCTTCGTGTGTCTCGGCAATAAAGTCAACGTCGCTTAATATCCCTGCGTTGTTTGTATGGAAAATCTGCTGAAGCATATTGGATGACCATATGGCCGAGGAAAAATCAAACTGGTATATTTTGTTTTCATCCTGATATATTTGTGTCATTTTCCGCCTGCCTTTTCGTTATACACCATATCCAGCAGCATTTCGTCTGCCATCATAATATGATTAGGCTGCAGCTCTTCCAGGGTATAAGCAGACTCTCCATAAATTTCGTCAATACGCTGATTCCTGTCAGGGAAGCGTTTTTCCAGTGTATCGGGCATTTCGGAAGTGCCTTTGTACAAATTGTGGAATTGAACCTGTTCCCGGCTGCTTCGTAAAAGTTCAAGATATTTTGAAAAGTTATAACTATGGGTGGCAATGAAAATCTGGATACCGTTTTTCTGTAATTCAAGGAGAATTTCAGCCACAAGAGGAAATAATTCCGGGTTCAGATTGGATTCCGGTTCGTCCCAGAGAAGAATCGTTCCTTTTTCCAGAAGACCGTTGCGTATCAGCTTCCAGAGAAGGGCAAGTTTTCGGATGCCTTCCGCTTCGAGAGAAAAATCAACTTTCCGGCCGTCGCGTTTCACAACATAGAAGATATCATTTTCCTGAATGACTTCTCCATCAATGGCATCACTGATCAGCTCCAGAATACGCTGCATATATTCCGGAAGGCTACGTGCTTCCGGAAGGGATGCATTGACAATAATATCAACCTGGGTACCGTCAAACGGCATTTTGAACTTTTCGTTCAGCGCAAGAAATCCTTTGGAGTGGGAAAGCATTTCAGTAGTTGGAATAAATATGGACTGTATATTTAAACCGTGCCATTCGCCATAATTGAAGAAACCGCCATGTGACAGGCTGCACTGAAAGGTATGTGTGCCGTCTGATAATTCAAAGCCACAGTAATTTTTCTGATTCGAATCATTTTTCAGAAGATCGCCGTCCGTAATATTGTTGGAAAAGAATTTATGAAATTTATCTGTTTTCCCGGCATCCGTTTTTGGAATCGACCATTGGGTCGCAGCATAAATCATTTTCAGGAGAGTGGTTTTTCCCGTTCCGTTTTCACCGATTATTACGTTGATGCCATCAGAAAAGTGAAGCTCAAAGGCATCGTGAATCCGGTCTCCTGCCGGCAGCTTTCCTGTTTTGGGATCTCCGTTATTTTTTCTCCATTGATTCTGAAAAACCATAACATTCATGATCCGTATGGATTTGATGGCCATAAAACAGTCTCTCCTTCTCCGCAAATTCTATTTGACGTTCGATTAAGCTTTTATGGATTTCTTCTGTCATTTTATCAAAAACCGGTGGGTTCTTCAACTTATTATGAGCCTGTTTTCGAAATGCTGGCGTATATGATATATATACCGTCAGACTATTAAAATAACGCCCGGTTTCCCTGAGAAACCCGGGCGTTGTCCTTTGCAGGCATCTGTATTTTCCGGAAATTCTGATCCGGACGTTATCTTTCAGAAAGCGGCACATAATCTCTGTCGGTGCAGATCGATTTGTAAGCCGGACGGATGATCTTTCCGTTGTTTGCCAGCTCCTCCATGCGGTGGGCGCTCCATCCAACCATTCTTGCAATGGCAAAAATAGGGGTGAACAGCTCGGTGGGCAGGCCGAGCATTTTGTAAACGAAGCCGGAGTAGAAGTCCACGTTGACGCTTACGCCCTTGTACATCTGGCGTTCGCCGGAAATAACCTTCGGCGCCAGCTTTTCCACCAGATTATAAAGCTCAAATTCTTCATGAAGCCCCTTTTCCTCGGAGAGCTTCTCCACGAAGGATTTCAGGACAATGGCTCTCGGATCGGACTTGGAGTAGACCGCATGGCCCACACCGTAGATCAGGCCTGCATGGTCAAAGGCGTCCTTGTTCAGAAGACGCTGCAGGTAGTTCGCAACCTCATCCTCATCGGCCCAGTCCTTCACCTCGGCCTTCATATCCTCGAACATCTGAATTACCTTGATGTTTGCGCCGCCGTGACGGGGACCCTTCAGAGAGCCGATCGCAGCCGCCATAACGGAATAGGTGTCCGTCAGGGAGGAGGTGACCACATGGGTGGTGAAGGAAGAGTTATTTCCGCCGCCATGCTCCATGTGAAGGATCATGCAGATATCGAGAATTCTCGCTTCCAGAGGAGTGTAGGAGCTGTCCGGACGCAGGATATGCAGGATATTCTCGGCCATGGAACCCTCGGTGAGAGGCTGATGGATATAGAGGCTGTTGCCGTCATGATAGTGGCTGTACGCCTGATAGCCGTAGATGGTGAGCATCGGGCAGAGGCTGATGAGCTGCAGACACTGACGCAGAACGTTGGGAAGAGATACATCGTCGGCTCTGTCATCATAGGAATAGAGCGTCAGGATGCTTCTTGCCAGTGTATTCATCATATCCTTGCTGGGGGCTTTCATGATAATGTCTCGAACGAAGCTGGTGGGAAGACTACGGTAAAAGATGAGCAGCTTTTCGAATTCCGCGAGTTCTTCTCTGGTGGGAAGCTTGTTGAACAGAAGCAGATATGTAACTTCTTCATAGCCGAACCGGTTATCCCGGCTGAAACCGGCTACCAGATCATTCACTTCATATCCGCGGTAAAAGAGTCTGCCGTCGCAGGGAACCGATTTCCCATCCACCATTTTTGTGGCGCGTACATCAGAGATGTTGGTCAATCCGGCGAGAACGCCTTTTCCGTTCAGATCTCTCAAACCTCTTTTAACATCGTATTTGGTAAACAGCTCAGTATCGATAACACCGGCTTCTTCGCTCAGCTTTGCCAAACGGATGATTTCAGGAGTGATTTCGTCGTAGCTGTTGTGTCCTTCCATTAAATCAACCACCTTTCCTTTTTATTTTTTTTGTCATAAAAACGCCGGACAAAATCGGCGTTGGTCACTGGTCTGCTTTCCTTTTTATCCGCCGTTTTTTTGTTTTACACGTTAAAAAAGGAAAGTAGATACTTAACATATTATCATGAATAAAGGGGGGTTACAAGAAAAATTGAATTTTTTTAGAAACCTTTAACATTTTGTTCATGATTTGGGATAGCTTTTTTGTGCGCATTGTATTACAATGATATGTCGGAAGTGGCGGATCATATGAATCGGGAAAGGAATTGTTATATGAGAAGTGAGGAGATTTTAAGTAAGGTGGATCACACGCTGCTGAAGCCGGACGCCTCCTGGGAGAGCATTGTCAGGCTCTGTGAGGAAGCGCTGGAATATCACACGGCTTCCGTCTGCATTCCTCCCTGTTATGTGAAGCGGGTAAGAGAGAGGTTTGAAAAGCTTGTGATCTGCACGGTGATCGGTTTCCCGCTGGGCTACAGCGTAACGGCGGCGAAGGTGGCGGAAACGGCGCAGGCGGTTTCGGACGGAGCGGATGAGATCGATATGGTGGTAAATATCACGGATGTGAAAAATCACCGGTATGAAGAAGTGGAAAACGAGATCCGGGCGGTAAGGGAAGCCTGCAGAGAACAGGTTCTGAAGGTGATCGTGGAGACCTGTTATCTGACGGAAGAGGAAAAAATCGCGGTCTGCGGGGCGGTGACGAAGGCAGGAGCGGATTATATCAAGACTTCCACGGGATTCGGTACGGCGGGAGCGTCCATCGAAGACGTGCGTCTGTTCCGGGAGCATATCGGTCCGGAGGTGAAGATCAAGGCGGCCGGAGGAATCCGCACAAGGGAAGCGCTGGAGGCTTTTCTGGCGGAGGGCTGCGACCGGGTCGGAGCTTCTTGCGCGGTGGAGCTTTTCAGAAAATAATACAGTGCCGCCTCTGGCGGCGGAAGAAGAGGCGGATGAAAGCCATTCGGCTTTCATCCTGGGAATTTGCGCATGGCGCAAATTCCTTTGAAATCAAGTGCCGCCTCTGGCGGCGGAAAAGAGGAAGAAATGAATCAGGTAATTCAGGAGCGCGTTGCGGCGCTTAAGAAAGTGATGGAACAGGCGGGAGTTGACTACTATATGGTGCCCACCGCGGATTTTCATAATTCCGAGTATGTGGACCGGTATTTTAAAATGAGGGAATATCTTTCCGGCTTCACCGGTTCCAATGGAACGCTGGTGGTGAGCAGCAGAGAAGCCGGTCTGTGGACGGACGGGCGTTATTTTATCCAGGCGGAGAACGAGCTTGCCGGTACGGGAATCAAACTGTTCCGCATGCTGGACGAAGGGGTTCCCACCATTCAGGAATATCTGCAGGAGAATATGAAAGAAGGACAGACGCTGGGCTTTGACGGCCGGGTGGTGGATACTGCCTTTGGCCGCAGGCTGGAAAAGGCGCTTCAGGAGAAGAAGATCCGTTTTGCCTTCGACAGGGATCTGGGAGATCAGGTCTGGACGGACAGGCCGGCGCTTCCCTGCCATCCGGTGACCGTGCTGGATGAGGCAATCTGCGGAAAGACCGCGGGAGAGAAGCTGGAGGACGTGAGAAGCAAAATGGAAGAGCTTGGCGCGGATGCCTTCCTGTTAAGCAAGCTGGATGATCTGATGTGGCTTCTGAATATCCGGGGAGCGGATGTGGCCTGCAATCCGGTGGCGCTTTCGTATGCTTATCTGACGAAGAAGGATTGTTTCTTGTTCATCCAGGAGGGTGAGGTGACGGACGCGCTGAGATCCCATGCGGACAAATACGGCGTCACTCTGCTTCCTTACGGAGAGGTGGTTTCCTTCCTGAAGGAGAGAACGGAGAAGGAAAGGGTGCTGTTTGACAGTGCGAATACCAGCTATACTCTTTACCGTACTCTGCAGGAGAAGGGAGAGACCATTGACAGGAAGAATCCCACCGAGCTGATGAAGGCCATCAAGAACGAGGTGGAGCTTTCCCACATGGAGAAGGTCTATGTGAAGGACAGCGCAGCCGTATGTAAATTTATATACTGGCTGAAGAAAAACGTGGGGAAGATGAAAATTACTGAGGCGTCAGCGGCAGCGTACCTGGATGGACTGAGAAGTCAGATCGACGGCTATCTGGATCTTTCCTTCCCCACCATCAGCGGTTATCAGGAAAACGCAGCCATGATGCATTACGAGGCCGATCCCGAGACATGTAAGGAGCTTCATCCGGAAGGGATGCTGCTGGTGGATTCCGGCGGACAGTATGTGGGCGGAACTACGGATGTGACCAGAACCATCGTGCTCGGTCACGTTTCCGATGAAATCAAAGAGCATTTCACCGCAGTTGCCATCGGCATGCTTTCGCTCACCCATGCCAGATTTCTCTATGGCTGTACGGGCCGGAACCTGGACATTCTGGCGAGACAGCCCATGTGGAACCGGAACATTGATTATAAATGCGGAACGGGTCATGGCGTCGGATATATCCTGAACGTGCACGAGGGTCCCCAGGGCATCCGCTGGCGTTTTACGGAAGGCCAGACTGAAGCGGTGATTGAGGCCGGAATGGACGTGACCAACGAGCCCGGAATCTATATTGAGGGCAGCCACGGCATCCGCACGGAAAACGTGATGGTGGCGAGAAACGGGGTCAAAAACGGAGACGGTCAGTTCATGTATTTTGATACCCTCACCTGGGTGCCCATCGATCTGGACGGCATCGATACGAAGTATATGCAGCCGCAGGAGATCGCGTGGCTGAATTCCTATCATGCGAAGGTCTATGAAAAAATTGCGCCGCTCCTGACGGAGGAAGAGCGGGAGTGGCTGAAGGAGGCCACAAGACCTGTGAAATAATGGGCCGTTCATGCATTTTATCTGACGGAAAAACTTTCTGTTGTATTTTACAGAGGTTCAGGATATAATAAATGTAACCTGAGATGTTCGATAACTCCTGTTGTTTTGAACCTACATTTACTTTAAACGGGACTCCTATATTGCCGCGTGGATGTCAGGCCCCCATTGCGCAGGGGAAGGCAGAAGCGTCGGTTGCGGTAACCCACCTGGCTGTCAGCTAGGAGTCAGAAGATGGGAGGCGGCATTTTGGGGATACAAAAGAGAAAAAGCAGCCATTTCGGCTGCTTTTTTCAGCTTTGTAGGGTTTGTCCGCCAGCTGGTTCACAAAGAGGGGAATGGATGGAAGGAAAGGAAAGAAGAGACGGATACAGGCGTACATACAGGACGTCCGCCGCATATCATAGAAGGAACAGAAGGGCCGTCTCCCGCCTTCAGAGGACCGGATATGGGAGAAAACGGAGGAGGAGAGGAAGCGGTCCGGGAAACGGAAGGGAAGGGGACAGATGGGGAAAGCTCCTGACGATTCTCATTGGAACAGCGCTCCTCTTTCTTCTGCTGATTACTGCAGCCCGTGAAATACTTACACCCGGGCCGGAGGGAGAATATCTCGCCATACGGGAAGCGGAGAATCTGACACGCCTGCTTTCTGACCTGCGGCTTTCGGCAGGGGGTTCCGGACAGTCGGATACAGAGGCGGATATTTTTACCAAGGAACCGGCTTCTGAGGACGGATATCTGACCTTTGAAGCCTGGGAACGGATTACAGCTCTTTTTCCGGAGTGCGGATACGAGCTTCCGGACGGTTACCGGAAGAAGGACACGGTGCTCCTTTCGGACTGGTATGATTTTTTTGATGCGGCGCTCGCCGTCTATGATACACAGGGGCAGGTGAAGGATGTCACTCTGACCCCCATCGGAATCGGAGAGGCGGTGACGGACGCGGAAGGGGAGGCGCTTGCGCAGAACGGACTGATTTCCGAAAACGGCGCCTATACCTTCCTGACAGACCGGATAAGGGATTTCCTGTACCGGCCCGTAACAGCAGTCTGCCGGGACGGATGTCTGTATGCGGTGAGAAGTGTGGACGGGCGGGAGGGCATTCTTTCCAATATCTGGATTATGGAGGCGGGAGAGGATTCCCTTCTTGGCTTCTGGAACGATTATGAGATCCGTTTTCCCGTTTCGGGCGATGGAACGCAGCCTGACAAAGCGGGGCAGCCCGATGGAGCAGGGCAGTCCGATACGGCCGTAGAGCAGGTGGCGGATCTGCATTTCCTGGACGGAGTTCTGCAGGAGATCCGGACGAAAACACAGAAGGTATCAGGGAAGATTCTGCGGGTGGAGAACAACGGCGTTGAGGTGGAGGGAAGCGGTTTTCTGCCATTCGCGGATAATATCAGAGTCTATCGTCTGTACGGAAAACTGAAATCCTATGAGACAAAGGATCTGCGCATCGGATACGATTTCACGGATTTCGTGATCGATGACGGCTGTGTGCAGGCGGCGCTTGTGGTGAAGGAAGAAACCATGGAGAATATCCGGGTACTGGTTAAGACCACGGGCTTTGCGGGAATATTTCATGAAACCGTTTCACTCACGGCGGACTGTGATCTTTCCGTCATTACCGGGAAATCCGGAAATCAGGAAACAACAGTGATTCCGGCAGGGGAAACGCTTACGATCGACAGGGAAAGCGGACTGTTTGCAGGGGATGGCTCCGCGGATGCTTTGGCGGGAAGCGCCGGGGCCGGTTCGGCAGATGAGGTTTCTTCCATCATCCGGATTGAACCTGAGGTCCTTACCGGAAGGATCCGTCTCTTAAGCGTGGAGAGAAGCCAGGGAACGCCGTCCTATCGGGGAAGCCTTGAGCTGAGGCTTCAGGATGAGGGAATCCTGGTGGTCAACGAGCTTCTGCTGGAGGAATATCTGTATGCGGTAGTGCCCAGCGAAATGCCCGCGTCCTATCCGCTGGAGGCGCTGAAGGCTCAGGCGGTCTGTGCCAGAACCTATGCTTACGCAAGGATTCTTCACGCCGGACTTCCGGAATACGGCGCGCATGTGGATGACAGCACCAGCTATCAGGTTTATAATAATATTCTGGAAAATGCGCAGACCACCAAAGCGGTGCGGGAGACAAAGGGAGAGCTTCTTTACTATGGAGAGGAGCTGGCCGATACCTACTATTATTCCACCTCCTGCGGCTATGGTACGGATGCGGGCGTCTGGTCCGGCTCCGGCCCGGACACTTTTCCCTACCTGCAGGGAAAGGCGGTGAACGTGGCGGGCGTGGCGGATGCGCAGGGAGATGCCATCGATGAAACCGTGAACGAGGCGGATATCGCGGCTGCGGATTTCATGATGCAGGAGGAAAGCTTTGCGGCATTTATCAAAAATGTGCGTCCTTCTGATTTTGAGAGCGGAGAGGCCTGGTACCGATGGACGTATCAGGTGGATGAGCTGGATGAGGCGCTTCTTTATGAACGGGTGCTGGAGCGCTGCGCGGCTGCGCCGTCCACCGTATCTGTTCTCCGAAAGGACGGTGCCTGGGAGAATCAGACTCCTCCTGATCCGGGACGGATTCTGGAGCTTTCCATTACGGAAAGGAGTACCGGCGGGGTGGCGCAGACGCTTCAGATTGTGGGTGAGAATGCAGCGATTCAGGTCAGAACGGAACACAGCATCCGTTACGTGCTCTGTGACGCCCGGATTTCCGTGATCCGTCAGGACGGCAGCGCATGGCAGCCCTCCAGCCTGCTGCCCAGCGGCTTCTTTGTGCTGGAGACGGAAGCGGAGGATGGGTATGTGGCGGGCTTTACCCTGTATGGGGGCGGCTTCGGCCATGGCGTCGGACTGAGCCAGAACGGGGCGAAAGAAATGGCCGAAAGCGGCTGCGACTGTGAGACGATCCTGAGCTATTTTTATGAAGGAATCAGCCTGAAGAAAGGAAATGCGCTATGATGAAAATATACCGGTTGGTGAGAGGGTTTGCGAGACAGATGAGCCGGGCGAACGTGAATGCGTATGCCGCGAGCACGGCTTTTTTCATCTTCCTTTCTCTGATTCCCATGATCATGCTGATCTGTTCGGTGCTTGCTGCCACGCCCCTTGTGCAGAAGTCGGATCTGCTGACAGCGGCCACTATTTTTCCTGCGTCAATTACTCCCCTGATCGTGGGGCTGATTGACAGTATTTACGACAGCACCTTTGGAATGATCAGCATGACGGCCATCGTGACGATCTGGTCGGCGGGGAAGGGAATCCTGGCGCTGATGCGCGGGCTGAACGCCATGAACGGGGTGGTGGAGGACCGCAATTATGTGCTTCAGCGTCTTATTGCTTCCTTTTATCTGATCGTTTTCCTGGCCATGGTGGTGTTTTCCCTGGTGGTCATGGTGTTCGGTAACCTGCTGGCATCCGTGATCGTCCGGCATGTGCCGGGAATGGAAAATCTGTTTGCTTTTCTTCTTCATTTCAGGGGTATTTTTTCCTGGTGCATGATGACGCTCCTGTTCGCGCTGATGTATACGTTCATTCCAAACTGTAAGCTGAGATTTGCATGGCAGCTTCCGGGGGCTGCGTTTTCCGCGGTGACCTGGAACGTGTTTTCCTGGGGCTTTTCCATTTATGTCAGGCATTCCGGCGGCTTTGACATGTACGGAAGCCTGACCACCATCGTGATCCTGATGCTCTGGCTTTATTTCTGCTTTTATCTGTTCCTGATCGGGGCGCATATCAACCGTTTCCTGACGCCGTTTCGGAAGGTGCGGGAAAAGCAGAGGCAGTCCCGCAGGGGAAAAGGCGCCGGCAGAAGACGTGGTTGAAAAAATCAGGAAAAAATGCCGGCTTTCGAAACAAAATGAAGGAAAAACGGAAAAAAAAGAAGATAACCTGCCGGCTGGTTCGGTACGCTTGACATTTTCAGGCGGGACTCTTATAATCCGTTTCATGAATTGCGGCGGCCGGTACCGCAGCGGTTCACAGGAAAGCGGCCGGCGGTTATTCCTGATAGCCGGAAACGCCGGGCGGGAAAGGACGGATGCTGTTGATGGAGAAAAGAAAAATGGCAGAACGGGTCAGAGTCCCCGTCAATCATGCGGATGAACTGGATTATGTGGATTATCAGATCCTGGAAATGCTTCAGGAAAATGCCCGGGTCTCCGCAAAGGAAATTTCCGATCGGGTATTCCTTTCCTCCACCTCCGTGGCAGCGCGGATCGCGCGGATGGAGGAAAAGGGAGTCATAGCGGGCTACAGCGTTCGGGTCAATCCGCTGGCGCTTGGCTGTTACACAAAGGCATTTATCTGTGTGGACATAGAGCCAAAGCAGAAGAAAGAGTTTTATCCCTATGTGGAGCAGTGCGAGAATGTGGTGCAGTGCACCTGCGTAACCGGGGAATTTGCGGTTCTTCTGGAATGTCAGTTCCATAACACCATGGAGCTGGACTATTTTATCGGGGAGCTGCAGAGCTTTGGAAAGACGAAGACGCTGATTGCGTTTTCTACTCCGACGGAGCACAGGGAGATCTACTGGAAGGGCGACTGCCCGGAAAAATAGTGGAACAATCAAAGGTATCAGGCTGAAAAAATCACAGAGCATACAGGAAATGGCGAAGAGGCTGACGAAAGGGTTGGTCTTTTTTTTATGCCTTCGGCTGCCCGTGAAAATGCAGCTCTGGTTTTTCGAACCGGCAGCCGTGACGTCACAAAGAAATGGAGTGATCGGTATGGAGAATACGAACGAGATGATCAGGATCGAACATTTACGAAAGAGATTCGGGGACCTTCAGGTACTGGATGATATCAACCTTACCGTCCGGAAGGGAGAGAAGCTGGTCATTCTGGGGCCCAGCGGAAGCGGGAAGAGCACGCTGATCCGCTGCATCAACCGTCTGGAAAAGCCGACCAGCGGGGAAATCTACATAGACGGTGAGCTGGTTACCCATAAGAACCGGGTGAAGATGTCCAGGGATCATATGGCGATGGTGTTCCAGCAGTTTAATCTCTATCCCCACAAAACCGTGCTTCAGAACCTGACCCTGGCACCCATGAAGCTGCATAAAATCCCCAGAAAGGAAGCGGAGGAGGCTGCGATGGAATATCTGGCCCGCGTGGGGCTCACCAGTAAGGCGGACGCCTATCCGCAGAATCTGTCCGGAGGGCAGCAGCAGCGGGTCGCAATTGCCAGGGCCCTGGTGACGCATCCGGAGATCATCCTTTTCGACGAACCCACCAGCGCACTTGATCCGGAAATGGTAGGTGAGGTTCTGGACGTTATGGTGGAACTTTCCAAAGAGGATATCACAATGCTCTGCGTGACACATGAGATGGGATTCGCAAGGCAGGTGGCGGACCGGGTGATTTTCCTGGACAGCGCGAAAATCGTGGAGGAGGGAACGCCCCAGGAGGTGTTTGAGCATCCGAAAAATGAGCGCACGAAGGCTTTCTTCAGCAAAATTCTTCATTGATGGATCAAAATAGACTGGCAGAACGCAGTGTTTGTTGGAATGCCGCAGATTGGCGGCGGAAGGAGGAGAACGTTATGAAAAAAAGGATCGTTGCAGGCATAATGGCTATGGTAATGACGCTGGGAACTCTGACCGGCTGTGGGAATACGGAGGCGTCCGCAGCTTCCGGATCCTCTGCTTCGTCAGCACAGAGAACCGTAGAGGATGTCAGAGAGGCAGGCGTCCTGAAGGTGGGCGCAAAATCCGATACGCTAAACATAGGCATGATAGATACCTCGACCGGAGAATACGAGGGGTATGAAATCGATCTGGCCTATGAGATCGCAGCATCGATTTTTGACTGTACCGCCGAAGAAGCAAAGAAAAACGGCCTGGTGGAATTCACTTCAGTAACGGCAAAGACCAGGGGAGGCCTGCTGGATAACGGAGAGCTGGACTGCGTCATCGCTGCCTTCACCATTACGGAGGAGAGGAAGAAATCCTGGAATTTTACGCAGCAGTACCGCCTGGAGCCCGTTACGTTTCTGGTGAGAAAGGACTCCGGTGTAACGACGCTTGCAGATATGGACGGCTTTATCATTGGGGTCGGCCAGGGAACAACTACGGCGGATCTGATTAAGGAATATGCGGCGGAAAAGAACATTGATGCGAATTATGAGATTCAGGATTTTCAGTACATTACGGACGGGGTAGCGGCCCTGAAAACCGGTCAGATTGATGCTTACTCCGTTGACCGTTCAGCGCTTGCGTCCTATGTGGACGATACCCTGATGCTGACGGATGACGCCTTCGGCGTACAGGAGATCGGCATTGCGCTGAAGCATGGCAATGATGAGTTGACTCAGTATATGGACGATGTGATCACTGATCTGAAGGAGTCAGGAAGACTGGATGAGATGAAGAAGGAGTGGGGTGTCTTGACAGATGCGGAAGTTGAAGCGGCGATGCAGTGAAGCCGGTAAAAGGGCAGACCGGAAGCCGGCGGAAGAAAACTCGGAAAATCAGAATCTGGATAAAGGTGGTGGCTGCATATGCTGGAAAGTTTGCTGGATCCCTGGAGATGGGAGCGTTCCTTTCAGGATTTCCCGGATTACCTGGCAGGGTTTGGAATGACATTGAGAGTTACTTTGGTTGGATGGCTGATCGCCATGGCCATAGGGATATTACTGGGACTGATATCCACAGGAGAAAACAGGGTGCTGAAGACGGTCAGCAGAATCTATGTACAGTTTTTTCAGAATACGCCGGTAACATTGCAGTTCTTTTTCATCTATGTGGGAGTTCCGGTAATTATTCAGCAGTTGTTTCATATGTCCAGAACGTACCGGATTTCCAAATTTGTGATCGGTATATTTGGTGTAGGACTTTATCACGGCGCCTATATTGCAGAGGTAATCCGTTCCGGCATCGAGGCGGTGCCGGGCGGACAGCGGGAAGCGGCCATGTCTCAGGGTTTTACGGGAAATCAGACAATGTTTTATGTGATACTGCCGCAGACACTGAAAATGATCCTTCCTCCGCTGACCAGCCAGACGCTGGCGCTTCTTAAGAATACATCAACTCTTGCCATGGTTGTCGGTCTGGACCTGATGTACTATGCGGACAGAAGCGTGGGCTATACCGGATATTTTCAGGGTTATCTGATCGCGGCAGCCATGTATTTTATCATATGCTTTCCGCTGTCGATGCTGGTGCGGGTATTTGAACGGAATGCGGCCAGGAATCCCGGAATGAAGAAAAAAAGAAAAAAGAGGATGATGGGGGTGGCGTAGTATGGCAAGTGTTCTTACAGCAGATAATCTGAATTTTATGATGAGCGGAATGAAGCTGACCCTGGAGATTGCAGTGCTCGCATCGGCCCTGTCCATTCTGATGGGAACCATACTGGCGCTGATGAAAACCTACTGCAGGGGAACGCTTGGCTTTCTGAACATACTGGCAACCGTTTATGTGGAAATTTTCCGTTGTACGCCTCAGCTTCTCTGGATTCTGATGTTTCGTTTTTTCGTGACGGGCGGCGGCTTTAATCTGGGCGTCGTCAGCCTGAGCGTGGTTTCTGCGCCGTATGTGTGCGAGATCGTCAGGGGCGGACTGAACAACATTTCACACGGTCAGTTTGAGGCGGGATATTCTCAGGGCTTTCATTTTATCGGAATTCTGTGGTATATCGTGCTGCCGCAGACCTTCCGGGCGATTATTCCGTCTCTGATGTCTCAGATAACGTCGATTATCAAGAGTACATCCCTGCTGGCTTCCATCAATATTTTCGAATACCTGTTTACCTGTAATACGGTTATGCTGAACGCAACGAGCATCGGCGGTATTTTCACGGTGTATGCCATGGAGGCTGCCGGGTACTTCATCGTCTGTTACCTGCTGGTTGTTCTGGTAAACACGCTGGGCAGAAAATTCAGATTTGCATAGGCGGAGAAAACGGATGCGGAGACTGCAGGAAAGGGCAGAAGTGCGGAAGGGAGAACGGATATGGAGGCTATGGAAAAGAAAACGGAGATAAGAACTGTGGGAATCATGGGAGCCGGCGCTGTAGGCGCATATTTTCTCTGGGGCATGAGAAACCTGCCCTGTGGAACGCTCTGCCTGATCGCCAGGGGAGAGCGGAAGGAACGGCTGCAGAAGGAAGGAATGATAATTAACGGAGAACGCTTCCTCTATCCGGTGAAAACGCCGGAGGAGGCTGCAGGCGTGGACCTTCTTCTGATCACCACCAAATATGGAGCCCTTCCCGGCCTGCTTGAGGATATCAAAACGGTTGTGAAGCCTCAGACTGCGGTGCTCAGCCTGCTGAACGGCGTGGATTCCGAGGAGATTATCGGAGAAGCCATCGGAGAGGAGCATATGCTGTATTCCCTGATGCGCATCTCATCTGAGCGGAACGGAAATATCATTTTCTTTGATCCCAAAGAAACCAGAGGAATGTGGTTCGGAGAAAAGGGCATCCACCAGATTACCCCCAGGGCGCAGGCAGTGCTGGATCTGTTCGCACAGACGGACTGCAGGTGTACCTGGAAGGAGGACATCATGGCGGAGCTGTGGTACAAATATGCGATCAATATTTCCCATAATCTGCCGCAGGCGGTGCTGGGCGTCGGACTTGGCTGCTATGAGGACAGCGAGCATATGAGTTTTCTGGCGAGAAAGCTGTGGGGCGAGGTGATGGCGGTGGCGGATGCCAGAGGAATTGCCACAAGAGACTACACTCCTCCCTGCTGCAGCAGAAAGAATGCACATCTGTCCACCCTGCAGGATCTGCTGGCAAAAAGGCATACAGAGATAGACATGTTTGCCGGAGCCATGATACGGATGGGGAAGGAAGCGGGAATTCCCGTGCCATACTGCGAGTATACATTTCATGCCATCAAGGCGCTGGAGGAAAAGAACGACGGGAAATTTGATTATTCCTGATGTGCTGCGCTCCGGGAAAGGAAAAGAAAAATGGATTATAAAATTAATGAAAATCTGTGTCAGGCAAAGCTTTCAATTATCCGGCGGATCACCGACCTTGTGCAGTCGGAAAGGCAGCCGGGAGACCGAGTGGTGCTGTTTTCCAGCGGCCAGCCTGCCGATGAGGCGATCCCACTGGAGCTGGTGAAGGAATATACGGCAAGGGTTATTGACAAATACGGCTGCGAGGTGCTTCAGTACGGCGGGCACAAGGGATATCCGGCCCTGTTTCCTGAGATCCGCAGATTCCTGAACAAAGACGGTACTGTTGCTTCCAGAGAGGATGATTTTGTCATTACCTATGGCTCATCAGAAGCGATTTTTGCCGTCGGCAGCGCCTTTATCCGCCCCGGGGACCGGGTGATCGTGGAGGATCCTACCTATCTGAATGCGACCAATTCCTTCCGCTACTGCGGCGCAGTTCTGGTTCCTGTCAAAACCGATCCGGACGGTGTGAACCTGGAAGCGCTGGAGGAAGCCATGAAGGGCGGCGCGGCCTTTTTCTATACCATTCCGAATTTCGGGAATCCTTCCAGCATCACCATGAGCCTGGAAAAGAGAAAGGCGGTCCACAAGCTGGCGGTGAAATATCAGATTCCGATTCTGGAGGACAATCCGTACGGCTATCTGAGATTTTCCGGAAATGAATACATTCCTCCCATAAAAAGCTTTGACAGGGAAGGGATCGTTCTATACATGGGAACCTTCTCCAAGATCGTGGCGCCGGGCATGCGGTGCGGCTTCCTCTGCGCAAATAAAGAGCTGATTCCCAAATTTGTGGTATTCAAGGGAGTTTCCTCCAGCGGAAACATTAACTGGAGCCAGTATATTATCACTGAATTTCTTAAAAATGTGGACATGAACGAACACATCAGCAGAATCAGCACCATCTATGAAAAGAAGGCTCTCGCCATGTACAATAAGATGAAGGAATGCTTCCATCCGGCTGTGCAGTATACCATGCCTCAGGGCGGCATGTTTATCTGGGCGAAGCTTCCGGACGGCGTGAAGGCGACGGATTTCTGCCTGGAGGCGGCAAAAAGGCTGAAGATTGCGGTGGTTCCGGGCAATGATTTCTTCATCGGAAGCCCGGAGGACTGCAGTTATATCCGCTTGAATTTCTCCAAGCCCGCTATTGAGGACATCGAATACGGCATTGAAAAGCTGGGAGAGCTGACCTGGCGGTACTGCGGTTGAGAATCGCCGGAACAGGTGCGGCCATGCCATGCATCCTTTGGATAAGAAAATATCAGATTTCAGGATAGGAGACGGGCAGTATGAAAAAGTTTTCAGTTGTGATATCAAGACAGTTTGGAAGCCTGGGGCGTCCCATTGCAAAGGAAATGTCGGAAATTCTGGGCGTGGAATATTATGACAGGGACATCGTGACCATGGTGGCAAAGGAGCATAATATCACGATCCGGGAGGTCAGCAACCTGGAAGAAAAATCCTCCCGCTACGCTTTCATGAAATTCCCGCTGGGAAACGGAACGGTTGCGGCGCAGGATAAAATCTTTGACTCCACGGCAAGGATCATCCGGGAGCTGGCGGAAAAGGAGAGCTGCATCATCGTGGGACGGTGCGCGGACGCGATCCTCGGCGATAATCCGGACAATGTGAATATTTTTATCTACGCGCCCTACGAGGAGAGACTTGTGAACTGTGTCAACGAGCTTGGCATGGAGCCGAAGGAAGCCAGAAAGATGATACGCGACGTGGATAAGGCGAGAAATGCGTTTCACATGAGATATGCCAAATATAAGCCAAATGACACCAATCACATGGACGTCATGATCAACAGCAGTCTCCTCGGCGTAAAGGGGACGGCGGAATATCTCTGTGAGATGGTGAAAAAACGGTTCGCGGATGATCCGGAGGAATGAAGGAGAAAGAATGTGTGTCCTGATGCGGTGTGCATCATGCGCACTACCTGCACCGGACGCGATTGCCGTCAGCCGGAGGGTGTGAGAACATCCTCCGGCTTTTAAACTTCCCTTGTCAGGATTCCAGAAGAAAATCCATGATATTCTTCTGACGGATCCCGCCCCGGTTGATCCGCAGCAGAGTATCGGTGGACAGCACAAGCTTTTCATAGTTGTCAGGAATCGCCTCCAGAGGGCCGAATTCACGATCCATATTTTCGGGTGTGAGCACATAGCAGACCTGGATGTAGAGCCGCTCATCCGTCCTGTCGGCAACAAAATCCACCTCCGCCACACCCTGTTTCCCGATATGGACGTTCCATCCCCGGCGAAGAAGCTCCAGGTAAACCGTGTTTTCCAGAACTCCGGGGATATCGTTATCCCGATAGCCCATGACAGCATGGCGCAGTCCGAGATCAGAGAGATAATATTTCTCCTGAGTTTCCAGAAGCCTCCGGCCTTTGATGTCAAAACGTCTGACCTTATGAATCAAAAAAGCGTTTTCAAGGGCCTTAAGGTAATTATATACCGTTTCTGTACTCAGCTTCCGGCCCTGGCTTTTTAAAAAATCGGAGATTGATTTGGCGGAAAAGGGGTTTCCAATATTGTCCATGAGGTAAAGGACAATGCCTTCCAGCAGTGCCGTATCCCGGATTCTGTTTTGGGCAATGACATCCTTCAGCAGTACGGAATTATAGATATCCTGGAGATACTGCATGATACGGCTTTCTTCCCATTTCATCTGATGGATTCCGGGCAGTCCGCCAAACCTGAGGAAATCCGCAAACTGCTCCTGACGGCTGAGCCCTGCTTCATCCGGATTTGCGGCTGCAAAATCCAGATATTCCTGAAAATCCAGCGGATAGACACGAATTTCCACATAGCGTCCCGCCAGCAGTGTGGCCAGTTCCCCGGAAAGCAGTCTGGCGTTGGAGCCTGTTACATAGATGTCACAGTTAAAATCCACCCGAAGGGAATTGATGACCTTTTCCCAGGATTCAACCTCCTGAATCTCATCCAACAACACATAGAGCATTCCGTTTACGCTCTCTGCCCGCCTGGAAATTTCCGCATAGAGCGCCCGAAAATCCCTGAGCGCTTCATAGCGCAGGGATTCAAAATTGATGGAGATGATATTGGATTTCGGCACGCCCCGTCCGAGAAGCTCCTCCCTGGTCAACTCCAGCAGCGCGCTTTTTCCGGATCGGCGCATTCCGGTGATGATTTTGACAACGGGCTTATCCATAAAATCCCGAATCTGCCGCATATACCGCTCCCGCCCAATCATATCAGTCATATTTGTTCACCTCGCTTCGGTTTTCTTTTATTATAAAACACGGCATGAAAAGTATCAATAGTTTCTCATATACAGGAAACTTTTCACGTTTCGACAGATTATTTCACGTATAAAATATTATACTGAGTGATTATGTCGGAGAATCTGCCATTTTATCTGTTGTTCCGCCTGAAAAATTTCAGGGACAGATATTACCCATACGAGTCATGTCTGCCCCTGCCTGAATCGCAGTATACTTTTTATGCCTCCGGCCGCCGCGTGTTCTCGGGATAATCAAGTGTGAGACCGGACACCGGCGATACGGCTGCATCCTTCGATGAGCCATACTCCTCCCGGAACCGGAAGCTCTTTTATTATAATCCTGAAATTGGGGTTTGACAAGTGAGAGAGGATGTGTTACTGTAATGACAGTTTTAGAGATTACAGTTCTCTCGTCCGTCAGTACCGGCCAGTCGCCGTGCTTGCACGGGCGGATGTCCGGCACTGAACGGACGAAGGGAGCGCCTGTTTATGAGCAAGAAATCGCCAAAGGCGATTTCTCGAAGCTGCGAAGCAGCAGAGAGCGTGGAGTGGACTGTAACATAAAGCGTCCCGAAAAAATTTTTTGAAAAAAATGAACCGTTTCCATCCCTTCGGTCTCTTAATAGCAGGTGCACCGAAAGAGACAGCAAAAAAGCTGATAATGAAACGCCGCGGATGCGGTGCCGCAATTGCGGCAAAAGGAGAAACCCTTGAATGAAATGGAACTGGTAAGACAACTGCAGACAGGAAGCCGCACGGCTTTTGATCAGATTTATGAAAGGTACCATATACAGGCCTACCGTACGGCCGTGCTGCTTACGGGAAACCGGGCGGACGCGGAGGATGTGGTGCAGGAGGCTTTTGTACAGGTGTATCTGCATGCGAAGGAATTGAAGGAACCGGCGGGCTTTAAGAGCTGGTTTTACCGGATTCTGACCCGCCTTGCATGGAAATGCGGACGGAATGGGAAGCGCGAGATTCCGGATGAGGACATCGCGGTGCGCGCAGACCGGGCGGACGGGGGCGACTGCCTGTCGCGGCTGATCGGAAAAGAGGAACGGGAAAGGGTCCGGAAGGCGGTGGAAAGCCTGGATGAAAAGCACAGGAGCATCGTGGTCCTGTACTATTTCAATAACTTTACCACCGCGGAGATCGCAAGAATCACAGGATGCTTTGAAGGAACTGTCAAATCGAGGCTGCATGCGGCAAGAAAAAAGCTGGAAAAAAGCCTCGGTGACGACGAAGCCGGCGGGAAGCTTCTCAGGGCGGTGTCACACGCGGAATAAAGAAAAAGGAAAGACCCGGCGGTAAAAGTGGAGGTAGCTATGAGAAAAGACAGAGCGGATGAAAGAATAACACGGTGGTTCCTCGAGGAAGCGGATCAGATCCCCGTTCCCACAGACTTAAAAACAAAAATAGACAGGCAGCTTGACAATGCGGAAAGGAGTAAATATATGAAAAAATTCAGCGCAAAAAAGGTGGTGCTTGCAGTGGCAGCAGTGGCATTGATCGGTTCTGTGACTGCGGCGGCAGCGGGGCGGCTTGCGTCCTCGGCCAGCCATTCCTATCTGAATGAGCAGGTAAAGGATTATTCCGCTCTTGCCGAAGTGGAAGCGAAGGTTGGCTTTGAATTCCCTTCCGTGGAAGAATTCTCCAACGGCTTCCGGTTTGCTTCCGCCATTCCGGTGGACAGCAGTGATTACGATGAAGATGGAAACGTGCTTTCCAGCTATAAGGGAGTCGATCTGACCTATACGGACGGCACGCAGGATGTTACGGCTTATATTTATCCAAGCCGTACCTACGAGGGAGAAACGGCTGGAGCGCCCGGTGTTACGCCTGTCTGGGAAGGCGAGAAAGGCGGCATCAGCCTGACCGTCACCAGAACGGTACACAAGTTCGTTCCTGCCGATTATGAGATGACGGAAGAAGACATTCAGGCAGAGCAGGAGGGCAGTCTGGTATTCGCTTACGGAAGCAGTGAAGTGGAGGAAACGGTCAGCTATAACTGCAGATTTGATAAGGATGGACTGAGCTATGAGCTTCTGGGATTTGATCTGACCATGGAGCCGGAACAGCTGGCGGAGATGGCCGCTGAACTGGTGACGATGGGAGAATAATCGGAAAGCATAAAAGCAGGAAAAAGCAAAAAACAGACCGCTGTACTCAGCGGGAGTCAAAGCCGCCGCGAAAACGGGAGTCCTTCCCGTTTACGCGGCGGCTTTGCGCGTGTGCGCCTGACGGCTGCCTCAGGCGGAGCTTCTGATCATCCCTTTTCATATTCCCATTTCGGCAAATGCTTCTCGCCATTTTTTCAAATTGATGGTATAATGATTGCGCGCGAAGTTCTTTTTATGGTTTTCATGCAGCCTGTCCGGGCCGCGCCTCAGAGGATTATGCGAAGTACCGGGATATCTATCCGGAACGCTTTTTTCAGGAGATCCGGGGGCTGGGACTGTGTGAAAAGGGTCAGGACGTGCTGGATCCGGGAACCGGGACGGGAGTGCTCCCCCGGCACTTAAGCCGGTATGTCGCGCATTTTACGGGCATGGATATTTCGGAAAACCAGATCAAACAGATGCGCAGACTGACGAAGAAAACGGAAGGGAACGGTTCATGAAGCAGCTTCTGGAAGACATCAAAACAGGACAGTTCCGTCAGGCCTATCTCCTTTACGGACAGGAGGCCTATCTGAGAAACCAGTACCGCGACAGGCTGAAGGCGGCCATGGTGCAGGAGGGGGATACCATGAATTTTTCCTCCTTTCAGGGAAAGGACATCAACCCCGCGCAGATCATCGATCTGGCGGAAACGATGCCGTTTTTCGCAGACCGCCGGGTGATTCTCATTCAGGACAGCGGCTGGTTCAAAAAGGGCGGCGAAGCCCTGGCGGATTATCTGAAAAATCCTTCGCCAACCACTTTTTTCATTTTCGCGGAGGCGGAGGCCGATAAGAGAAGCCGCCTGTTTAAGGCGGTGAAGGAAGCGGGCTGCGCGGTGGAGTTTTCCACCCAGGATGAAACCACATTGAAACGCTGGATCCTGGGCAGAATAAAAAAGGAAAACAAGGCGATCTCCCGTTCCGGCCTGGACTTTTTTTTACAGAAAACGGGCTCGGACATGGAAAATATCGACAGAGAGCTGGAAAAGCTGTTCTGTTATACCCTGAAAAAGGACGCGATCACGGAAGAGGATATCGATGCGGTCTGCACCCAGCAGATGACGGGGAAGATCTTCGACATGATCGAGGCCGTTGCGGCAGGAAGACAGAAGGAGGCTCTGCAGCTCTATTACGATCTGCTGGCCTTAAAGGAGCCGCCCATGCGGATCCTTTTTCTGATCGGAAGGCAGTTCAGCCTGCTTGTACAGGTAAAGGAGCTGCGCGCCAAAGGCTATGATAACCGGCGGATCGGCGAGAAAACGGGACTGCACGGCTTCATCGCCGGAAAATATGTGAACCAGTCCGCCCGGTTTGAAATGGACGTGCTGAAGGAAGCGCTTGCGGACTGTGTGAAGACGGATGAGGCGGTGAAAAACGGCCGGATGAACGACCGGCTTGGTGTGGAAATGCTCATCGTCCGCTACAGCGGCATTTCCGGCAGAGGATAAGAGAGGGCAGAGACGGACGGACCCCGCAGATGATGCGCGCTATCCGCGATTCAGTCAGATGGATATGCAGGCGTGCCCGCCCGGCTCGCTGCCCGCAGGAATAAAAATTTGAGAAGAAAGGAAAGAAACAGCCATGAGTAAAATTGAAGAAGTAAGAGCACAGATGGTCGCCGCGATGAAAAATAAGGACAGGGAGCGCAAGGAAACGCTTTCCATGCTGCTTGCGGCCCTGAAAAACAAGGCCATTGACAAGCGCGCGGATCTGACCGAAGCGGAAGAAAACGAAGTGATTAAAAAGGAAATCAAGCAGACCCAGGAAACCATGGATCTGGCTCCCGCGGACAGAGAGGACATTAAGGAGGAGTGCAGCAAGCGCCTTGCCGTGCTGAAGGAATTTGCTCCCGAAGAGATGAGCGAAGAGCAGATCCGCGCGGAGATCAGCGAGGTCCTGAATGGCCTTGGAATCACGGAACCCACGGGAAAGGACAAGGGAAAGATCATGAAGGAGCTCATGCCCAGGGTAAAGGGCCGTGCGGACGGCGCTCTGGTAAACCGCCTTGTGGGCGAACTGCTGAAGTAAAAGAGGAGCGGGGAACCGCCCGTGGCGGTTTCCCTGGAAGAATTGCTTACGCAATTCTTTTCACTGATTAAATGCGGCCCTTCGGGCCTAAAATAGAGGAAGCTTATGGATAGAACTCCGAGACCGAACGAAATTTATCAGCATTTTAAGGGAAATCTGTACCGGGTGATCACGCTGGCAAAGCATGCGGATACCGGGGAGATTCTGGTGATCTACCAGGCTCTGTACGGAAGCTTTGAGGTTTTTGCAAGACCACTTTCAGAATTCACCGGGAAGGTGGACCGGACAAAATATCCGGATACGGCCGCTGAATACCGTTTTAACCTTCTTCCTCAGATCGTAGGGCAGGCTTCCGGAACGGTCTGGCCTGAAATGCGGGGACAGGCTTTGGACAATGTACAGCAGCAGGGTTCCGGAACGGAAAATGCGGGAACGCAGAACCGCAGGCAGCCGGAACCGGGCGGAATCCCGGCGCGGCAACAGACAGCGCCTGCGCAGGGACAGACAGAGCCGGCGCAGAGACGGACAGCGCCTGCGCAACAACAGGCAGCGCCGGCAGAGGATGCAGAGATAGAGCGGCATGACATACTGCCACAGGATGTGCAGCCGGATGAAGAAGAGCCTGCTCTGGATCCCATGCTTCTCGCCTTTCTGGATGCGGATACCTACGAGGAAAAGCTGACCATCTTTACGGACATGCGCGGCAGGGTGACGGACGACATGCTCACCACCATGGCGGTTTCCATGGATATCGACCTGAAGGAGGGTGAACTGATGGACCGCTATGAGGAGCTGAAAAACTGCATCATCATGCTGGAGAAATATGAATGCAACCGCCTGAGATGAACCGCTCCGCCATCAGAGAAGACGGCCGGCGGCAGCAGGTGATCCTCGGGTGCAGAGGAAAGACAGGAAAAGAACATGAAGTATGACAACATCCGCGAAGGAAGCTTTCTGGAGCGGCCGAACCGGTTTGTCGCATACGTCCTTCTGGACGGAAAGCGGGAAAAGGTTCATGTGAAAAATACGGGAAGATGCAGAGAGCTTCTGCAGGAAGGCGTTCCCGTCTGGCTGGTAAAAAGTGCCAATCCCGCCCGCAGCACGGCCTATGATCTGGTGTCGGTGAAAAAGGGTAACCGGATCGTCAACATGGACAGCACGGCGCCCAACCGGGCAGCAGAGGAATGGCTGAGGGCCGGCGGCCTGTATCCGGATGTTATTGAGGTGCGTCCGGAGTGCTCCTTTGGAAGCTCCCGATTCGATTTCCGGGTGCGGGTGCGCGCCGGAGAGGCTGCGCCGGAGACGGTGGGGGAAGATGGTGTGCAGGCACCGGAGAAAGCTGCCGCACCGGAGAGTTCCGCCGCGCCGGAGGAAGTGATCTGGATCGAAGTGAAGGGCGTTAATCTGGTGCGGAACAATGCAGCCCTGTTTCCCGATGCGCCGTCCGCGCGGGCTGTGAAGCATGTGGAAGAGCTGATGGAAGCGAAGAAGGAGGGATATGGAGCCGTCCTTCTTTTTGTGGTACAGATGGAAGGAATCGAGCGGTTCATGCCCAACGTGGAAACCCAGCCGGAATTTGCCGAAGCGCTGCTTCGCGCCCGCGACGCGGGAGTGCGCATCCTTGCGGTGGGATGTGAAGTGGAGGCGGACGGAATGCGTATCGCCGGAGAGATTCCGGTGGTCCTCCCGGAACCGCATTCTGAACCAGAATCCGGCAGGATGATCGATATTGCGTCCTGCCTGCTGCCGTGGTATGATGAGCACAAACGGCAGCTTCCCTGGCGCGCAGACCCCACGCCCTACCGGGTCTGGATCTCGGAAATCATGCTGCAGCAGACCAGGGTGGAGGCGGTAAAGCCCTATTTTGACCGGTTTCTGAAGGAACTGCCGGATATCGCCGCGCTGGCGGAGGTGCCGGAGGAACGCCTTCTGAAGCTCTGGGAGGGGCTGGGCTATTACAGCCGGGCGCGCAACTTAAAGAAGGCGGCCCGTGAGATCATGGAGCGCTTTGACGGCGTGATGCCCGGTGAGGTAAGCGGGCTTCTCACCCTTCCCGGAATCGGACCGTATACGGCTGGAGCCATCTCTTCCATCGCATACGGACGTCCCGCTCCGGCGGTGGACGGAAATGTCTTACGGGTCATGGCCCGGTTCCGGGCGGACGAACGGGACATGACGAACCAGCCGGTGAAAAGAGGCGTGGAAGAGGAGCTTGCCGCCGTCATCCCGGCGGACCGGCCCGGGGATTTCAACCAGGCGATGATGGAGCTGGGCGCCACGGTCTGCCTGCCGAACGGTGCGCCCCGCTGCAGCGAATGTCCCCTGTCCGACGTGTGCGTGGCGCACGGGGAGGGGAGAGAGCTGGATTATCCGAAAAAAGCGCCCAAAAAGAAGCGGACCATTGAGGAAAAGACCGTGCTCATCATTCTGGATGAGAAAAAGGCCGCCTTCCGGAAAAGGCCGGATTCCGGCCTGCTGGCCGGCATGTATGAGCTTCCCGCCCTGGAGGGAAAGAAAAAGCAGGCCGAGGTACTCGCCCTGCTGAAGGAAAAGGGCCTGAAGCCGGTCCGGATTAAAAAACTGCCTGCGGCTAGGCATATTTTCACCCATAAGGAATGGCATATGACAGGCTATGCCGTCCGGGTGGACGAGCTGGAGCCCTGTGAGGGCGGCTGGGAGGACCTGATCTTCGCGGACCGGAAGCGTCTGGATTCGATTCCCGTCCCTTCCGCCTTTTCGGCTTATATGGACTACGTGAAAAGCTACATGTAAACCCTGCAACAGGAGATTCTTACCAATGAAACTTTTGACAATTACGGTGCCCTGCTACAACTCTGAAGGGTATATGCGCAAATGCATCGATTCCCTGCTCCCCGGAGGGGAGGACGTGGAAATCCTCATCGTGGACGACGGTTCCACGGACCAAACGGCTGCAATCGCGGACGAATACGCTGAAAAATATCCGGATATCGTAAAAGTCATCCATAAGGAAAACGGCGGCCACGGCTCCGGCGTGAATACGGGCATCGAAAACGCAGCCGGCCTGTTTTTCAAGGTGGTGGACAGTGATGACTGGGTGCTGGACACAGCGTATCAGACGGTTCTTAATACCCTTCGGATGTTTGCGGGCGGCGATGAGGTGCTGGATATGCTGATCGCCAACTATGTCTATGAAAAGGAAGGCGAGAAGCGCAAAAAGGTGATCCGCTATAAGCATGTGCTGCCGGAAAATGAGGTTTTCACCTGGAAGGACGTGCACAGGTTCCACAAGGGACAGTATATCCTCATGCACTCCGTGATTTTCCGCACAAAGCTTCTGCGGGACTGTGGACTGAAGCTGCCGGAGCACACCTTCTATGTGGACAACCTGTTCGTATATGAGCCTCTTCCCTATGTGAAGAACATGTATTATCTGGATGTGAACTTTTACAGATATTATATCGGCAGGTCGGATCAGTCGGTGAATGAAAAGGTGATGATTGGCAGAATCGATCAGCAGCTGAAGGTGAACCGGCTCATGGTGGATTACCTGGTGTCAAAGAAGCAGTTTCTTTCCTCTCATAAGAAGCTGCGCAGCTACATGATCAATTATCTGGACATCATCACCACGGTTTCCTCCATCATGCTCATCTGCTCCGATACGGAGGAAAATCTGGAAAAGAAAAATGAGCTGTGGAAATACATTAAGCAGAAGGACGCGATGCTTTTCTTCAAGCTGCGCTACGGCCTTCTGGGAAGCTGCACCAACCTGCCCGGAAAGAGCGGCAGAAAGATGACGGTGGAGGGCTATAAGCTCTGCCAGAGATTTTTTAAATTCAATTAAATCCATGATAAAAGGCGGGAACAGACCCGCCTTTTTCCATTTCTATGAAGTTTCCCTGAAAGAGAGCCTCCGCAGGATGACGGAGGAGAACATTCTCACGCACGTACCCTGCGGCGGGAGGACCTGCGCTG
>ERZ780162.463-NODE-463-length-32793-cov-4.297666_pt1 | contig 32793 bp, 13 predicted proteins | sample MGYA00511474_ERZ780162 | MGnify/ENA primary metagenome ERZ780162 (study PRJEB29588, sample SAMEA2143633) | human gut metagenome | biome: human gut; feature: human-associated habitat; material: faeces | place: Denmark | collected 2008/2010 ...
CCGGATATGTAGATCAGCCCCGTGCAGAGCCAGACAAAAAGCGTCAACACCAAAACGACTGGTGCAGTTACGATCATCAGCAGACATTTCAAAAGGTATACTAATCAGCCCTAAAATACCAATAGTTAAAAATACAATACTATAATTTCTATCTTTTTTGAAAGGAGTTTTATTGTTATCAATTTTTTCAACAACGTCTCCTGACTTTAACATTTCATCAACTGGAATATCAAATTTCTCACTTATTAGAATAAGTGTATTAATATTTGGAACAGAGACTCCCATTTCCCATCTAGACACCGCCTGTCTTGTTACTCCTACCATTTCAGCAAATTGTTCCTGAGAAAGCTTGTTATCTTGCCTTATCTTAAGAACTGCCTTTGCAATGTTTTGATTACTATCTTTTACTTTCCTCCTCCTTTTGTTTGATTGTATTATACAGTTGATATACCATTTGGGCAAGCAATACAACTTTACATTTTCGCAATTAACTATTGCTTTTTGTTTTTTCATTTATATAAACTTCTTATTTCCATTTTTTCTGTAAATCGGCTTATATATGAAGCAGTCATTTTTAGAGCAACGAACATCCCGATACTCTGGTGTTTCTTTTACCTGATATACTGCACACTGACTTGTTCTCATTCCTCGTCCTCCTCTTCCAATTCCGCTTTATAATCTTCCAGATCCATAAGAAAAATCTCATAGCCTTCATCACTCATGCAGAACAGCTTTCTTATAGTATTGCAGACCAGCCCGATCATATCCGCATCCCCTTTCAGAAATGGAATGATATTGTCGATGGCTTCCATCGTATCATTTCTGTTGCCTTTATCAAACATTGCGGTCACTAAACATTCGTCTGTATCAAAGTTCATTGCCAAATCCATCATAATTCTGCATCCCCCTTCTTATGTGCTTTGGATTTTTCAGTTGCCATTTCTTTCTGCTCCTGTGCTTTTACTCTTGCCTGAAACTCTTTTAACGACTGCAGCACAGATTTTTTCAGTTCTCCTTTTTCGCCCTTTACAGGCTCTTTCTTTTGCGTCTGGTTCGGTTCTACTGATACGGATTCTTTCTTGACTGGTGCTTCTGGAACTTCCTGTTTCACTTTCACAGTCTGTTCCGCTTCCTGCACTTTTCCATGTTTCTCATTCAGATACTTTTCCATATCATTGATTGCTTTCTGTACCAATGGACTTTCCTTATAATGAGGAATCATATCTATCAGTTCCCTGTCTACTCTGTCCCAACACATCAGTTCGTACTCTCCAGAATAATCTTTATCCCCGTCCTGCAGGTCAAAACCAATCCCTTTGCCTCCATGTAGTCGATCTGCCGGAATACTTTCATAAATCTTAATCGCTTCTTCCAGAGTAAGATTATTATGGTATTCTCCCATGACCGGAAACTCCATGCACTCTGCGACATAAAAACTGATTGTGGCTTCTGGCTGTTCCTGCTCTGGCTGTTTGTCAAAGATAGAAAATCTCTCTGCGTCCTCCAGACGGGAAAGTAAAGAATGGGCAGTTATAACATCGCTGTCTATATCGGATTCTTCAGATACTTCAACCAACCAGTCCTTTAAACACTCTGTTTTCTTATTCAGAATGTCCTCTGTGATTTTCTCCACCTGTTCTTCCCTGTTCTCAACGGTATCTTTATATTCATAAGCGTCATATTCATAGCTGAAATTATCTAAATCCACCGCCAGCTTTTTAATCTCCTGCTGGTCAAGATATTTTTCAGATTCTTTTATATACTCTGCCAGAGTGATTCGCTCCTCTGCAATCGGGTTAATGTCCACCCGGATTCCTGCCATCGCTATACCAGATTCATTTAAGGCATTGAAAAAGCTATCTTCTCGAATATCACCTTTATAAGAAAGAACAACATCAAGGTCAGAATCTTCCCGGTAAAGGTCTTGTCTGCTTCTGGAACCATACACTCTTGCAGCAAGCAGCTCTACCTCCTGTTCCATTCCCATATCTTCTAATACTGCCTGTGCATGATACAGAACCCCTCTTTCTACTTCTGCCCTGCTCAGGCTATTTAATGCCAGTTCATTTCTTCCAATCTCAGAAGTCACACGAAGTTCCCCCTCCTGCAATAAATCTTTAGAGTGCTGGATCGTCATTTCCTCAAATTCTTTATAATCCACTTTGACACATTCCATGTCATCCATTCTCTCACTTTTAAGAATTTCATAAGCGGCTTCCTGGATAAATGCGTCGGGATTATCATAATCACCACTCTGGATTTCATGCAGGTCAAAGTCATAAAAAATAAAAGAATATCCTTCTTCTGTTGCCTGTATGGTCAGATACCCTTTACTCCTGGTAAACTGCATTGCGATTCCCTCATAGGTTTGCAGTGCTTCTTCTCTGCGAAATCCTTCAAAAATACTTGCCGGGCAGTTCTTTTCTAATTGTATCCGCTGCATCTGTTCTTCCTGAACTTCTTCCACATCTGCCATCAGTTCTTCATAATCCACTACTTTTGCATCTTCCAGTGAGTACCCTTTATCTTCTAAAATATCACTGGCAGCTTCATCTACATAGATTGTCGGATTGTCATAGATTCCTCCATCATCCTCCTGATAATCTTCATTGTAAAATGTATAGTCATAGCCACCTTCTGCGGTCTGGATTGTAAAGTATTGTTTTCCAATCTGATATGCAATCTGTACCTCATTCCAGTCCAGCATGTTTTCCATTTTATTTACCGCTTCATATATTTCTGGATTCAGCCACCCTCCAATCTGTTCATACACATGGGTCAGCCGATCTATCCCGTTTTCACATCGGATAAAATCCATGCTTTCCTGCATCGTTTCCGTATTCTGGATACCAAGCACTTTTTTCCGATGATTTGGCAGGCGTAAATATTCCTGCATCGCTTCATCCAGTGATTCATACCGGTTTACTTTTACTACACCCTCTGCATTTACATCTTCCATCACATAAAAATTATCAATGTAATGGATCTCTGGCATTTTTAACTTTATGCCTTCCGGCAGCTGCACCTCACTGACTGCATGGAAATTAAACCGGATATCCGTTCCCGATTCATTTTTTCCTGCCATCGTTTCTTCCCATATGTCTTTCTGTACTGCCTGTATTTCTTCGATTGTAAGTGTCTGTCCACTCCGCAGGGTTACAACAGAATCTTTCGGGAATTCCGTCAAGTCATAAAGTGTTGTTCCATTTTCCTGCAGATATTCTGATACAGCTTCTAACGCTCCTTCATCAAATCCATTCCATAAGTCCTCCGCTACAAGCTGTCCATTTTCTGCTACGATAATGTCAGCCACATCGGAGCCAAATTCATCATGTTCCATTAAGAAAAACTTTTCCCCAGCATATTCCTTTTTATCAACCGTATGCCATGTCCCGTTATGTCCTTCTGCTTCATATCCTCTTGTCTCTGCTGTGATCGTCACTTCGTTTTCTCCTATCGCCTGTTCTATCCTCTGCATCCGGATCTCAGCTCTTGCCATGTCGATAAACCCATCTAAAACTGCCGGGTGGCTTTCAATCACATAATCCAGGTTCAGATTTCTGCCCCGGCTGATATTTTCCGGGATTTCGATATGCTCTGCCCAGTCTTTGTTCTGTCTGGAAAATCTTCCATCATGAGAAAGTTCACGGATGGTGTTTGCCATAACAAAATTCATACGTTCTTCCCCAAAGCGTTCCACGACTTCTTTTGCCGCACCCTGCTTTAAGTGCAGTCCGTCAAAATTCTCCCGGATAACATCCTCGATTGCTTTCTTGCAGTCCAGGTTTAACTTTCTGGAATCCAGATAGGCATCTACATCCCGTTCTCCCATTGCCTGTTCCAATGTTTCTTTATAAACTGGCGGATATGCCCTGACGGAATTATGTTCCAGCATGTTCATTCTCTGCTGGACAAACTCCGGAAGTTCCTGAAATCCAAAAGAATCTACATAATAGGCTGTGATCTCTGCACCCCTGTTTATCACTATCACATCACTTACCGATAAGGAATGACCACGGAAATCTTCCGGTCGATCAATGTTAAATCGTTCAAATATATTGTCTAACGTGATTGTTGGCATCCACGGTGCTGCATAAACCATCCGGTAATCCTTTCCATCAATGGTATAGCCCAGGTTCTTTGCAGATTCCATTCCCATAAACTGATAGGTATGCTCATCTCCACTATCCATCTGATAAATGGCAAACCTTCTGCTTTCTCCATGCAGAAGAAGTGTCTCATCAATCTTTTCTGCACTCTGCCGTTCCAGTGCTTCCTGTTTTGTGGCAGAGACTTCTCTTTCTTTCTGGACTTCCCATTCTGTTTCTGTGATTCCAAAGATACCGTTATATCCAAAAATCTCATTTTCCGTCTCCACAAGCACCTGTTCTGCCCGTTGTGGATTCTCTGGATTTCCATATAAGATGTAAATTTCTGCCCCTCCACGGTATAATTCATATGCTCGGTCTTTCGTAAGCGGTAGCATATGGTCTAACTGGATTCCTGCCTCGTGCATTTCCGTAAAACCGACCATGCCATCTGGGAAATTGTCAATCTGTGCCTGTGTTTCATTCATAAGGTTTCTCGTATATTCACTTTCCGGTCTGCGGATTGCGGTCATCATACGGTTCACCAGTCCAAGTACTTCGTCTTTGTCATCCATCTTATATGCAAAATTCACAATAAGATTTCTCTGGGAATCTGTGAAGTTTCCCGTATTGGCAGCTTCTGCCTTTTCAATCAGACGGTGAGCATACTGCATGGCTGTTTCTTCTGCAATCTCTGGTTCCTTGGCTGGGAAGTTTGCCCTTGCTGCCTGAATCACTTCATACACCAGCTTTGAACCAGCTTCATCGTAAGATTCTCTCATATCCCATACCAGGTCATTCAGTCTTTCCACCTGTCCGGGGAAAGTTTCCGCATATTCATTTACAAATGCCTTTTCTTCTTCTGAAAAAATATTTCTTGGAAACTCTGCTTTTTGCACGATCATCTCTGCCTGCTCTTTCGGAGAAAGATCAGAAAAAGAAATAACTCCTGTGTCAGCATCATACTCCACATCATAAAAATCAATCGGATAGTTCTCTCCGTGCCCACTGCTGTCATACAGTGGTGTAACGGCAGCACCTTTTTCTTCCAGAAAACTTTCCAGAGGTTTCTCATTCTCCTCTATCTCACCACTTTCCAGAAGGCTGACATATTCTTCCACATTCTGTTCTAACTGTTCCCTGCTCATGTTTTCAATCAGATCATAAGTAAACTCGGAACCCATGCTGCCCGAAAGATGCAGGATCAAATCTTCCTTATGGAAGGTATCCCGGATTGGTCTTTCCATTTCCAATTCGTGCATCTGTGCCTCGATATTCTCAATGACTTCTGAAGATGTTTTTCGGATGGTATCCATTGATGCTTTCAATGCCTTCATATCCCTGCTCTCGCACCAGCTGGCGATATAGGTAAACGAATATTCTGAAGTATCCAGACCAAAATGGTTGCAGACTATGTAAGCGATACTTTCTGCTTCCACTTCCTTTGTTGTCTGGTCTTTTAAGACGCCTTCCGCATCCATTACTTCCCGGTCATGCAGCAATGCGTGGCTCACTTCATGGACTCCGGTTTTCATCGTCTGGACATTACTCATATCTTCCTTTATCGCAATATATTTTTCTGTCTGGTGATAATAGCCTTTTGCTTCCCCTTCCACATTCATCATGCGGATCGGTACAGGAGAAATATTCTGCAATGCCTGCATGAACGTATCATAAAACTGTACACTTCCGGTAAGCTCCGGCACCTCCAGTTCTGCGATTGGTTCTCCCTCTGTCTGGCTGACATCAAACACTGTCGTTATGCGGAATCTCGGTATCACCATCTCCACAATCTCTGTTTCCGGCTGTCCATCATCCCCAATCACAGGCTCTTTTGTTACCGGGTCGATCTTTTCAATCTCCTGTTTCTCCCGGATCGGTGCTGGTGCAATGATCTGGATTCCTTTCTCTCCACGTTTTACATGACGGTTAAACTTCTTCTGCCATGCCTGATACCCTGCCACCAGTGTTGCTTCCGGTTTCTGCATGGTGATCAGCAGCATGTTATTAAAGCTGTAATTATGGAACTTTGACATGGTATTCAGATATTCGGTATATCGCTCCGATGTAAAGATTTCCTTTACTCCCTGCTCCAGCCGTTCCGATATTTCTTTTAACTGTTTTTCTATATTATTTGCCATAAACAAACCCTCCATTTTATGTCCCCGCCAGAGAAAACTCTGACGGGAAATCTTTTATAACTCCTGTTCGTGCTTTTTCTTTGCACTTTTCTGTGTAACGGTCTGTTCCGCTGTATTCTGCTGTGCCTTCTCCTGCTTTAAGCGTTCCAGAATAGATGGCTTATGGATTTTGTCTGCTGTTTCCGGAAGTTCTTTTTCTTCTGCAGTATCCCTACTATCTGTGCTACTTCCTTCTCTGCCAATATCCTCATCTGCCATAATCGTCTCATTACCCTTTTCATCCATGTTCAGCAATGCATTTAACTCGGATAACCGTTCCATCTTTTCATTCAGCTCTGCTTCTTTCGGGAATGGTTTCTTTACCTCTTCCTGTGCAGTAGCAAGCTGCTGTTGTACGGTTTCCAATTTCTGCTCACTTTCCGTCAGCTTCCTGTCAATGGAAGAAAGGGTGTTATGGATACGCTGCATATTTCCTACCGGGTCTTTTCCGATTTCCAGCTTATAAGAACATTTTCCTTTGACCGTCAGTTCAAATGCATTGGAGAACATATTGTAGGAAGCAGATAACGTAAACCCATGATATTCCCCGACCTTTCCACCGGTGCTAACGGTTTTTAGCCCTGCACAGGCAGCGATCAACGCTTCGCCTGCTTCTTTCTTATCTTCATAAAGGACATTTCCTACCGTCATAGCAAATGTGTCATTATCCTGTAAATCCACGCTTTTTACTACCTGCGAATCCACCTGCATCCCGGCAATCCGTTCTTTCAATGCACTGATCTGTACCGGGAAATTCTTTGCAATATCGGATTCCAGACGGTAAATCTGACTGGTATGGTTTGCCTTTAAGAGTTTCAGCTTACTCACCTGCACATCCAGATCCATTTTTTCCTTAATATACGGATTTCCTGTAGCAAGTGCCTTGATCTCTGCATAGGACAGTGCCGTATCATCCACATCTTCACAAGCTCTGACCGGGGATTTACTGGTCATGATCTGACTGATGAACTTCTGCTTATTCTCCAAAATCTGCCACATATACGCATCAAAAGTGTTCTCCGTCACATACCGGAATATCTTTACTTTGTCATTCTGGTTTCCCTGTCTTAAAATACGTCCTTCCTGCTGTTCCAGATCAGACGGCTTCCACGGACAGTCAAGGTGATGGAGGGCAATGAGCCTGTCCTGTACGTTGGTACCAGCACCGAGTTTTGGAGTGGAACCCATAAGGATTCTCACCTGCCCGGCCCGTACCTTTGCAAACAGTTCCGCTTTCTTTGCCTCCGTGTTGTATTCATGGATAAACGCAATCTCTTCTTTCGGGATTCCTTTGGCAGCCAGTTTGTTCCGGGCATCATCATATACATTGAAAGTCCCATCCCCTTTTGGAGTAGACAAGTCACAGAAGATCAGCTGAGTTGTCCGGTCTGCTTTTCCCTCGTCCCATACCTGAAAAGCATTTTCCACACAGGTATTGACCTTGCTTTTTTCTGCATCCGGTAGAAGTTCATTTAACAACCTCTGATCCAATGCACATTTTCTTCCGTCGTTGGTGATCTTGAGCATATTGTCCTCTGTAGGATTCACCATTCCTGCCCTTACTGATTCTGCACGTTCTGAAAATGCTGCTACCATATCCTGCTGTTCTTCACTTGGTTTTAATACTTCATTGATAAACTCTGCTTCCGGTACGGGAAGGTTCAGCATATCCGAAGTCTGAATATCTGCAGCTTCCTTAAAAATGGAGATCAGCTCTGGAAGATTAAAAAAACGGGCAAACCGTGTTTTTGCACGATAGCCCGTTCCTTCCGGTGATAATTCGATTGCGGTTACTGTCTCCCCGAACGTTGCCGCCCAGGAATCAAAGTGTCCCATACCCATACGCATGAGTGTGTCATACTGGAGATAACGCATGATAGTGTAAAGCTCCGTCATACTATTTGACACGGGGGTACCTGTCGCAAAGGTGATTCCTCTGCCGCCGGTCAGTTCATCCATGTACCGGCATTTCATAAACATATCCGAACTTTTCTGTGCATCCGTCTGTGAGATTCCCGCCACATTCCGCATTTTTGTATACAAAAAAAGGTTCTTAAAACTATGGCTTTCATCCACAAACAGCCGGTCTACGCCTAACTGCTCAAAAGTTACTACATCATCCTTTCTGGTCTGGTCATTGAGTTTCTTCATCCTCGCCTGCAGACTCTTCTTTGTTTTTTCCAACTGCTTGATGGTATAATTCTGCCCTGCCTGATGTGCTGCTTCTTCAATGGAAAACGTAATATCTGCAATCTGATCTTCCAGCATGGCAATCTGTCGTTCTTTTGAAAGAGGGATTTTTTCAAACTGCGTATGTCCGATGATCACGGCATCATAATCCCCTGTCGCAATACGGGAACAGAAACGTTTTCGGTTCGCCGGCTCAAAGTCTTTCTTCGTTGCCACCAGGATATTTGCCCCAGGATAAAGTCGTAAGAAATCACTGCCCCACTGCTCGGTCAGATGGTTTGGCACAACATAAAGATTCTTCTGTGAGAGTCCCAGCCGTTTTGATTCCATACCGGCTGCGATCATCTGGAACGTCTTTCCAGCTCCTACGCAATGAGCCAGTAACGTATTATTTCCATACAGCACATGAGCCACTGCGTTTTTCTGATGCGGCATCAGGGTGATCTCCGGATTCATGCCAACAAACTGAATATGGCTTCCATCATATTCCCGTGGACGGATGCTGTTAAATCGTTCATTATAGATCTTACAGAGATCTTCCCGTCGGTGCAGGTCTTTAAATATCCACTCCTTAAATTCCTCTTTGATCAGTTCCTGCTTCTGCTGTGCCAGCATCGTTTCCTTCCGGTTTAATTCCCGGTGTTCTCCATCGGCATCCTGGACCGTGTCATAAATCTTGGTATCCCGGAGGTTTAAGGCATCTTCCAAAAGGCGGTAGGCATTGGCTCTCTGTGTTCCGTATGTGGAAGTAACAAGAGCATTTCCGTAGCTGTCCACATTCTTTCCCATAACATTCCACTGTCCGGTCACTTCGGCATACTGGACTTTAACCTTGCTCCCTATATAATATCTTGGTGTATGGAATGTCTCTGCCATAAACCGTGTAATGTAATCCTCGGAAATCCAGGTTGCCCCAAGTCTTGCCTCAATCTCTGACGCATCCAGATCTTTTGGCTGTACCTGCTCCAAATACTGCACATTCACCTGATATTCCGGGTGATCTTCTGCAAACTGTTTGGCGGTCTGAAGTTTTTCCCTCACATTTCCAGAAAGATATTCGTCCGATGGCTCCCATTTTTCACTGATCGGGTTCTTAAAGATTACCCCTGCCAGTTCTTCGGTAAGCTCCTCTTCTGTTTTCCCGGAAAGCTGTGACATATAGGAAAGGTCAACACCTGCCCTCTCACCAATGGAAACCGCAAGTGCTTCACTGGCAGTATCCACGGAAGTTACCGTTTCTGCCCGGCGGATCGTCCGCTTGCTGAAAATATCCGCTTTCCGTTTCAGTTCTCCCTTATCATCCAGAAATTCCAGAGAAGTCAAAAGACAATAGCTGCTGTCCTGACTAAATGCCCGCTTATTGGCATTGCTGCTGAGAAGACCATATTTTGCTGTAAAGGTATCGTATTCTTCATTGAGTTTTCCCTGCAGCTTTGTGATCTGTTCATCGCTTCCCTCTTCCATCTGGCACTGGATCAGTTCATTCGTAATATCACGAATCTTCACCATCCCTTTGACACGTTCCGCTGTCATTGCCGGAAGCTCCATGCGGTTCATCACAGAGTTTTCCCGGTAATAAACTTCATCATCTACCACAGTAAAACTGAAATTCTTTACCTCCGGGTCTGCCGGGATAGAGACAACATCCTCCTCCAGCTCTGTATCCGAAAGTTCCAGTTCCGTGATCGTGCCATGGATATTCCTAATCGCTTCTTTTAACTGTTCTTCTAAGGTAATGCCTTCTTTTGGTTTTACGGTCACTTCCTGCTTTCCGTACTGGGTACTTTCTGTAGTAAAATCACCAAGCACCATTTCCGGATGCTCTGCAAAATAAGCATTGACCGAATATCCTCCTGCAGTTTCCTTTAAATTTAACCATTCCGGTTCCTCAATGGATGCCCTGTCCCTTTTCTGGAAAAACAAAATATCAGAAACAACACTGGTATTGGCATTTCTCTGAAACGCATTATTCGGTAATCGGATAGCTCCAAGCAGTTCTGCCCGGTTTGCGATATATTGTCTCACTGCCGGATTCTGCTTATCCAGCGTTCCACTGGAAGTTACCACAGCAACTACGCCGCCCGGACGGATCAGATCAAGGGATTTTGCAATAAAATAATCATGGATCATAAAATGATGCCGGTCATATCTTCGGTCACTGACCTGATACGCTCCAAACGGAACATTGCCTATCACACAGTCGAAAAAGCTGTCCGGATAACTGGTTTCCTCAAATCCCTGCACGGCAATCTTATTTTTCTGGTAAAGCTGTTTTGCGATCCTTCCCGAAACCGGGTCGAGTTCTACACCGTACATATTGGCTTTGCTCATACTCTCAGGGATTAGTCCCATAAAGTTACCGACACCACAGGACGGTTCCAAAATATTTCCCTGTTTCAGTCCCATATTTTCCAGTGCTTCATACATACTTCGGATCACGGTTGGGGACGTATAAAAAGCATTTAAGGTCGATGCCCTTGCTGCACTGTATTCTTCTGGTGATAAGGTATTCTTTAACTCCAGATACTCATTCGCCCAGCTGCTGTTATTTTCCTCAAATGCCTGTGGGATACCACCCCAGCCAACATAACGGGATAAGATTTCCTGTTCTTCGGGTGTTGCCAGACGTTCTTCTTTCTCCAAAGTCTGTAACAAATGGATGGCTTCCATATTTGCCTTATACTTTGCCTTCGGACCGCCTGCCCCAAGGTCATTATCCTGAATCCGAAAATTATGCGGTTCTGTTACAATCTTTTCTACTTCCGGTTTTAAATATGGCTGGAATTCTCCCTCATATCCAAACAGTTCATTTTCTCCGGGAATATAATTGCGTCCGGTTTCCAGACACCGGAACACATCGGCAGTCGGTGCATTGCTGACTGCATAAAAATCATCATACGAATACTTTGGGAAATCTTCTGTATGGTAGGTTGATAAATGCAGTTCTGTATTGGAACGGGTCTGTGCAACCAGATCTTTTCCTTCTATTCCTTCCGGCAATACCCCTACTGCTTCAAAATGATACCCCTGATACTCAAAAACACCTTCATCCCAGGACTCCGCCAATTCTTCTGCTGTTTTAGCTGTTACCTCTTCTTCTGGTTCTTTCTGTTCCTGTCCCTCAGAAGTTTCTATTATTTCCTGCTCCTGACTCTCTGAAATAGATTCTTCAGCAGTAACCTCTTCCTCTTCTATTTCCTCCACATCTGACATATCTACTACGGTCGGTTCTGTCACTGCCTTCGTATCTAAGAAATCAAACATGGTCATCTGGTTCCCGGATGGTTCCACAAAAGACGGTTCTACTTCCGGTGTCGGGAAAATCGTATAGGTTCCTTCTGCATACTGGTGAAGTTCTGAAAGAAGTTCTGTTTTCTGCTGGTAGTTTGTCCCATATGCCTCAAAATCTAATGGCAGAACTGCCAATGCTGCATCCATCTTCTGTAACAGTTCTTCTGTCTGCTCTGGATTCTCTAAAACTGCCACCATTTCTTTCCCTGGTTTTTCCCAGAAGAAATCATCCGTAAATGGTCTGTCCATCTCTTCCGGAAGACGGTCATAAAAGCGGAGTACCTTGTTCGCCATCTGTTCCCGTTCATATTCCGGCATACGAGCATAATCTTCTGCCTGCAGGAACTGGTCATTCTTGATCAGATAAGCTACTCTGTTTGCAACTTTATTCCAGGATAATAAAATTGACGTATATGGATTCCCATAAGCACCTCTTGCAAGAAACAATCCTTTTCCATCATAGTTTGCATGTGAATCATCGGCACCAGACAGTGCATGACTGCTTCCACCAATCCCATACTGTTCCTTGATAAAACCTGTCCTCGCTCTTTCATCCTCATGCAGCAGATAAAAGGAATACGTCCTGAGCCTGCCCTGTGAATACGCTCCACCTCCTGCAAGATAAGCATCAATCTCATCCTGTGTAATGAACATCGGATGTTCTTTCCAGGCAAACCCATCCCTTGCCTGATAAGGGATGATCTCATCCGCAAACTTCTGAAACTGCTTTGAGATATTTACAGGATTATAATGATGGAAACGCATAATGGAATGATTTTCCTCATAGGCTTCTGCCAGTGCATCCAGTCTTTCATTTAGTTCCGAAAGCCACTGGGAATCTTCCAATTTTTCTTCCAGATAATCCGTGATTTCCGGATAGATACTGTGAAGATGTGGTAAGTCCTCTTCGTCAAAGACAATCTCCGCTACCCCTTCTGCCATATCCCCTTTCATATAAGCAAGTGCCTGTGCGTGTTCCTTCAATGCGTTGTCCCTTGCCGCATCCAATACCGACTGCGGGGCATATTCTCCCTGATTTAAAAGCTGATGGATACGTCCGCTGACATCTTCCCATGATAAAAATGCCTTATCTAAAATCTGGTCTGTGACCGTATGCCCCACTGCGATCTGCATCCCGGTTTCATCAAACCAGACTGAATATTCCTTTCCATCAATCTGAAAGCCTTTTCCACCTTTACGGTATTCACGCTTTACAAACTCCGTATATTCCTCCGGTGTCTGTTCGCTCATGAAATTATAGATGATCCGGAGCTGGCTTGCTTTCCGGTTTCCTCCTGTCCGTAAGATCTCATCAACAACTTCCTCTGGAATCGGGATTTCTCCTGCATAAAGGGCAGCTGCCCTTTCCTCGATGTTCCGCCTTTGTTCATCTGCAGTTGGATATTCGGGCAAAGATAAAGCAGAGGCGATCTCTTCCTCTGCTTTACTCAATCCATCTTCTCTTGTATCTTCGACTAACTGTATACCAATTCCGTCAAGATGCTCTCTTCCGCTGTTGCCATCAGTGCGTTCATGTGTGCTGTCCATGCCATCGGATCTGCTTCCTTGTCCGGTGCCGGATTCTTCTCCAGTAATTTCTCCATCTGGCTGTCCATTCTCTCCTGTGCTGCTTTCTCGATCTGTTCCAGATGGCTGTTCAGCTTCCCGGTCAGGAACAGGCTCTGATAAAGGCTGTTCTTGTGTTCCTTCAGAAATGTCCTCCGCAGCATCCCATATTTCCCGATCGTCACTTCTTCCTCTTCGACGGTCAGATTCGGAAACAGGTAATCTCCCTTGCGATGATATGTCAGTTCCATAATCGGTTCCTCCTTCATTTTCAATATTTTCTTGTTTTTTCGTTTCTGCATCCCGGTTTTTAGTTTCACGCATTAACGTGGTAAAGTTATTATAATTCCTTTCATTGGAAATTTCAACCTCTTTTCTCGCTTCTTCCAGAGAAATTTTATGTACGGTCTTTCCAATATCAATCAGAATACTCTCACTGAGCTGGCTTGCCGCATTTCCAAGGAAGGTGAGAACTGACAGACGGTTATAATCTGTGATATGCATGAAGTCCTCTTCTTCCAGAAGTTCCATCGGGTCAAGCCCGCATCGCCTGGAAAGCAGATAGTAAACACTGTCTGTTGCCAGCTGACGAAAATCACTGCGGATCGTCACCTCATCCAGATCTTCCAGATAAGTACTTTCTACAGCATATTCCAATCCATCCAGGTATTCCTCCAGATTGTCATTGACCATTTCCCTTGCGACCGCCATCAATGCGTCCTGCAAAGTTGCCGCATCCTTTTCTTCCAGAGCATAGACTTCTGCCAGATGGGTGAGGATCTCTTCTCTCTGGTGTTCCTGCATCTTCCAAAGATATGGGCTTCTGCCTCCGGCTACCATGTGGGTATCCGAAATATCAAACACATAACGAAGTTTGGTATTCTGCCAGGTTTCATCAAACAAGGCAATTCCTCTTGCACCACGATTTACCCAGCGTAACATCTTTTCATTCCATAGTTCCAGTGATGCACAGGCTGTTGCGTCTGGACGCTGTGCATGGATCAGAAGCTGGTCTGAAAAAGAATAACGATATAACCTTGATGCTGTGTCCATATAATCCATCCAATCCCCTGGCGAACTGCTCACTGATACGGCATGTTCCTGCACCAAGTTTCGGATGTCCTGTAGTTTAGACATTAAACTTCCCTCCTATCAATAAAAAAACAGCCCACTCTTTTTTAGAATTGGCTGCATAAAATGTACTTTACTTTTCGGAGAGAAAATGCTATATTCTAATTGAAAAGAGTAACCGCCCACAAGGTGGATGCTCCTGGATTAGGTTTTAATTTATTTTGCTCTCAAAGAGAGCTGCCTATCCTGTTGGCAGACAGGGTAGGCTATTTTTTTCGCTTGTTGTCCCTATTATCCAAATAGGCAAGCAAAGCAATCAGAAACGTACCGCCTAAGAACAATAAGCTCAAGACTTCGTATGTATCCATTCGCTCCACCTCCCTTCTTCTGTATCCCTTAACGGAATCTGAAAATCCAGGAGGTTTTTACCAACCCTGTACACGGTTACTCCAGTAATATTCTAACAGGTAACTCTCCGCAAAGCAATTCCTTTTTACTTCATACGGTTTTATATTCTGTTTTTCTCTTATTCTCTGGCCAATGCAGTTTCCATTCCAGATATTCCTCTTCTGTGATTCTTCCATCGCCCAATTTCTGCTTTTTCCCCATCCATTCCTGCAGATAAGACATTGTTTTTTTATCCCTCATTGTGATTCCAACTATTTCACTTTCTGAATCATTTAGCAGGAACAGATGAAAAAGCCCTCTATTTTCTTCATCCATCCAGAATAAAGTTTCCATTAATTCGTCCATTGTCGCAATTCCAGGACTTAAAAAATTTCGGACATCAACTTCCAATATTTCTGCTATCCGGATAAGCGTTTCCTGCTTCGGTGTACGCTGTCCACTTTCATATTGGGCGATTCTCACATCCGCACTACTTTCCCCATATCCTAATCTGCGTCCCAATTCCTTTTGAGTTATGTTGCGAAACATACGGATTTTTCTTATTCTTGCTCCTAATTTCAATTTCTTCTCCTTTTCAAAATGGGGCTGTGCAGTAACCACAGCCCCAGAACACTATTTATATTATCATTTGCGTTTTCTCTTAACTGTCACTACAGTTCCCAGACATCCTGCTGATACTGCAAGTGCCAGCACAAAAATAGCAATATTTGTATTATCTCCTGTTTTTGGTGAATTGGATACAGAAGTCGCATCAGAACCATGGGAACCAGGAGTGCTGACTCCCTGGTTTTCTGATGTTTCCGGAGTGTCTTTTTCCGGAGCTTTCTTATTTGTCAGATCCAGAGTATATTCAATCACAGGAGTACGGTCATTGACATATTCAAACTGAATCTTATGCTCGGTTTCATCAAGCTGATAGCCATCCAGTGTTTTTGTTTCTTTCAGGATATATGTGATTGCTTTTTTATACTGCCCATTCTTAAAAGTCGCAATCGGATAATTCTTTGATTCTGCATGGCCAGCACTGTCTGTTACCAGAGTTTCCAGAACTTTACCTTTGCTGTCACAAAGGGCAAATTCTACACCTTTCATTGGCTTCTTGGTATCTTTATCAGTTTTATTTAAGATTACCTTGCCCATTGCCTGTTCATCTTCCATTTTGGCTCCCTGAACATCTCCGGTGTCCTTAACCTCAAATGTCACTTTATTTGCCACAATATAGCCTTTCGGTGCTGTTTCCTCCAACAACGTATAAGTGCCGACTGAAAGTTTCTCTACATAATGGGGCTGATCACCAGATGTCCAGCTTTCCATAACTTCCTGGTTTTCATTAAGAATATACAGTTTAGCACCTTTGACCTCGCTGCTTCCATCTGTCATATCAACTTTACTGATCAGAATTTTTGTTGTATCATCCTGCATTTCTACTTTCTGTATATCTGCAGTATTTTCTACTACAAACGTAATGGATTCTGCAGTTGCATAACCATCAGCAGGAATTGTCTCTGTTAATGTATATTTCTTTCCAACTTCCAGTTCCTTAATGATGTGTGGTGTGCTTCCGGAAGTCCACTCATCCACAACGTTTCCCTCTGAATCGGATACTTTCAGTTTTGCACCTGGTAATTCTTCCCCGGTTGTAATATCTGATTTTGTGATTTCAAAAGTAGTTGGCTCATCTTCATAAGTGAACTCAAAGGATACTTCTGCAACCTCTTCTCCCGCATAAGCAAAATCAAATTCCTTGATTTCTTCTGTTGTCACAAATCCAGCAGGAGCCTGCACTTCTTTTACATAGTAGCTACCATTGATTGGAAGATCTGCCGTAAATACAATCCTTCCATCCTGATCCGTAGCTTTCTGCTCGATCATGGTATCTGCTTTCAGGATTACTTCGCCTTCTGCATTTAAAATATCATTCTTTGTATAAAGTGCAAATACTCCGCCTTCCAGAACACGGTCTGTATTTTTTTCTTTCTTAACTACAGTTACTTTTGCTTTCTGGCGGTTATTCTGCCAGTCCTCATCATAAGTCACAACCGGAGTATTCTGATCACGATAAGTCAGATCAACCTCTCTGATTTCTCCATCCAGAACATATCCATCCGCCGTCTCTTTTTCCTTTACATAATATTTGCCTAAAGGAAGATCTTCTGATCTTGCATATCCAAGAGCATCTGTCGTAATTGTTGCTACCAATTCGTCCTTTTTATAATAATCACTGCTTTCCCCATCTGCAGCCTTGATATCCTCCGATGCATAAATTTCAAAAGTAACATCTTTCAAAGAACCTGTAACATAGCCAAATGCTGCGTCCATGCCGCCTGCCAGCATATCTTTCCAGGTAACTTCCTTGACAAATTCACCTTTTTTATTGATGATGATTCGTCCAACCGGAACAGCATCCTTCATTTCTACTTTTTGAACATCTGCAGTATCAGAAACTGTAAATTTCACTTCCTCCGCCTGCAGATAACCATATGGTGCAAACTCTTCCCGAAGTGTGTAGATTTTTCCCACATGGAGTCTTTTTATTACATGAGCTTTTCCTTTTACAGAAGTCCATTTTTCTACTTCTTTTCCGTCTGAATCCAAAATCGTCAGTGTTGCTCCGTCAAGTTCCACACCTGTTGTAATATCTGATTTCGTAAATTCAGTTGTTGTCGGCTCATTCTTAAAAACGGTTTCCAGTTTTACTGTTTTTACTTCCTGTCCCTGATATTTCGCAGTCACCTCAATCTGCTCATCTGAAGATACAAAACCATCTGGTGCTGCCAGTTCTTTTATATAATAAGTTCCAAATGGCAGATCCTGCTCAAAAACAGTTTTTCCATCTTCACCTGTTACCGCTTTTGTAAGCAGTTCGTCTGCTTTTACCAGTACCTTATCCCCTGCTTTTATATCCTCTTTTGCGTAAAGACCAAACTCTGCTCCAGAAAGCCCTTTCTCATTTTCAGCATCTTTTTTCACAACTGACACTTCTACTTTCTGGCGGTCATTTATAAACTCTGCACTCTGTGAGATCACTGGTGTATTCTGGTCTGCATAGACGAAAGAAATCTTCTGTTCTTCTTCATTTAATACAAATCCCTCCGGTGCAGTCTTTTCTACAACTTTGTATTCTCCTAGAGGCAGATTATCAAGCTCTGCTTTTCCGGATTCATCCGTTGTCAGTTCTGCAACTTTTTCACCCTTTGCATATTTCAGGATTCTTTTTCCTGTATCATCTTTCTGGAAATCTGCTGTATAAATATCCTCTGCAGCATATACTTCATATACTGCACCGGAAAGGTTTTGAACTTCATACCTAAAATCATTCTTATAGGTCGAAAGAACCTCTCCTTTTTTCTGTACAGTGAGTTTTCCTTTCACCGAATGGTCCTCATATACCACTTCAATGACCGCATCACCTGAAACCGGATCCGTCTGATACAGGGTATTGGTATCCACCTGTATTTCGACATAATTTTTGTTAATGGTATAACCGTCTGGTGCTGTTACCTCTTCGATTCTATAATGACCAATTTTTAAATTCTGAGGCAGTATCAGATATCCATCTATATCTGTGAAATATGAGGTATGTGTAACAGTTGTCGGGTATGTAGTTACCTGCTCTACATATTTTTCATGATCCATATCATAAATTTTAAACTCTGTTCCCGGAATTAGAACAGATTTTTTAGTCTCATCATCCTGTTTGATAATTTTCAATTTTGCAGAAAATTCTTTATCCAAAAGAACTCTCCATGTCTGCGGCTCTGTTGGTTTATTCTCTGTAATCCGGACAATAAAATCATCTACAGGTTTGTAATTATGGGGTGTTGTAGTTTCTCTCACCAGATATGTTCCATATGGAATTGCAATGGATTTTACATAGCCTTTCTCATTTGTAAAAATTTCCGTTGCTCCATTTTCACCGATCACAACTGGCTCTGCAGAAGAAAAATCATAATTTCCATCCTCTTTTACCACCAAAGAAGATACCAGATATGCACTAAATCCAGCTCCGGATAGTAATGCAGCATCTGTGTCTCCATTATTGGCAGCTTTAATAAGTTCAACCGGCTGTTTCTTCACCGTTTCCAGTGAGGTACACTCTTTTTCTACAACCGCTGTCAGATCACCTTCATCACTGCATACAAGATCATATTCATGCTCGTCTGCCAGATATCCTACGGATGGGGTAATTTCCTTGATGTAATACTCTCCAAGATAAAGATTCTCTATCCTTGCTTTTCCTTCTTTATCGGTAGTTAGCGTACCAATCTGGCTTCCGGCTTTATAAATAACGCCTGTCTTTCCATCTGGATGGGTAATGTCGTTTCTTGCATAAAGTCCATACACCGCATTTTCCAGGGAAGCATCTCCCTGTGCCTTATTTTCTTTTGTCTCGGCATCTTTTTTATTCAAAGAGATTGCAGCACTGACCCTGTCATTCACAAAAGTATGACTGAAAGAAATTTTTGCCTGTTCATCATTGGTATAACTGAACTGGAAAGAATAAGTATCTTTCTCATTTCTGACATAACCAGCCGGAGCCTGGACTTCTTTTACATAATAAGAAAATCCCACTGGAAGATCTGCTTTAAATGCTGCTTTTCCATCAGTACCAGTAATTGCAGTCTCAATCAGAGCATCTTTTTTTACCGCTACTTTTCCATCCACAGTTTTCATATCCTGCGCTGCAAACAGAGCAAAATGCCCTCCGGATAGTGTATTTTCAGTATCTTTGTCTTTCTTTATCACCTGCACCACTGCTTTCTGACGGTCATTTGTAAAGGTAGTCTCTGAGAAAGCCGCTTCTGCAGTCTGCCCTGCATAAGAAATGGTTACTTTTTTTGTTTCTTTTGCATTATAAAAATTTTCCGGGGCCTGTGCTTCTGTTACATTATAGCTTCCAAGCGGAAGATTCTTTACCGTTACAGAACCGTTCTCACCTGTGATCAGATTTTTCGCTACTTCTGCGCCTTTTTTGTAAACTGTTTTTCCACCTGCTGTTACAATATCCTCGGCAGCATATACGTTATAAACGGCTCCTTTCTGACGGCGTTTCTCATACTGGAATGAAGTTCCATTTTCATCAGATACAGCTCCTACAAAAACTTCTCCCTCTTTATAAACGGTCAGATTTCCTTTCTGCTCTTTGTCCGTTACAGTCTGTTTGGTTGTACTGCCAACTACTAATTTCACTCCATACGAAGAAGCCTGGACAACATAACCTTCCGGTGCTGTAATCTCTTTTAAGTAAACAGTATCCTGTGTCTTGGTAAGAGTTACTCGTGAAGAACCATTGCTGTCTGTTGGCGGCATCTTAACAATCAGCTTTGTGCAGGCGTTATCACTATATACTCCATACACGGCTCCGGCCAGATTTTTCCCAGTATCTCCATCTTTCTTTGTAATTTCGATAACTGCTTCTTCCGGCCAGTCAACTGTAATCTGCAGATCAGCGGAATCCGTATAGTAGCCAAATCCAATATCCTGTGAACTCTCCAGTTTTAAAAGCATTGCATGGAAATTCAGGGGAAAATTGGAAGTGATCGCATACTTTCCTTTCAGACTGCCCATATTGGCTGTTGTAGCTACAAGATGAAATTTCTCTCCACCTTTTACAGTGACATTTCCAGATGCCGTCTTTCCTGTAGTTTCGTTGACAAGGCTCACACCATTTTCCAGATGAATGGTAATGGTAAATGCTTCATTTGCCTTCCAGGTAAAACTTTCTGTTTCCTTTCCCGTTGCATTAACGGAAAGTCCTGGAAGAAGTTTCATTGCTGTCGGATCAGGCATTTTAGCAAGAGCTGCTTTAATCTCTTTCAGCATATTTTTAGCGGTTGTAGAAAGCGCACCTCCAAATCCGGATTCGCCATCATATAAATAATCAACCAGATAATGCTGCATGGCTCTTGTCTCAGAACTGCATCCATATTTTTCCATGATGGATTTTACATTATATCCGTTGAATGTATGTCCCCATCCAGGACCGCCATATCCATAGAACAAAGCTTTCCGCAGATACTTATCATCTCCGCCCTCATCCAGTTCAACCATATTTTTATATGTTGTCCCACTTGGAGGTGACTGCATGGAGTGCTGCATACAATACGCATTTACTGTATAAGTCTTTCCGCCTGCTTTGTAACGAACATATTTGTAGCTGTCATTTCCACCCTGTCCCATAACTGTATCAAACGGATGAAGCTGGCCATCTGAATAATAGTAATATTTATTTGCTTCAATATTTGTTGCATCATCCCATGGAGTATCGGTTGCAAGTAACATGATACCATTTTCTGCCTGATCCATGGAAACACTTAGGTCAATGTCATCTGCTGGCATTTCAAAACTGAATTTATCCGATTCTTCGTGATAAGTCACCTCTGAATACAATAAATCTTCTGTATTCTCTGTCTGGTTTGCCTGTACTTTTGTTGTTCCTACTGCAATTAAGCTGCCTTGCGGCATATCTCCGGAAAATACAACGGTTTCTCCTGGCTGATACTGTCCATCTTCATGGTTCAGCTCAATATGAAATTCCTCTCCACGAACAATATTTACCTGATAATTTCCATCTGCATCTTCTGTTTTCTCTGTTCCATCTGTAAAAGAGTCGTCTGTCGCCTCTGGCATTTCTTCCGGATCTGTATCTGTAATTTCTTCAAATGTGCTGTCTGTATCCGGATTATCATCTATGGCAGGTTCTTCTGTTGAAACTTCCTCAGACGGATTTTCCGGGATTGGTGTATCTATTGGCTCTTCCTCAACCGGAATTTCTGTCGGAGTTACTTCTTCATAGATTTTATCCTCTGACGGAATTTCTACATTTACCTCATCCTGCACAGGTTCTTCACTCTCTGCAGTGCCTATGGCTGGTTCCTCGCCTTCTGCTTCATTCTCATCTTCCTGGTTGCTTACAGATTCCTGATTCTCAGATTCAGCAACCTGCACCACCGCTTCCTTTACAATCAGCTTACGATTGATCTGATAAATTGGGTGGCCACTTACTGGCTCTACATAATAAACAGCTTTGTATGTATCTTCGTAATCTGTTGTAAAGTCCTGCTTTTCCTCATTTTTTGCCTCATGGAAAGTGATCTTCACCTTTTTTTCATCTGGTATTTCCAGTCCGGTAAAATCTTTCTCCACTTCAAAAATACTGCCTGTTTCCAGTTCCAGATCTTTTGCTTTTACCACCTCATCTGCATCAAGTTCATTTTTTACCTTTTCGTATAACGGTGGCTCTTCTGGCACTACATCTGCCGCATAGGACAGTATTGGAGATAGAATTGTAGATAACACTGTAAGCATTGCCAAGAATCCCGACAAAAATCTTCTCATATTTTTTTTATTCTTCATTCTTTTTTCCTTTCTTCCGTTCCGGGAAAATCAACTGAAACTTTGGATTTCCGGTTTCTGAAACCTCCATCTTTATAGTTGCTTCATACTTCCTTTTTGTTTTCTCTGATACCAGATCTTTGAAATGCACCTGCTTCTCACTCAGCAGCTTCCTGACAGTTGCTTCATCAAGTGTTTTTCCCTGACTCTCAAAAAATCGGTTATTTTTCCATAAAGTAAAACTGCAATCACTTCCTGAACAATAATAATTTCTCTTTCCCACATAAACCTTATTGCCACATCTTGGGCATTTTCCAATTTCTTTCCGACCATCTGAAAATAGTTTCTGGTATTCTTCCACTGGCTGTCCATTATCACTTACCAATTTGGTAACCATTTTTTCAATTTCGAAGAGAAATTCTTCTACATTTTTCTGGCCTCTGGAAATCAGTGTCAGATCATTTTCCCATTCTGCTGTAAGTTTTGGTGATTTGATCATTTCCGGAAGAATCCTGATCAGATTTCTTCCATCTGCTGTAGGTAATATCTGCTTCTTTTTACGCTCAATAAAGCCTTTCTCAATCAGTTTTTCAATAATCGCTGCCCTGGTAGCCGGAGTTCCAAGCCCTTTTCTCTCTGCGTCTTCTATCGTATCCGAACTTCCAGCGTGTTCCATGGCACTAAGGAGCGTATCCTCCGTATAATGTTTCGGCGGTGCTGTAAAATGTTCACTAAATTTTACAACAACACATTCAAATACCTGTCCTATTTTTATATCTGGAAAATCACTTTCCTCCTCTTCTGGCTTTTCTGCATTTTTCCCATATGATTTAAAGAACCGTTCTTCCACTTCTTTCCATCCATATTGGAGAACATTCTTTCCAGATGCAGTAAACAGTTCTCCATGACAGGAAATTTCAGTCTTAATACTCTCATATATGTATTCCTGTTCCGATGCACATAATAACTTTGATGCAATCAGCATAAGAATTTCTTTTTCTCCACCCGGAAGTGCTTTTAAATCCGTGTTTGCAATTTCTACCGTTGGTATAATTGCATGATGATCTGATACCTTTTTGCTGTTTAAAAGTCTTTTTATCTCTGGTTCCGAACCCTTCATTGATATTTCTGGAAATACTCTATTTACCGCATCAATAACCAAAAACGCATTTTCTTCCATATCATCTGTAAGATATTGGCTATCCGTCCTTGGATACGTCACCAGTTTCTTCTCATAAAGGCTTTGGGTATAGTCCAAGGTTTGCTGTGCCGTAAATCCAAGAAGACGATTTGCTTCCCTCTGTAATGTGGTCAGATCATATAATTTCGGCGGCTGTACCTTTTTCTTCTCTTTCTTTACTGAAAGAATCTGTGCAGTTTCATCCTTCATATCCTCCATCATCTGAACGGCAGCACTTTTCTCTTTTATCCGGTTACTTACAGCATCCAATCCATCCATCAGAAGATGAACCAGATAATACTTCTCTTTCTGGAAGTTCTCGATGCTCTTTTCCCGTTCCACCAGCATTGCAAGTGTAGGTGTCTGCACCCGACCTACAATCAACCGATGGTGATACAGCACCGTAAACAGTCTGGTGGCATTAATTCCCACCAGCCAGTCTGCTTCACTTCTCGCCACCGCAGAATAATAAAGATTATCATATTCATGTCCATCTTTCATCTGCTGAAATCCTTCCAGAATTGCTTTTTCCTCCATGGAAGAAATCCACAGTCTTTTAAAGGGAAGTTTACATTCTGCCTGGTTATATACCAGACGGAAAATCAACTCCCCTTCTCTTCCTGCATCTGTTGCACATATAATTTCTGTGACATCTGCTCTGTGAAGCAGTTCCTTTAAAACCCGAAACTGCCCTTTGGTACTTTCTTTAATCTGATATTTCCAATTCTCCGGGATCATGGGAAGTGTTTCATATTTCCATGCTTTCCAGTCATACCGGTACTGATCTGCACTGGCCAGTTCAATCAAATGCCCAATACACCAGGAAACCAGATACTCTTTTCCTTCCAGATAGCCATCTTTTACGTTTGTGGCATGAAGCACCTTCGCAATGTTTCTGGCTACGCTGGGTTTTTCCGCAATTACAAGCTGCAATTTTCTATCTCCTTTCTGCACCTGTCGCTGTAATTAAGTGAAACAAAGTTATTCCTCTGATTCTTCGTCTTCTACTTCACCTTCCATTTCATATTCTTCTAATTCTTCATCATCCTCACGAATTGTATCTTCTTCCTCCTCATCGTCGTCCTCGTCCTCTTCATAATCAAAAGAAGTATTTCTTCCTTTCATAAATTTCCAATAATAGTAAGCACCACAAACTCCTGCCAGAACCAGCAGCATTAATAAAATCGTGCCGGAATTATTGCTTTTCTTCTCAGGTTCTTCCTTTTCTTCCGGTATGATCGTAACTTCTGGTTCCGGTGTCTCTGTGATCTTCTCTGTTTCAAGTGGCAGTGCGGATTCTGCAATAGCCTGGTTCTGTGGAAGTGTGACCATGTTGGTATCCGTAAAGTTCAAAAGATCATTTTCGCCTACCTCTGTAAGAAGATAAACATTTTCATCCGTTTTATCCTTATCTACAATCAGATAAAAAACCTTATCACTTTTTGTCTTGATCGTATAAAATTCCTTTCCCCCTTTGTCCTGAACTGTTCCTGTTGTCATGCCGGAAGCAGAACTTTCTCCCTGCACCCGTCCGGTATCTGCTTCTGTATCCGTTTCATTTCCTGTGTTTTCTGGTTCTGTTGGTGCAGTAGCAGTCTCGTTCGTTGTCTGATGTTCCGTTACGGTTGCCGTAGCACTGGTGGGCTTACTTGCAGTTCCATCGGCTGGCAAAGAAGCTGCATTCTGCTCCGTTCCGGAAACCTCTGTATTCTCTTTTACTGCATCTGGATTTTCATAATAAGGGTTTCCTACTTTATAGATCTCTGACATATTTCCTGCTTTGTCTTTTGCCTGCAGGGTAAAGTATTCATAGGAAGTATCCGCTTTTTGCAAACGGACATTTAATGTATTATTCGTCAGTTCTGTGAATTCATTTCCATTGACATACAAAGTAGCAATTCCCGATTCCGCATCAACTCCCTGCACGATCAGTATCCCATTCTTCGCAGCCGCAATAATAGTTGGTTTGGTTTTATCAAAACACTCTATGTAACGATTCTGCTCATAAGTATTTCCATTCTGATCGGTAACTCTCACATAAACACTACAATTAGAAGAGATGGATACTTCCATATTTCCGGTTATGTCTGACCATCCTCCATTTTCTGAAAGTCTTGCTTCTACTTTTGCAATAGAAAAAGCACCTGTATTCTTTGTATCTTCCACTTGAATTTTTACGGTTGCCGTATCTGTCTGCCAGCCTTCGGGTTCTGTAAAGGTAATCCCTACTTCTGGTGTTTCCGTCACATCATTTCCTGCATCTTCCTGTGCCTGTTCCACTGGATCTGCATGAATTTCAACTTCTGATCCATCTGAAAAATCAACATCTTCCGGGCTGCTTTCTTCTGATGATTCCACTTCTACATTATCTGCCCATACAGTCAGACTTCCGGGCGAACTATAAAAGAAAGCTCCTGCCGGAAGTCCTGCTAACGTAGCTGCGGTTAAAAATACAGCTGCTCTTTTATGAAATTTCTTCATTTTCTGTCTGCTCCTTTTCTCTGGTTTCCAATATCTTTTTTTGTTCCTCCTTGCTGATATCAATCATCAACTGAAGTTCCTCTGCGGAAACTCCATTGCTTCGGATAATTTTTAGATACTCCATATCCTCTGCCTGTTTCTTCTGTTCTTCCAGATCCCTTGCTTTTTTCTGTAGCTTTTCAATCTTAACGTAGGTTCTTGCAAGTTCTTCTTTTATTCGTTCAATGTTCAAATACGCCCCTCCTTATGGCCTGCCAAAAGCATAAAAATGAGACTGCCAGTATGCAGAATTAATGGACGTATACTGAATTGGATTTCCACAATGGATCATCTGTCCATCTCCGGCATAAATTCCTACGTGGGTAACCGGCTCTCCCGCATCATACGTCCCAGTGAAAAAGATAATATCTCCTGGCCTTGCTTCTTCTGGTGATACAGGCATACAAATGTCATAAATTCCCTGTGCAGTAAGTCTTCCCATATTGCAGACACCCGAATTGGTAAACACATAGCTTACAAAACCAGAACAGTCAAAAGAAGTCTCCGGGCTGGAACCGCCCCATACATACGGCATACCAAGATATTTGTCTGCTTCCGCAAATAATCTCCGCACAGTCTCATCATCATAACTGCCGCCTCCACCATACAGCCCGCTATCTCCGGTACTGATATAAAAAACAGGATTATAATATTCCCCATCTTTGACCAGTTCCAAATATAACTGGCTTCCGGTTGCACTTCCTGTACTTCCCGTTGTACCAATTACAGTATCTGTTGTTACTTCCTGACCATTTGCTACCGAAATGCTCTGCAGATAAGCGTATTTAATCTGCACACCTTTTTTATCCTGCGTAACTACATAATTTCCAAAAGTTCCGCTATATCCTACATCTACAACAAAACCATTCATCGCTGACTTCACTTCTGTTCCCTGTCGTACATTAACCGTCACACCTCTGTGAAGTTGTGTCTGCCCGGTTCCATTGTTTACAGAATACCCATAATAGGTACTGATATAGGCATACCAGTTTAACTCAACCGGAGTTTTATATGTCTGTAAATTTCCTCTGTTGGAATAGACCTCTTCATAAATTTCCTGCTCATCCTCTTCCATTCTGGACAGAATAACACTTCTAAGCGGTTTTGCCTGAACAGAAACATTCAGTACATCTGCAGTTACTGTACGGGTAACTTCCACAGAGTTCTGATTGCCCTCTGCCAGAAAACATTCCCAGGTCTGATGACCATGTGCCTCAGCTACTGCGTGATTATCATAATAAACATCAAACTGGACACCATACTGGGCAAAGTTTCCAGTATCTTCTACGGTGTACTCAATCCCATTCATCACTACTTTCGTCCCCATTGGAAGAAATGGGTTTGCAGCATCAACCGCAAGCGTATGATTAGCCTGTGGCATTGCCCCTGAAGCAGTTGGTCCTCCACTCCACACGCCACAGCAGATAGGACAGTTACAGTATCCACTGGTCACAACATTTCCCAATGACTGCCCTACCTGTATTGTAGATGTTTCCTGCCGGGTTTCACTTTTTTCCTCTACGGTGATTCCGTACTGTAAAGAAAAAATTGTTTCCAGTTCTCCTTTTATCTCATCAAACTTAAAATCCCCATACCTGGCAGTCAGATAACTGATCAATGTATGGGGATCATGGCCGATTTCACCAATGTTATATCTGTATTCATCTTTTCCTGGATACCGGGCTTCCATCTGGTTTATTTTCTGTTGAAGACTGGCTTCCAACTGCGTATAATACAACTCTGCTTTTTCAATTTCGTCCGGATCCGCAATGTAACTGGAAGCGATTACCGTAGAAATTCCATTAGAAAACATAGCCGAACAGGAAGCAAATCCTGTCATTACGGAAAGAAGCAAAATCAATAACAACCCCATTGAGATCAGAGTAGTTACATTTCTTACAAATACTTCCTGTGCCTTTCTTGCAATTTTAGTAGCAAGATTTACTGACCGGATTGAGGTGTCTTTTGTTTCTTTTGCAATCTTCCCAGCCCGGTATGCCATCTGATACTCTCGCTTAATCCTCTGCTTCTGTATTAATTTTCTGATCAGCTTTTTCTGCATCTCTGGATGTTCTTCCAGATATTTCTGATATTGATACCTGGATGCACTCTTCCAGGCTCTTTGCTCTAAACGGTTTTCTTTATGTATCTGACTGCGGTTCTTCCGGATATTTCTACTGCTATGTTCCTGTAATATCCACTCACCTGAACGCACCAGCTTATGTGCTGCATCTACAGCACTGTTTTCCTCTTCGTCTTCGCCTGCTTTCTGATATACTGCATTTTTTAATGCTTTCTTTGGAACAGAAGACAAGGTTTTCTTTTTACCATCCGTTTTCCCTGTTTTTTTGTCGAAATATAAATGGTACTTTACCTTTGCTTTCTGTTCCTCATTTGTTTTCTTGGTATAAACAGAATCTTTCGGAATTTTGTTCTGCCTCTCAGCTTCCTGTTTTCTTGCAACCTTATCCACTTCCTGATAAGTTTTTATTGTTTTTCGGCTATATTTCTGCTTTCCTTTTTTTCGGTTTGTAGAAACATCATTCTTCTCTGCCTGAAAATGTCCTCCATCTGTTTCAGCCGAAGTTTTCTTTTCTTTCTTCAGACTTCCATCTGTCTCCAGTTTTCCAAACTGCAGTCTCTGCTGTTTCTTTTTCTGTCGCTGATACTGGCTCCTGTGTTTTTCTTTGCGCTCACGTATTTCTACCGCTGAATCCACAGATACACCAGCAGGCTTGTCCCGATATCTGTACCGTCCCTGTGTTTTTCGTTTTCCCGGAGGACTGTTTGCAGCCTCTTCTTTTTTGGCAGGATTTCCCTCCTGAACTTTTTCGGAAAATTGTTTCTTTTCAGCTTTTTTATGAGAGTTTTTCTTCTTTTCAGAAGTAATAAATGCCTGTTCTACATCCTTCTGTTTATAAGGCAACTCCTGATCGCTGTTTGTAACTTTTCTGGTCTCCTTTGTTGCAAGATTTTCCTCAACCAGACCATTTCTGGTCATACGGCTGACTTTCTTCTCTTTCGCCGTATATTTTTGTTTTCCCAATGTACCTCACCTCTGCTTTTTTGTCCGTTAAGTCTGAATCTCATCCGGTTTAGTACTCATCAAAGCATAGGTTCTGGTATCCTGCGGATATCTGTCTGCAAAAGGTATGATTACATTTCCGTAAAAAAGCAGCCCTTCTCCTGCATTACTGTTATTTACAAAAGAAATCTGATGCTTGGAAATATTCAATTTCTCCGCAAGGATCTTCTGATCCCCGCTGTGCTGATTTAACATCAGGATAAAATCACTGTTTCCCACAATACTTTCTACTGCCAGAGAGCCAAGAAAATCTGTTACATTCTGACTGATTCCTGTAATGATTCCACCCCACTTACGAAATCTCTTCCACATTTCAATAGAATAATTAGCAGTCTGTGGCTGGTTCAGCAAAAGGTGAAATTCATCCACATAATAACGGGTTGATTTCCTGCGACTGCGGTTCTGTGATACTCTTGTCCAAACCATATGCTGGACAATCAACATCCCTGCTTTTCGTAGTGTGGTTCCAAGTTCCCGAATATCAAAGCATACCACTCTGTTCTGCGTATCGACATTACTTCGATGGTTAAATACATTCTGCGATCCTGTTACATACAACTGCAGACTGTTGGCAATGTTCTGTGCTGCTGGTTTATCTGGTGCATAAAAGTTCAGACGTTCATAGAAATCCTGCAAAGTCGGCATATTTTCCGGTTTTGGATCATTGTAAAGATATTTTTTATAAATGTCTTTTACACACAGGTCAATCATGGAAACCTCATCACCATTTAATTCTGCATTTTGAGGTTTCTTCATAATGACCTCGCAGAAAGATGTGATAAACTCTGCTTTATCAGCAATAATGGTATCAATATCCTCCACATCGCCATTAATCCTGTATTTCTCCGGATGATAAATAACATCCAGGTTCACTTCCATAGGATTGATGTAATCATTACTTTTTGCACTGATTTTAATAACTTCACCATTTAAGGCATTTACCAGCGGAAAATATTCTCCCTCCGGGTCACAGATAATAATGTCATCGTCTGTAATCAGGAAAACATTGAGAATTTCTCTTTTCGTTGCAAAACTCTTACCGGAACCAGGAGTACCCAAAATCAGGCCGTTAGGTGTTTTCAATCGTTTCCGATCCACCATAATGAGATTGTTTGACAGTGCATTTAAGCCATAGTAAAGAGCTTCACCGCCTTGGAAAAGTTCCTGTGTGGTAAACGGAACAAAGATTGCTGTAGAAGTCGTAGTCATAATTCTCTGTATTCCAGTCTGGTTCATTCCCAGTGGTAGTGATGCCACAAGTCCCTGTTCCTGCTGATATTGAAGTCTCCGTATATTGCAATTATATTTCTGGGCGATTCCTGCAGTCTGATACACAATATTGTCCAGTTTTCTCTTATTGTCCGCTGTATTCAACAGCAAAAAAGTAAGTTCAAAAAGTTTCTCATTCCTGGACTGGATTTCATTGAGCAATCCCTCCACATCCTCTCCGTATGTAGAAATGTCCGTTGGAATAATATCCATATCATATCCGCTTCTGACCGCTTTCTTCTGTTCTTCAATTTTCATTTTCTGAATATTTGACAGCGTACTTTTCAGGCTTTTAATAGCTGCCTTGGGATCAATTGGACGCAGGTGCATATTGATGATAAGATTCTCTTCCAGATCCAGCAGATCTGCCAGCAGTTTATCCGTAAGTTCTGGTGATGTAATCTGTAAATATGACACGCATCCAAAAGTCTGTCCCATCCGAAAATAGCTGTCATTGCGAAAATCAAATCCGGTAGGTGCAATAAAGTCTTTTGTCTGCAGACCTGTTTTTGCAACCATCCCATAATGGAAATGGAAAGATTCTTTTGTGTCCATATTCATCACATCATGCAGAATTTTCAGACGTTCTACCCCATTTAAAGGCTCTGCCATGGCTCCCATCACCTTAAAATTATTCAATACACTGGCTTCAATTCTCTCCAGCCTGGATTTTGCATTTCGCAGATTATCCGCCTTAATGGAAAATGTAATATATTTTGTTTTTACAAGCCCATTATTTCCTTTGGAAAGCTGCATTTTCAACATATCCGAATATTCTTTCCGAATATCATTGAAACAGTCATCCTGCTCTGGAATATCAATATTTTTTGCATACTCATCAAAATTCACCTGTTGATTAAGAAATGTAATTTGTACCTCAACAGAGCTGTCAAATGAATTCAGGAACTCACAATAGTTCTCAAAAATAGCCGCTTTATCATCATTCTGCGCTAACTGGTAATTTATATCGTAGAACTGCACCATCTTTGAATAATAGTTATCATCTGTCCTGCAGATACCATCCTTATATATTTCCTTATATGGAATCGTATCCTGCGCTGTAAAAGGCTTCCTCTTCTTCTGATTCTCCGCTTTTATCATCCGAAGTTCTTTCAGACGCTTTTTTTCTTCTTTCGTAAGTCCGGTTTTCTGTTTCTTATTTTTTTCGGTCTGCTTTTTTAAGGAAATGGAACGGATTTCTCGCTTCCCTGGCTTCTTTTGCCTTTTTCTCAAGCCATGCACCCTCTTTCTCTAATTTATCGTACTCTATAATCCGGTCATATAAGTTTTGGGAACGATAGACCCTGATTCCAGGTCTTAAAAATTTCTGCCGGATAATGTGAAGCAATATTTTCTCTGCTGGAAATCCATCCTTTTCATACATTGCAAAAAAGAAAAATGGCAGCATCACTATGATCATAAGCGTTGCTGCCACATCTGTTCCCAGTCCTGCTTTTGTCAGCAAATAGACCGGAACACCACAAATTCCTGCCAGAGAAAAACATATAATTTGTCTTTTAGTTAAATTCAGTGCTAATTTTGTCTTTATTTTTGAAAAATCTTTCGGCACTGGAACATATGCCATATTCTTGTTTCCTCCTAATGTGCATTGAAGATTGATTTTGCCAGGGAACTGGTCTTAAACAGGCTGAAACATAAAATAACTGTATATGCTGCAACTGACCAGATAGCTGTATGAAGATTATCCGCAACTGTAATAGCATTTACCAGAACTGCATAAATCGCAACACATACCATCATAAAAAATCCCTGGAATCCCAACGCTAATAATGCCTTCACGTAATTATTTCCAATACTTCCCCATTCCCTGTTCGTAAATGTTGAAAACGGAATAGGTGCCACAGAGACATAAAGATATATTTCTATCATTCGTCCATATAAAATGACGGTAATCAGGACTGATATGATTTTTAGACATAAACTGACCAGCATCGTTTCCAGACCAAGCCCCAGTAATTCTCCGATTCCCATATCTTCAATCTGCGTTTCAAGAAGCGTTTTCAATGCTTCTGTAACATCAATAGATGCGGAACCGGTTATCATACCGCCAGCATTGGATACCACATGATTCGCTACATCAAAAATTGCCATCGCAATATCAAAAGTATGAGTAACCAGATATACCGCTACCCACATCTTAAAAATGTATTTGAAAAACATAAACGTATCCGTATCGTGCATATTGTTTTTTTCCATAATCATGGAAATCAGCTCATAACACAGTACAAATGTAATAATCATCCCCGCAATGGGGACAATGACATTATCCGACAGATTTTTTATCATGGAAAAAATGCCACTGTTCCAATTTTGGGGTGTTTTCCCAACCTCTGTAGCAATCGTTTCTACTTTGGTATTTACATCGGTGAACATGGTATCCAGGTTTGATGTGATCCAGCCTGTTAGCAGATCCTTTATGAACTCTGTTATTTTTTCGGTTATTCCACCCATTTATTTATCCAAACAGAGTTGCAAGCTGTGGAATCAGGTTTATTCCAATCAGTACGATGCCACCGCCCGCCATCAACTGTTTCATCCCCAATTAGGTGTAAAACTCTGCTCGATGGCGGGCGGCGGCGTACAAAAAAT
>ERZ780162.474-NODE-474-length-32291-cov-5.082485_pt1 | contig 32291 bp, 24 predicted proteins | sample MGYA00511474_ERZ780162 | MGnify/ENA primary metagenome ERZ780162 (study PRJEB29588, sample SAMEA2143633) | human gut metagenome | biome: human gut; feature: human-associated habitat; material: faeces | place: Denmark | collected 2008/2010 ...
CCCCGGTTTTTATCCTGCTTTTTCTTTCGTCCTCGAGATTTCCTCCGAAAGCGGGCCAAATTGGGCCTCTAACCCCGGATCGGCACTGGGACTCGCTTCCGCTCCGAAAGGCGCACACAGGGCGTTCTGGGGGCTTTCACGGGCCAATTCTGCCAGGCGTGCCATTGCCCTTTGACGGGCGGCATCCTCCTCCAGCTGCCGGAACTGCCGCTCGTAGAATAATTCGACTGCCGCCTGGATCGGACGGATGGTGTAGAGCAGATTCCCGTTGAGGGGCCTGCCGTCTTTGCTCCGCACCATCGTCGGCTCGGTGCGGATGAGACCTTTCTCCTCCAGACTGCGCACATACTTGCTTACGGTATTCTCGCTCATACCCAGCGCTTTGCCGATGGTCTTGTAGCTGGGGTAGCACTGGTAGGTTTCTCTGTCCTCGATGCTCAGCAGATAACAGTAGATGGAGATCTCCGGGTAACTGAGACCGATGTGAAAAACTTCGTTGGGAACCTTGAAATAGTTTTTGTCGGGATCTCGTTTGGGCCACTGTTGGAACTTCATATAGCACCTCCCGTATGCTCCTCCATACACTGAATGCACTTTTCTTTCGGCACCACCATACAGTTGCTCACGCGCAGCACCGTGAGGTCCGGTTGGTACATCAGTTCATACCCACTGGACGACGATGTACCCAGTACCTTCGCTTTGTTGTAGTTCTTGTAGGCAGATTCTCTCATGTTGACCATCTCCTTTTCAAAACTCCCTCTACTTCTTTAGCCGCAAACATTTGCATGTGACATAGGTTTGACATAACCTTTGGATGGTGTTCGAGTTGTCTCTCTACTTGTATTGGGGAAAATATATCCCACTGACATACATTTGACAGAAAAACGGAGCGCCTGCTTTGTCGCAGACGCTCCGTTTGAGGTTGGATTATTTACTTTTGTGCTGGTTTCAGCAGCCGGCATGTTCCCTCCGCCTCGTCCCGCTCTTTCAGCAGAGAGGCCAGAGCAGAGAAGAATTTCTTTTGCTGATAGTCCACGCTGCCACGGTTCAGCTGATGGGCTTCCGCGTACTTGCGAATGGACAGGCCATCCACGAACCGCTCCCGGAAATAATCCTGGTATGCAGCCAGCACCGTTTTCATGGCATTGTCCAGAAACTGCAGGTCCTCTTTCAGCTTGGCGAAGTCACTTTTGGTGATAGCAACGAATCTCTTTTCCCTCACGCAGAGGCGATGTTTGTTCCGGTCGAAGTTGTAGTGCTCACAGAGATCTTTTGCGTATGCGTAGTAGGTAAGAGATTGCTGATAATCTCGGGAGTCATAAGATTCATCCAGTTGCCAATTTTTTCGTTTACGTACCGGTCCCCGAAATCCCTCTTCCTCCAGCCGCTCTATGGCTTCCCCTGAGATCTTCATATTGAGCAGTAGCTTATACTTGGCCCTCCGGTCACCATTCACTTCCACGAAGGCGCAGAAGGACTTTTTGCTGGAGGTGTAGTATCTGGGAACAGCCGCAAAGGGGTAGGTGGTCCAGATGACACTCTCCTCGCCGGTGTCAGCGTCGGTGGCCAGAGAGACAACATAAACCACCTTGCCGTCATACCGCCGGTAGTACCCGGCGCGGATTTTTCTTTCTGCCATTTGGTCACCCTCACATTTGTTTTTCTGTCCTCAGTATATACGGGGCTGGGATCTCACATAAAATAGCGATAATCGTAAAGTGTTCCCTCAAATTGAGATAGTAACCATCCAATTCGCGCAATTTCGTTCGAGGATTCTATCGTACATGGAAGTTTCGAATACAACCCAAAGCTGTTCCAATTCATTTTGGACAATCCAAGAATTTCTGTTGCGATTTGTGCCATATCTCCAGAACCATAATGCTTAACTACTTTTAACGGCAATGGAACACTTTTGCCTCCTTGAAAATATTTTCTGTTCGGTGATATTACAGATGGTGCGATGCCATGGGTGAATAGATACATCGTATTATTATCAATCGGGAAACACATACCCCTTCGTACTGGATATCCATCCACACGAGTACAAGATTCATTTAATGCAAAGCACTTCAAATTGTCTTCATATATTATCTCAAGAAGTTCAATATTCTTAACCCCCGCAGATGATAGGCTTTCTACTAATCCTTTAACTTCATCTCTCCGAAATGGAGTGCGTTTATGAACGACAACCCGTTTCGGTAACTCGGAGAAAGATTTGTAGAACAGCTCTTTGATGTTGAGACCAATCCTATACGCTTCTTCTTCGGATAAGTACGGATTTTTCTTCCTATCAAACGAATAATCGTGAATTTTGGAAAGCTTATACTTCATTCCTCGTCCATCAGAAGAGTATATATGACTGCAACCAACCACCACATTACTTCCCGTGGGTGCATTCATAACACTGTATCCAATTCCAGCAAATGCTGTATCCGCTTGAATTCCATTTATCACCCATGGTATCCGACCGGACTTGACATACAACGCCAAAGAAAGAGCCCACATAATTTGACAATGCAAGTCACTCTCAATCGTTTTCTCCCGAACAAATTGCGTTGCCACCTGCTTTTGTGCAGCATACGCCTTGATATAATCATGTAGATCATATTTTACGGTTCCATCGGTATATGAGGTAAATATCTCATAGTCCCTCGGAATATAAATCAGTATGACGTCAACAGAATCTGCACTGAGCTGGTCAATTTTCCTGATTATTGCATTGCCAAACTCAACAGCGGCTTTATGAATATCCTGCTCATTTGAAGCGTTAATTTGCTTCCATTTACCACTGTTTGGCTCCGGCAAATCGAGTCCCGTTTTGAAGGCCTGATAGAAGCCTGGGAAGGTAATTAGATAATCAGTATTATGTTTTGCTTGTGATCGATAATTTAATTCAGAAATGAACTGTGCAAACCTCCGCTCATGTTTATCGGGGCAAATTACTCCTACTGAAATCGCAGAATGTAGGATACCACCATCCATAGCATAATCTACAGGCGCATTAGAAATCAACCCACGCATTGGGTGGAAATCCTCCGCTATCCCATGTGTAGAGGCACTACAAAAAAGAAGAGTAGGATCTTTGTACTCTGTTCCAGAAAAAACAATCCGTTTTGGAACAGCGGCAGGCAGTTGTATCGAGTTACGCTTGCCACTGCTCACACCAATCAGCGCACTGTAATTTACAACCGCAAAAGAAAATCTTACTGTATTTCTTCCAGGATAATTGGCAGAAAACTTTGTGTTACCTATTATTTTTTTACTCCATTTTACAACGTACTCATTTGCATTTAGGTTTGGACGGCCATTATTTACTCGTGCATTAAACCAGTCGGCAAATTGCTTCCGTTCTTCGCTGCTCAGTGTTACATCGTCAGCATACATATAACTCGGAACAAGTGTAAGATAGCTGTATTTATAATCAAAAAGTAATGCAAGCTTAACCCCTGAATAAGCCGTGACCGTTCTGGCTCCGATGCGATATTTCAATACCTCTTTTGTATCCCAAATTTTATCCTTTGAGTGACCCAGTCCATGACTTACTGCAAGAATACGGACAAGTGTTTTCAACAACAACTCACGAAATGTACTATTTCCAGCGATTGACGCTCTGCTTAACGGGCATAATTCAATATTGGTTTTTAGCTTGCCTTTGCATACCTCCTCAATAACAGATTTCGATCCCCATGCATACACCAAGTTCTTGTAGGGTACCGCCATAACATTTTCTTTACCCAAAGCTTTGCAAAAATCCCATGGTTTTTCGTCGGAAGCGAGCAAAACCTCAAACTGATAACACTGATTTGGGAATGCGATTGGGAAGGCGTTGGTGCTCACCACTTTATTTACTGCTCCGTTAAGCTGTATAAATCCACTGTGTTGTGGCTCAAGCGTAATGGACAGCTTCTTTTTGATGTTGTCCACCTTTTCCAAAAACTCTTTGTTTTCGCTCATACAGTGGCGCGCTATGGCGTAGAATGTGCTATCAAAGCCTTCTGTTGGAATGTAGAAGGCTGCTCTGCCATATTGATTTGCCGTTCTGATTAATGTTTTTACTTCTGAGGGAATATTAGATCCATAACCACACCAAAAGAGTTTACCTGCTCCCCTCGTGGAATAGACTTGCGTCAACGCGTCCATAAGAGATTGATCTCGTCCGCTATATCCTACAACAATTAAGTCGCGGTTAGTTAACTCGTGCAGTAATGCCTTTACTAATTCACCATCTTGAGTGTCAAGTTCTTGCTTTGTGTTTTTCAATGCCCCATATTTATAGTCGCCATGCAAAGCGATGCACAGAAGTTCTTTGTCAACATCACCACGGTATATTCTTTCAGAGGTAGCCGCTGTGATTTCAACCGGAACAAGCGGGCTATATTGGTGGGCACACTTTAGAGTCAAGCCATCAAAGTTTGTTGTCCATACGCTTTTTATTATATTTTCTAACGCAAGTAAGGAGATTAGATGATAGCCCAAGCTGGGGTCATGGTTTGCCACCAAATGCTGAAAGTATTTCCGCCGATCATCTGCGATAGGATATGCTTTTTCGGCAAAATACGAGTACTCCTCCGCGCTATTCTCAGCCGGATAAATATTTTGTGCATCAATCCACCGCTGAATCACCCTGCGTACAGCTTCGGATTTCGAGTTATCAAAGTTTCCTATTGATCCAGGGTTCTTCGATAAATAGATTTCTCGTTTCCAATCCCAAATGCAATCTGTTGCTGATGGAATTCCTGACTCAATAGATGCACCCGCACCAAGTAGTAAAGAATGAGGAGTATCTATATTTTGTTTTATTGACCTCAAAAATTCATCCAATTGAAGTATTTCCATATATGCCCCTCATTTCTTTTCTGTGAAAACCATTCTATATTCCATTAACAGCAACAGAAAACGCTTCAGAGGAAAATTGACACATTGTACTATTCCTTTCTCAACGCCTTGTACAATTCTGCAGCCATAGCATCCTGGACCTTCTGATAAAAGTCAGGGTCATTAAACAACTTTGCAAAAGAATCATTGTTGTCCAAAAAGCACTGTGTCACGATGTCGCGAAATTTATCTGGGAAAAGAGAACGCACGAACATTTCGGTGCTATTGTCCTTGGCATATTTTCTAAACTTTTTGACCTCTGAGTCCTTCATGAACATCTGATAGATGCCTTCGATAATAACTCGGTCGGCATCAGTAAAGTTGCCGCTGAAGCGTTCATTTACCTTGTCAATGATACTTTGGAGAGTATCTTTCTTTTTATTTAGCACCTTTGGAGCGGTACTACCTCCGGGCACAAATGCGGGTGGCTTTTCATTCAGGACAATTGCTCCGCGGAAAGTTTCCGTGAGAGAAGCATACTCCAGCTTAATTTTATCCTCGATGTCAACAAATTCATCACCGCTTGTTTTGGGAAGAAGTTTTATCAAATGCAGCGTATATTGATATTCATTGAACAGATCCCTGTCATGGAGCCGCACCAGCTGGGTAACAAAAGCATACGCTTTGTTGAACTTACGCACATAGTCTCGGAGGGTATAGCGATCATCCTCACTTAAATCCATATATCGAGCGATCACAGGCCGGAACATACCTGCCAGTCTACCAAGCGCGGCAGCATCCTGATTTTTATCCGTCTGAGCTGCCATAAATTTGTTGAAAGTCTCCACATCCTCGAAATTGTAGAGCATAAAGTCCCGAATCTTATTGCGGAGGTCATATACTCGGTTCAAATCAGTGATACCTTCAAGCATTGTGGTCTCATAGTACGGCAGGAAAGCACCTTTGATATCCTCCTCAGTGTTCTCAAAATCCAGGACAAATGTACTGTTCTTTCCAAAAGTAGTACGATTGAGGCGAGAGAGTGTCTGAACCGCGGTCACATCACGCAGTTTCTTATCCACATACATAGTGTGTAGCAGCGGCTCATCAAAGCCGGTCTGATACTTATTTGCGACTACCAAGATATTGTACTGGCTACTATGGAACACCTTACGGAATTTCTTGTCGGTCGTTATGTACTTGCCGTTTTCGTCCAGATTCATAGTAGCCTCAGTGAAAGGTTTCTCGCTTGGATAGTCGTCCAAGGTTACTTCACCGGAGAATGCAATCATCACATCACTGCCTACGCATTGCTCTGCATGGTCAGTGAGATATTTCTTTATGGCAAGATAATATCGGACTGCGTTTGCTCGGCTATCTGCAACGACCATAGCTTTGCCCTTACCGTTAATCTGATAACGGCAGTTTTCCAGGAAATTGGTCATAATCATTTCCGTCTTCTGGGCAATAGTATAGCCATGTTGCTTGTAATACTTGAACAGTGCACGGGATGCCTGTCCCTCAATGAGTTCTGGATTATCCTCAGAGACACGAATCAACTTAAATGCCTCTTTAACTGTAGTATAGTTCGCCAGCACATCCAAAATGTATCCTTCTTCAATGGCTTGGCGCATGGAATACACATGGAACGGAGCCTTTATGAGTTCCCCCTCTGGGGTTGTTCCTACCACAGTACCGAAGGATTCCAATGTTTGTGCCTTAGGAGTGGCTGTGAAGGCAAAGAAGGACTGATTATCGTGTCTGCCCTGACCGATGACTGCATTGATATACTCGTCAGTCAGATCCACTTCTTCCTCTTCAATTCCGGCTTCTTCTGCATATTCTTTGACCGCAACACCGATGTCGATCAGACTGCGACGCAGGGATTTTGCGCTTTCACCATTCTGCCCCTGGTGGGCCTCATCAATGATGATTGCAAACTTGCGCCCACGGAACTTCTCGATATCCTTCTTTGCAAAAAGAAATTTTTGGATAGTACAGATGATGATTCTCTTTTTATCATTAATCGCTTCCGCAAGACTGCGGGAATTCTTTTTATCGTCAATCGCCTCTACCAAGCCTACCTGATGTTCAAAGCTATTGATGGTATCCTGCAACTGGCTGTCCAGTACCACGCGGTTGGTGACCACAATAACAGAATCGAACAAACCGTTGTTTTCCGCATCATGGATAGAAGCAAGACGATAAGCAATCCACGCAATGGAATTGGATTTGCCGGAGCCTGCGGAGTGCTGGATCAGATAGTTTGTGCCAACGCCGTTTTGCCGCACATCAGCCATAATCTTACGCACCACATCGTATTGATGATAACGAGGAAAAATCATCTTTTCCTTGGTGACTGTTTTGCTGATACCGTTCTTGACCACTTCTTCTTTTTCTTTTACAAAGGAAATGAAACGGTGGATCAGATCCATTAGACTGTCTCGTTGCAGCACTTCTTCCCACAGATAACTGGTGGCATAGCCCTTAGGGTTTGTGGGATTACCCGCACCACCATTTACACCTGCACCGTTGGAGCCCCGGTTGAATGGCAGAAAGTGAGTACTGCTGTCCGTAAGCTGAGTAGTCATCCATACTTCATACAGGTCAACGGCAAAGTAGACCAGAAAGCGGTGGTTTAAGCGAAACGCAAACTCTTTGGAATTGCGGTCATTCTTATATTGATTAATGGCACAAATGTAATCCTGACCAGTGAGCTGGTTCTTTAATTCCAGCGCCACAATAGGGATGCCGTTAACGGAAAGTACCATATCAATAGTGTTAGTGTTAGCCGTGGAATAGCGGAATTGGCGGGTGCATCCGAGGATATTGGCTTCATATCGCTCGGTAGCAATAGGGTTCAGTTCAGACTCCGGTTTGAAAAAGCAGACTTTCAGTTTGCAGCCCATATCCTCGATGCCGTTTCGCAGTACATACAGCAGACCTTGATTTGAGATGGTAGTCTCCAAACGGTGATACAATTTGTCCTCAGCATTAGTGCCATAATATTTGGTGTACTTGGCCCATTCCTTGGGCTGGGTCTTTGCTATAAATTCACAGAGCACATCCATGTAGATGCACCTGGAAATATCATGCTGTCGAGTATGTACCCAGTTGCCTTCAGTATCTTGCCCACAAAACTGGATATAGCCACCTTCGGGTGAAATAAGGAAGGATTCGATATCTCGCTCAAACCGTTTTTCACTTTTGTCCATAATATACGCCCCTTATATCTTTATGACCCGGCCTGTAAATTTGAGGGCACTCTTTCCGATGGCTTTTGATTTGCCGGGTTCCCTCTGTATTAAGACCCACACTATCCAGCCAAGTAGATTGCGGGTTTGTGTCCGAATCTAATTCCGAGGCAAATCGTTTTTTCATTGGCCGCTTATTGGGGTCATCAGGAAACACTATACGATTTTCTTTGATCAATTGATCCATCGTCTCCGGAATATAGGACCAAACACGATTATAGTTGGGCTTATACGCAATGCCAGTTTTGGGATCCACTAAATCATAATATTGATTGGGACGCATATCTCCTGTCATACCTACCGTTAGGTCGCCAGCAGTCCAAGGGCCGCGCGGGTCATTATCAGGATTACTATATCCTTTATAATCTTTTCCTGTTCCTACTAACGCTTTGAATTTTGGCATTTTATATGCGAGAACATACTCATGATCGGTAGAACACTTGCTCTTGTCCATCGCTGAAGATGTTCTCCTTTTCCAAACAAATGTTGCTAAAAATAGGCTTTCGCCAAGCACTTCATCGCATATTGCCTTTAGAGTTGCGGCTTCATTATCATCTATGCTAATAAATATCAGCCCGTCTTCTGCTAATAGATTTCTCGCCAACATTAACCTGGAAAACATCATGCTGCACCAGTCGGAGTGGAACCGGGGGTTGCTCTCGGAGTTCTCCGCGAATTGTTTGTTGCCCTCCTCGTCAAACAGGCCGATCTGCCGGTCATACTCCTGCTTGTCCATCTCAAAGCGGTCGTTGTAGATGAAGTCGTGACCGGTGTTGTAGGGCGGGTCGATGTAGATCATCTTCACCTTGCCCAGGTAGCTCTCCTGGAGGAGTTTCAGCACCTCCAGGTTGTCCCCCTCGATGTACAGGTTTTCGGTGGTGTCCCAGTTTTTGCTCTCTTCCGGACAGGGGCGCAGGGTCTTGCGGATGGGCTTGTTGGCCTCCACGATGGAGGCCTTCTTGCCCACCCAGGTAAACTCGTAGGCCTCGTCCCCCTCCAGCACATCGTTGGACAGCATCTGCCGCAGCAACTCGAAGTTGACGGCCTTTTTCACCCCGCCCTTGCCGTCCGGGCCCTCCGTGACGCACCCGGGGAACAGGGCGGCGAGCTTGTCTATATTTTGCGCCGTCAGGTCCGGTGTCTCAAATTTCATGTGGTCCATATTGTCGCCTCTTTCTAAGAAGAATTATCCATTGTTCTCGCTGATAAGATGGTTTCGTACCTGATCTAAGATATCATCAGAAAGATGGGAGAGCTGTTTCTGGTATTCTTCCAGTTCGAGTTGAGCTTTCTCTTTATTATAATACTGATGATTAAATTGGACCATTTCTTGTGATGACTCGCAGATGATTCGCCACAAATCGAATCGAGAGAGTGCTGATCTTGATAGTTCACCGAGTTCTTTATAGCTATTGAAAATTTCTTTGGATATAAAGGGGGCACTTCGCTTATTTTGCATGTCTGCCTCATCGATATGTTGAGCGATCACATAGCAAAAGTCCTTTATCGACTGCACACCTTCTGGAAACGAAGCCCCTCGAACAACCAGGACAGCCGTACCAATATCATAAACCATTGTCAAATGTTTTTCAGATAAGGTTTGATATATTTCGAATTCATGGTCAAACCTCACCTTGGTGATATATAGCCGTCTTTCGCTCTTTGCTTTTGCCCGTTCGACTATGCTATTTCCGAACATGCCAAGCAATGTCCCGCCAACGCCAATCAAAGCGACAAGAACTGTATCTGTCATGCCCTATCCCTTTCTTTCCGTCACGTCTTCAACACTATGCGTAGCACCACTTACCATTAGAACTATTTTCTTTTCTGCTATGTTTTTGCTCGCGATCCGTTTAGGTAATATATGCTTTATTTTTTCCACATTTGGCTCGGCTCCAAATGTAGTAAAAAATCAGTAAATAGGATCGCATTAAGAGCCATCTTCTTGCTTGGATATTTATCATACCACGAATGAGCAATTCCGTGTCTTCCTGGTACATCGGCTATAACGTCTCCGGGTTTTCGGCAATCATAAAAAATGAATTCCTCACAGAAAGAGTCAAAAATTTCGTCATAGCCATTTTCGTCAATCAACATAGCCAGGTTTTCACGCGTTCTTTTATTGGTACGGTATTCATTTGGGCAATCGGACTTTTCTGCAATAATTCCTTCCCAAAGACTAACTAAAGTGTTTACCGTCAAAACGAACTCACTGCGGTGGTACGCATGGACTGTTTGATTGAGAATCTTCACCTTAAAGCGGGGTAATCCAACCTCTCGCCAGCCTTTTCTGAGTCCCTCAACTTTTGACTTTGTGTAATATTGGAATATTACACGATCCAACATGGAGGTTCTCTTTTTACTTTCTTTAGTAGTACTAATGATCTCGTTAACCCTTGTGGCTAACCCAATTTCAGCATCCCACACAGCAGACGGGATCCAGCGGGCCTTATGTAGAGCTTCAAGAAGGATTTTGTTATAAAGCCCGGATTCCTCCGGTTCAATATAAATGTTAAGCCAGTTCGGGACATTATTAAGAAAGTCTAACCAAGGCGAGGTGCCGAGGTTCTGCAGCCATTGAAGGACTGGAGGTTCAATTTGAGGGATAACCGGCGTCGGCAAACTATTTATAACATTTTGTACAGAACAAACCATCGCAAGAGCGTCTGTATCAAGAAAATGTGCGTTTTCAAAAGCTTGAATTGCAGGGTTTATCCCGGCAGTCAACTGAGAAAAATCATAACAGGAAGTGAGCTGCTGGGCAATTTCTTGCGCTCTTGTAATTTGTGGAGTATAAGCTTGCAACATTTTGGACTGATTTTCGATCAAGCGTCTAAGAGCTTCTGGGATAGGATCCTCAAATAAAAAGTTTTTCTTCAAATTAAATCATCTAACTCCTTCCTCAACTTCTTTAACTCTGCATTCAGCTCCACCTGCCGGTTGAGCTGTTTTTCTTTTCGGATTTTGTTCTCCAACGCTGTGATCTGTTTCTGGAGCTGTTGCCGCCGGAGGTTCCGCTCCACGGATTCATACAGGCTCTCCGCTCGGGCAGGTGCAAGACTTTCCCCGGCGACTTGCCGCACAAAATTCTCGTACACAGCGTCCAGAGAATGGCCCTCCATGTTGAGGGGAAGTTGGTCTGCTTTTGTCCAGTCGGTGTGATAGTATCGGCTGACTTTGAAGGCGGAGCTGCCGGAGGAGGCTTCTTTGTAGCCGATCCAGGCCTGGCATTTTCCCTCGTATTCCAGCAGGAAAAGAATGTGGTAGGGAATTTCTCTGTCGATTTGGAGCAGGACGGATTCGTCCAATGAGGGCTGGTTGAGCCGGAGTTCCAGCACCTCGATTTCTGTGACAGCCTCCCCCGGGGCCAGATTGACCGTTGCGGCGGCGATCTTGTTCCGCCACCAGATGATCTTGACCTGCTCTGTAAAGGCCCGCTTTAGGCCAGGCGTCACTGTTAGGTTCTCATAGAACTTTTGCTTCGGAATACGCTTATTGAATTCCGTAGTTTTTGGCAGGCCCAGCATAACGATTCCCCCTTACTTCACCACTAAAAAACAGATCAACTCAAAATCATCCAGCCCGGAGATCTGGGAGAGCAGAGCCGTCGTGCCGCCGCTTTTGAACAGACTGTCGATGTCACTTTCCTCCTTCACATCGATGATGGAGTTGACCGCCTTGCTCAGCAGTTCGGACATCTCAGCCATATTCCGGCCATCGTCAGTCTCCTGATTGAATTTTCGGCAGAGGTCGGAAATGGGATCCGTTTTGCCTCTGCACAGCAGACGGATGGTGTCCAGCATCTGCTTGGGGTTGAGATAATCGCAGAGGATCTCACCGTCCATGCCGATGTAGACCATGTAGAACGGATGGATGCGGTTCCGATGATCCACGTTGACGCTGTCGTTGACATTCCGAAGAACGAAAATCGCGCCAGCTGGGGCGTCCTCCCGAGCCGGGACCACGGCGTGCATCCCATGGGGCGTGGTCTCCACATCGTGGTGGTGTTTCATGTACTCCAAGAGATCCAGGCGGAATTCGTTGAGGCCCAGGTCCATGATGGAGATGCCGCTGGACATTTCCTCAATGTCCACAACCTCCTCCTGAAGCCGCTTCAACTGCTGCCGGCGATATTCCAAATCTCCTTTTTCTTCGGCGTTGATGGGGTCGTCATCGCCAGTAGAAGTCATAACGGAGATTTTCATGCGGGTCTCCACCCGGCTTTTCAGATTGATATATTCATCCAAGTCCATATCCGGCCAAAAATTCACCAGCTGGATCACCTGATTTCGGCTACCGATGCGGTCAATTCGTCCAAACCTCTGGATGATACGGACCGGGTTCCAGTGAATGTCGTAGTTGATGAGATAGTCGCAGTCCTGGAGATTCTGGCCTTCGGAGATACAGTCGGTAGCAATCAGGATGTCCAAGTCTTCCGTGTTGCTAGGCATCAAAATATCCCGGCCTTTCGAAATGGGAGAAAAGCAGGTGAGGACTGTGTTTAAGTCCGCCCGCAAACGAGAGATTGTAGTCTTGCCGTCTACGGTGCCAGTGATCTCCGCTGTATTGAGACCAAAATTCTGTTTGACAAAGGGAGCGACTTGCTGATAGAGATAGTCCGCAGTGTCGGAAAAGGCAGTGAAAATGATGATTTTTCGATTTCCAGGATTGATTGGGTGCTCTTGCTTCTCCCGGATCAAGTTCAGCAGCGTTTGCAGTTTCGTGTCGTGCTCCGGTGTGATGTCGCTGATCATCAAGGAGAGCAACTGCAAATTTTCAGCGTCCTTTTCCAAATCCCGTAGCCAGGAGAGATAGTCCATGTCTGCCAGATCAATCTTGACCTTCCGGCCTACGGTGAAATAGTCGGTGTTCTGATCGTCCAGGTCGAACTCGTCGCTATCAGAATAGTCTTGCAAATCCAATAGCTGCTCACCGGACTGGTAGGTGTGGATCGTCTCAATGGTTGACTGGATCAGGTGATAGACCCGGTCAATGGTGAGTCCGAAGGCGTAAACGGAACTCTCCAACCGTTTAAGCAGATTGATACTCATCAGGTGCCGGATACCTTCCTCACGGCCCTTCTGGGTCAGGCTTGTCCCCTTGTTGTGGGTGAGATCCGTGTACTTGGAAAGCCGGGATGCCATAATGTAATAGGTGGGGGTGTAGATTGAGAGATTCAGAGAAATCAACAGTTCATAGATCTGATTATAATTGATGGCATCCCCCAAATCGGTCAGGCAGGGACGCAGAGAGATAGGCTTGAGCCTCTCCGGAAATTTTCCAATATCCGTGGTATCATAATACTTCTCAATGTGCCGACGGGAGCGGGCGATGGTCACGCTGTCGAGCACTTCAAAGAAATCAAAGTCCAACATTTTCAGCAGTGCATCCGTAGTACGCTCTTCGGCGGGCAGACGGCTCCACACATTAAAGGATTTCTGGGCCCGGCGGAAAATCTCATCAATGGAAGTGCTGGTGTCCAGCTTTTCATTGATTTGGGCGGAATCTCCCTCATACGCCAAAGCAAGCTGATTTTTCAGATCAATGAATCGGTTGTTAACCGGAGTGGCGGAGAGCATCAGCACTTTGGTGCGGACACCTGCCCGGATAACCTTATTCATTAACTTCAAGTAACGGTTTTCCTTGGCATCCTCACCGGAAATTTCTCCTCCATTGCGGAAGTTGTGACTCTCGTCGATGACTACCAGATCATAATTGCCCCAATTCAGACGATCCAAGTCAATGCCGTTGGATTTGCCTTGTTCTCGGGACAGATCCGTATGATAGAGCACGTCATACCGCAGGCGATCCTCAGCGATTGGGTTGTTAATGTAGTTCCCTTTGTAGGTATTCCAGTTCTCAGACAGTTTCTTGGGGCACAGGACCAGGACAGATTTGTTTCGGTTTTCGTAGTATTTGATGACCGCCAAGGCTGTGAAGGTCTTGCCCAGGCCAACGCTGTCTGCCAGAATGCAGCCGTTGTAATTTTCCAATTTGTTGATGATGGCAAGGGCGGCATCCTTCTGGAAGTTGTAAAGTATGTTCCAAACCTTGCTCTGCTTGAATCCAGTGGCCTCATTTGGCAAAACATCCTCCGAGATATCCTCCAAAAATTCATTGAAGATATTGTACAGCGTGAAAAAATAGACAAAGTCTGGGGAATTCTCACGATAAGCGGTAGAAATACTATCAAGGACGATGTCAGTGACATTTTGGAGTTTCTTTTCGTCGTTCCAAAGTTCCTCAAACAGTCTCAAAAAATACCGGCCATTCTCATAACTCTCTGTCTTCTGGACGGGATAATAGGCGTTATTGCCACGTTCACAGCCCAAATCCACCGTAGTAAAGCTGTTAATGGGCATATAGGTGCTCTCATCCACCGTCAGAAATCCCATCATCTGTTCCTGTGTTACATTGGACTTAAAAGTAATCTTTTTCCGAACCCACTCAGCGCACTCTTTAGCAATGGCCTTTTGGGTCAATTCATTACGCAGCTTGATCTCAAAATCAGTCCCATACAGGCTGCGTTCCCGGTTCAGTCTGGGGATATAGAACTCCCGCTTTTCTTTGGGGATTTTCTCCTGGATGAACGTGGGAGAGGTAAAGATAAACCGCAGTTCATCAATGCTGTCCAGCTGTTTCTTGAGTTCTTGATAGGCATAGATGGAAAAACAGGCAGCGGCGATAGACACCTTGCTTCCTTTTTTGATAGAGACCTGCAAGTCAGACCGCACTGTCTGATTGATATTGTCTAATATCTGCATAACGGCCTCCTTCAATGGTCAGAAGTTTCAGGATTTTTGGAAAAACATTCTTTTTTCTTTCGATATTTTCCGGAAAAACCGATATATTTCCCGCTTTTGATCCTGGCGTCATCAGGCTTTTGAGCATCTTTTGGAATCGCCCAGCTTCGTCCAAGGCGCTCTGCCCCGGAGATACGGCCAGAGGCGCACAGGATCTGAACCCGGCGGGAACTAATCCCCCATTTTGCAGCTGCATCAGAAATGGTCATGTAATCCATCTAGGCCCTCCTAATCGACAGTACTACAAATTCATCTTAATTCTGATAATACACGATTTGGCGAATATTATCAACATGAATCTACAATTTTAGCCTGTCGTGCCCTGGTTTCTCCGTGTTGTGTGGCACGACCCGTCATATGTAGAAAATTTGCAAGTTTACTATCGTTGTGAAACTGAATTTGTTCCAGTATAATAAAATCAAAGTAAATGGTGGGGATTTTCACAGAGAGCAGGTGTCGCAAAATGATTGGCCATACCATGGAAACGAAAACCGCATCCGTCTTTCCTACTACTTTTCCTGATGCTCCGGTGATCTACCTGAACACGTATTCCGATGAAGGAAAACAGGTGTTTGATTCTGCGCAGGCCACTGGCTGTCCTCTGTTTACTCTGGTGACCATCAGTAATCTGGACTGGAACCGGGACATGGCCCCTTGGGACAGTCCGGTTGCCTTCAAAAAGGGGGAGCCCTTCACCGGCGGGGCAGACGACTACCTGCGGCTGCTGGTGGAGGAGATCATACCCAGGGCAGAAAAAGAGCTGCCCGGGCCTCCGGCATGGCGTGGGATCGCCGGGTACTCTCTGGCAGGGCTGTTCGCCCTGTACGCCATCTACCGGACGGATGTGTTCTCCAGGGTGGGGTGTATGTCCGGTTCCCTGTGGTTTCCTGGTTTCAAGGAATACGTCTTTTCCCACGAACCGAAGCGCCGGCCGGACTGCATCTATTTCTCTCTGGGGGACAAAGAGGCCAAGAACCGCAATCCAGTCCTGAAAACAGTTCAGGAAAATACAGAGGAGATCCAGACCTTTTACCAGAACAAGGGCATCGACACAGTGTTCCAGCTGAATTCTGGAAACCACTTCGTCCAGGGGATCGAACGGACCATTGCGGGCATTCAGTGGCTGTTGAGCAGATAGTGGATGGTCCTCGGCCCTTATTCTTTGAATAGGTATGTGAAAAACTGATACGCCTACCGCTGAGAAAAGACTTGCTTAACACCCCCGGCAGAGGTACAATATCCCAAACAACAGAAAGGATTGAAATGATGGGCTATCACCGTTTTTCTTCTTGGCAGATAGGCTGCCTGTAAGAGAGTATGTTTCCTTGACGACTCTTGCAGGCGGCCCGAACTGTCAAGGAGTGAGCACAATTGAACAGAGACCGCGGTTACTATCGCAAACAGCGCATACGTGCGATTCATCGCAAGGAAACGATCCTCCGCCAGCTTGGAGGAGAAGAGAATGTCCTTGCGTGGGAACACGGCGCCGCCGGACGGCTGTCCAAGGGGAAGATCCACTGTTCCTGCTGGATGTGCCGTAGGAAGTCGTATGACGATCCCGAGATCCGGGATAAGCGGGCGGCCATAGATGCCGCCCAGCAACGGCTGGAACCCGAGTAACTTCTCTCACGAAAAAACGCTTCCCGGCCGGGGCAGGCAGACACCTGCCGCCCCTGGTCAGGAAGCGTTTTTGACCCCATATTTGACCACAGTCAGGACTGGAATACCCGGAAACAGTGGATTTAAGAGCGTCAAAAAATATTCAATACCGAGCAGAAAATGCTGGAAAGCACTACAAATTATCACAAAAAATTTGGTTCAAGCGTTTGGGACTTTCATGCAGCAGAAACGAACAAATTGCAAAAAGATCGCTAATATCCAGCTAAAGCGCAGAAAAAGCCTCCAATAGCCTCATAAAAATCACAGTCTTTTATAGACGGCATCCGTTTTGACCACATGCGATTCCATAAAATTTGATTATTCCGAACATAAACGCTTAGAAACTGGCACTATTTTTGCACGATCCGTTGTTTTTGGAACATAAAAGTTGTGGTCAAAAATTCGCAGTCGAATTTTCCCCCTTATTGATATTATAAACTTATTTTCTGTTCTGTGCCGCAATCATGCACTTTGCATCGAAGATTTTATAGTGCCTATTCTTTGTATATGGCGTGTTAAAAATTGATACGCCTGTTGCACGAATTTTCAATTCCTTGGTTATATGTTGGGCGGATCGTTTTCAAAGCACCGGTTTCAATCTCATCTCTCGACTACAAGCGTACACACTGGCTCCCCACTGGCTGCCTCTACATATACACATCTTCCATGACAAACTGTTCGCTTCCTGCATGACCGGACAGAGACAGGAGCTCACCTGCAATATCCGGGTTTTTGAACCGAAGTACATCCGTATCTTTTCTGCCAAAAGCAAGAAAATCCACGCCGCCATACCACACAATACTTTCATCAACAACGGCATACCGCTGATTCAGTTCTTTGTGCGTATGGACCACAATACCCGTCTGCTCCATCATCTCGATCGCTTCATACACACTCTCTTGATTTGAGAGTTCTCTGCTATCTGCCGTTCTGGTATGGATCTCAATTTTGACACCGGAAGCGATCGCCTTCTGCAAAGAGGGAAGAAGTTTCACGATTCTGCCTTTTTGCAGATAAGGACTGACGATAACCACGCTGCGGGCGGCATCATCCAAGTCCTGCTCAAAGGGAAGCATAGATGAGTATCCGTCATAAATCACGCTGACAACCTGATCCGCAGCGCCAAATTTGACCTGATATCCCAGTTCCGCATAGCCCTTCAGGCGTTTATGATACATCCGCTCCAGGGTGGGAACATGGATGTCCACATAATCATAGATGCGAACTTCCTGCTTTCCCTTATAATTTCGATGAAGTCGTCCGGCATACTGCGCCAATGTACCTTTCCACGATATGGGCATCGCAAGGAGCAAGGTGTCCAGCCGCGGGGAGTCAAAGCCCTCTCCGATATACTTGCCTGTTGCAACGACCACCATATCCTCATCGTCAGGCACATTCTGCAATCCTACCAGCTTTTCACGCTTATCCTTTTGCTTGTCACTTCCAATGAGCAGGAAAATGTGTTTCACCTGATCCGACAGCTGATTGGCAAGCAATACAGCGTGATCCTTCCGCTCCGTCAGAAGAATCGGTGTGCGCCCCTCCTGAACCAACTTCAAAGTGTCTGACACCAATAGTTCGTTTCTGTTATGATTTTCGATCACTCCGGTGTACATATCCTGAATCCCATTAGCATTCGGCAGTCTCATGCGTGTAAATCTGGGGATTACGATGTGGGAGAAGCTTCGCTTCTCCGCCTGGCTTTTTGCGTCCACCAAATACCGGACAGGGCCGCACTGCATAAAGATGATGGGATGATGACCGTCCTTGCGGACAGGAGTAGCAGACAAACCGTAAACATATTTGGCCTCAACTGCTTTCAGCACGGTTTCGAAGGTGAATGCGGCCACATGGTGGCACTCATCTACAATGACCATTCCGTACTCTGCCACAAAGGGCTTTACCGTCTTTTCTTCTCCCTCAAGCAAGGACTGCATGGTGGCAATATCGACAATCCTACTGCGGGAATTCTTTCCGCTGCCGATTTGGCCAATGAGGTACTGTTTTTTCTTCCTGCCGCGCTTTTTTGGAAGTTCCGGCAGAACCTCATGAACATTCAGAAATTGTTCCAGCGAGGATTTCCACTGTTCCAGCAATGCGCTGGACTGCACCAATACCAGAGTATTGACTTTGCGCTGTCCAATCAGATAGGCGCCAATCACGGTTTTCCCAAACGCAGTCGTTGCGGACAGAACGCCCACGTCTGCATCCAGCAGCGCTCGTGCGGCAGGTTCCTGTTCTGGGCGCAGCACCCCATTGAATTCCACATCAATGGAACGTCCCAGTGATCTGTGATCTTCCAGAATGACAGGGACTTCACATTGATCAAATAACCCCAGAATCTCATCCATGCAACCACGGGGAAGGCCGATGTATTCCTCATCTTCATAGCCGCAGTCCAGAACACGAGGAACGCCATAAACGGAAATGCGCATGGCTTGCTTGGAGCGAAATTCCGGATTCGGAAACGCCGCAAGTCTCTTGAGCGTATTCAATGCCCCTTGAGAGAAGTCTTTTTTCTCAATGTAGATCAGATTGGAACTATGCAGGCTTACCTGCAGCGGAAAATCTCTGCGCGTCAGTTTTGTCTGGGTCCGCTTGCGTTTCCAGGGCAGTTGCTTCTCCTCGGCATCTGCCAATTCTCCCATGTCGCCATGATGACATAGCTTCCTTAAGGCTTCTTCTAACTGTTCCGGTGTGATTTTTGGCAGGGAGGATAGAAACGCCCACTGATCGGGATAAGGCTCAAAGCGATCATCCACAAACAGTGAATTTCCGTCTTTCTGCGCCTGTCCTTGAAATGGCAGGGCAATCAAATTCCCAAAACCGCCCTTCGGCACAATATCCTGAGACGGGAACAACCGGTCATAGGATGAAAAGGATAGCTCATGTCTGCACGACATGGTTCGGGTCAGCAAACCGGTCCCCAAGCGCCTGGCATCGGCGGCAGAAACAGGTTCCGAAAAGAAAAACCAGACATGAGCGCCATTTCCGGAGCGGGAGCGTTCCACTGCCGGTACAAGTCCCGTTTCTTTGCAGGATTTACAAAATGCCGTCACATCAAGCTTCCAGTTTTCTTCATCAAAATCCGCAGCCAACAGCCAGGTCTTGTTGTCCTCCAGCATTGGATAGATCGCCGCCACATCTCTGCACAAAGCATCACGGCCAATCAAATGCGCCTTGACCACATCGGCTGTAAGCGGTCGAAACTCACGGTCGGGACACTCTGCGCACCTGTATTTCTTTTTATCGCACAGGCCATGCACCCATTCATTTTTGCAGACAGGGGTGTAACCGGTTTTCCCGGTGGTCGTGCTGTGATACCGGTGTGCATATACATCTTCCCGCCCTTTGAAAACAGAGAGGAAATACTCGATTTTCTCCTGTGAGGAGCTGTGTGCGTGAACCGGAGCAGACTGTACATCCTTTAGAGCACAGCTGCGCCATAACGACTCAGAGCATGCTGCCCTTTTGCCGTTTTCATCTTCACAAAGGAGCAACGCCTGCCCTCCATCCAGAGACGGGACGATTTCAAGAAGCGCATATTCCCGACCATTGATGATCGCTTTTCGATTCATACACGGTCGCCCTCCACACCAGCAGTTACTTCCGTCTATACTTTGTTTTCCTGCCGTTTCCATCCTGATAAATCAGGCCCTCGGCGACCATGCACTTCAGAATCCGGTTGGCTGTGGCCTGGCTTACCTCCAGCAGCTGGTCCACATCACTGCGCACGATATGGCCATGGGAACCAATGAAATCCAGAATCCGTTTCTCGTCGCCTTTGACCGTGCCAACCAATGTCTCTGTATGATTTGCGCCGGCGTTCCTGTTTGGCAGCGTGATTTTGAATGCGTTGCTCGATACTTCAATTTTGGGCTTTAACTCCGACTCTGTGTAGGCTCTCATGATTTTAGGCATACCCGTGCCGTATGCCTCAATCAGCTGCAGACGATAAAATATATCTGCCAGCTTGGGGTTTCGGCAAACCGAGAGTCCCAGCATAATGTCGTCCAGTGCAATGCCGGAGGGCAGTCCACCCACAGAGACAAATTCGATTCTGTCGGCATATACACTGACCAGGGTGCTTGCACGGAAGGAATAGTCTCTATGGACCAGCGAGTTCAGCAGCGCTTCCCGCAGCGCATCTTCCGGATAATCCCGTGTGTCGATTCGGTATAGACCATCAAATGTTGCCTTTGTCTGGTTGCGCAGATCCAGATAACTGTACAGTTCCTCCATTTGCCGAAACAGCGAACCGTCAAATTCTCTTCTGTCCTGAAAGTTTCCTTTATCTTCCCCTGAGAAGGTCGCCGCCTTGATGGTGCTGGGACACTGATCGGACAGGAGGAGCGCCACATTGGAGTAGATCCCATCTGCGGAAATCATCCCAAGGGTCTGCATTTTCGCAGAGTCAAATGAGATATTCTGCTTTTCAAATTGCTTCTTTGCCGCTTCAAAGCTGAGGTTCTGTTCCAGGGAACGCATAGATTCAAAACTGTCGCCATCGGTCTCCTTGATCATTCTTCGGATCGCAGTATCCGTAGCCGGGTCAGAAGAAGTGCCGTTTCTGATATAGACCCCGCTGGGTTTCAGCCCTTTACTGCCCAGATAATAGGGCCGGTCGGTCCCTTTTTGAATGGTCACGGCGATGATATCCTTGTCGCCGATATGCTGGGTTTCATAGCCTACAAACATGGTCACATCGGGCTTGATGGAATCTCGAATCATATTGTTCATCTGCAGCATGACTTGATCGGCGTTTTTGACCCCCACGACACTTCCATCGTCGCTGACGCCAATATATAGCGTGCCGCCTTTGGTGTTGGCAAAGGCAATGACTTCTTTGCAGATATCTCCCACGACCTCTGCTTTCAGTTCAACAACCTCACTCTCAACAAATGCCATACACAGCGCCTCCTTTTCTTAGTTGTCATTATAATCATTCTTGTCATTTTTGTCAATTTGTATTCATCTGAAAAGAAACTAATTCTGACCTGTCACACCCTGACTCGAAAATATTTCTTTGATTAGGCGTGTTAAAAATTGATATGCCTGACTCGAAAAACCTCTTGCTTCTCTGCCACGGCAGAGGTACAATATCCCAAACCTGAACATGAAAGAGAGCCCTTCTAACCAGGCAACAGCAGTTTTACTGCACCTGGTCAAGAAGGGCTCTCTGACCACATGTAAGACCACAGACAGCGGCGGAATACACGGAAACAGCGGAAACAAGAGCGTTAAAAAGTAATTGTTTTGGAGCGAAAAGGGCTATAAATTGCTATAAACAACTATAAAAAATGCCGAAAATCTCTTTGGTCTCACCAAACAGCAGATCAAGATCTTGTATTCGTTGGAATATCTGTTGACAAAGAGGGACATCAACTCCAACCAGAAAGATATTATTTACAAAGAACATTGGCTGGAGCATTGGTCCGCCTGTCTTCAGGCTACGATGGACGATGAGATTACTTTCTACACTTATGAGGAACTACTGGACACCGTCGCGAATGAGGCAAGTAGCAGTATCAATCAGACATGGTTCTATCTCATTATGCTCGAAGGAACGCTTTTTCGTGCATATACGCCGCTGGGAGAGACAAAAGACGCGGATAAGCACTATCAGAAACTGCATTACTCCGATCAGACGGCGTTTCTAAAAAGTCTGGCTAAGTCCTCTGGCCTGATGGATCCGGTTTTTGTAGACCGATTCAAAAAGACGTATCAAAAGACCATCAATAAGCTTTCAGGCAAAATGCAGAAAGTGGCGCTGGGGACGGTATCGGTTGTGGCAATTTCGGCCGCCGCGGCTGCTACCGCAGGCATATTTGCGGGACCTGTTGCTGTTGCGCTGTTTGGGTCTAACTTTGCGGGGGTAACCGGAGCGGCGTTGACATCGGCCTGTCTGGCAATGGCGGGAGGCGGTGCAATTGCGGTAGGCGGTGCCGGCATGGCAGGCGGCGTTGTGGCAATTGTTGGCGGAGGAGCGCTTCTTGGGGCTGCGGGCGGCGGAGCGGCAGTATCGACAGTGAGCATACTGGCAAAGTCCATGCCCTCTTTTGCGCTGAGTCAGGCCGCTAAGCTGGAAGTTGTCTTGAAAGAAATTATTCTCAATGCACAAAAGGATGTGCAGAGTGCCCAGGCCGTGATGGAGAACCTGCGTCGAGAAATTCATAAGTTGCAGAGAGAAATAGAGAAGTTGAAGAAGGAAGATGAAGAAAAGAAAGATGCCATAAAAAATATGAAAAAACATTGAACTATTTGCAAAAATCGTACCAAGACATGGCAGTTTTTAAGTCTTCTTATGAGATAGGGGCGGAATATGAAGGAGAAGAATGATCACAGCTACGAGGCCTCCAAGGAAAAATCGATCATTCAGTTTCAAAAAGATTTGTCCCTCATCCAATCCGATGTAGATCAGATAAAAAAAGCCTGCACTGACCTGGAAAAAGAGAGGTGGGAGGAACGGGAGACAATCAATGCACTGATTGCGGGAATCAATCAATTGGCGGAAGAAACAGGAGCAGAGATCCGCTTGCCAGAGCTTTCTGACGGCCAGACGTCAGAAATAGATGTATATATAGACCAGGCAATCTGTGACTTTTCCCATACGGACAGAGTATTTCCAAAACTCCGGAGTGAAGAATATGTGATTGCCTCCTTGGCCGGAATTGCATCGATTGTGATCGATGTGATTTTTGTGGGGACTCCGGAAGTGGTAAAGATTTATCGGGGCGGAGAATGTTTTGATGGGAGTTTGCTGACCGCCGCGCTCCGAAAAATCGGAAAAACGGCAGATGGAGAGTTGATTCCAATCCTTCAATGGTTTTCCGATGTCTGTAAGGTACCGTATGATTTGTCTCTCCAAAAGGAGGTAATGAATCCTAATAATCACAGGCTGAGAAGTTTTGCCCATGACCCCTTTTTGGGACTCTTTTTTGCCGTGGCAGATATTCTGTGCGGGACCACGACGTGTATTGATGAGGAAGGTCGTCTTCGGGTGCTCCTCTCGCCGAAAGAAGTACCCGAACAGGAAAAGTATCTGGCTGTATTCTATTATATAGGGCACATTATCTCGGATGTATGCACAGCAAGGGGAATTCCAGTACCTGGTTTTTGTCTCACTCAATTCTTTACTGCCGGGGGAAGGGACGATTCACTGGCTAAAATTGCGGAGCGAATGTATCTGGACGGATATGATCTGCGGCACCTGGTTTCCACAGCGGTACCGGTTACAATAAAAAACCTGTTGATTGATGCCTATCTTTCTCTGACCAGAACACCAGATAATTTTTTCTTGTCAGTGGCAGAGCAAGAGCGTCAGAAACTGAACGCAAAGTTGAAGCGAGAAAAAATGCTGTTTATTTCTGATATCGTTGGGAGCAGCGGAAATGCGGTGAAGTTTTTGTTGCCCCCTAACTGTGGCAACCCCTGTGCCCTAAATCTGTCACAGTGGTTTGAATTGATTCGACGGTCCTGCAGTATGGCCAAAGAGGCAATGCGGGATCGTACGGCCGAGACTGTAATGGAAAATCGTGATGTGCTCCAGAAAAATTGGGATCTTCTTTTGTCAGAGACGGGATTAACTGAGGTGTAAATGCCACATCTGCGGTCTAAACTGTTATGATATGGAATAAAAACTCCCTGATTCCGCACAGAAAAGTGGAATCAGGGAGTTTGATGCATTTTGAGGGATGTTGGCCTTACGTCATTGCACCATCTGCGGCCAAGTCCTCCGTCAGATCGGCAATAGGATCTCCGGTGGACTGGATAGATCCGACGGTCCAGGGGAAGCCGGAGGCCGCCGTCGGGTAGACCCCAGTGGTGTGATCCACGAAGTAGGGGGCGAAAGCAGGGCTATTCCGCACGTCCTCGTCGCTGAGATTTCGAGTCAGCTGGTGGACAATAGCTGCCACCATCTCCATGTGGCCCAGTTCCTCAGTGCCGATATCGGGATCAAAATGGGGCCCGCTGTGCCTTGTTGGAAATGGCGGACTGGGGGCGATTATCCCGGGACTGTGCTGAGTTCGAGGAGAGCAGTATCAAAACGTGCCCTTACACGCCGGAGGCGGTGGTAAGGACACGTTTTGATTAGAAGAAACTTATGGTGCAGGGACAGTTCGGATAAGCCGCCGAACCCTGCTGCGGGAATTCAAAATAGAAGAATCTCCTGCGGCGGTATAACTGTGCCAAAGCTGGGAAAAACGCCGAGGCGCGTCAGGCGGCGGGGATTACCAGAACCTGTCCAATTTGAATTCGGCTGGGGTCCGTGATTTGATCCCGGTTTGCCTCATAAATGGCTTCCCACAAGGTGCCGGAGCCCAATTCTCTTTGGGCAATATTCCAAAGACAGTCGCCGGACTGAACCGTATAGGTGCCGGAGGCGGTGGGGGTTTCCGGCTGAGGCTCAGTGGGAGTTTCAGGCTCCGATGGAGTTTCGGGAGCATTGCTGACCAGCGTAGTTCTGGGATTGTTTCCTTCATAGCGGTAAATTGGGAAATTCATTGTGGCAGTATCATAGCTCACCAGTCCATACTGGACCAGAGTACCGTCGTAGCCGTTGGAGTCGTTGACGTCGGGTTCCATGGTCATGGCGATCACATTGCCGGAGACCTGATCCATGGGGATGACGTATGCTCCCTGGTCAAAGGTAACGGCGGCCTCCTCCCGCAAGTCGGCGGTAAAGCCTTTGCTGCTGCCTTCGTAGGTGTACTCGCCCACATAGTAATACTGCTTCAGATTGGCGGTGGAGCCGGGAGCCAGTTCGTAGTATTCCGCCCCCTGGTTGTCCAGGATGTACAGGATCTTCTCCGCGTTGGGGATGTCCTTGGGGATGACATAGGCGGTGGGGCGGATACGGCTGCGTACCACGGTATCGTTGATGGCGAGCGTGGCGGAGGAAGTCTTTGTATCACTGCCGTCTACGCTGTATTGATACCGGGTCAGGGGGGTGGCAGACTGGGTGGCGCCAGAGGCCACCTGGTGCAGAACCACAATATCGTCGGAATTGAAGGCCTCGCCGTCCGCAATCACCTGAAGGCGGGCGTCGGCCACAGCCTCGTTGATCGCGTCGTCGTTGGCGACCGCGTAGTCGATAATGGAGTGGGCAGACAGCTGCTGAGAGTACACCCGGCGCTCGAAATTGGTGGCGCCGGCGCCGATGCCCCGCGTCTCCACAAGAACGGAGAGAGAGTTATAAAGACCGTAATAGGCCCGGCCAATGGGGTTATTGACGGTAATCCCGTAGTGATAGACCCGCAGCCCGGAATCTTCCGCGTTCCGGTGCAGTGCATCCACTGCGTCCAGACCCAGCTGAGTCACGCGTTCGTCGTCGTTCAGACTGGTGGCGGGAGTGACCTGGAGGTCGTCCGCGTTGCGCATATAGCCGTCTTCTGTGACGCCGTAGAATCCAAATTCATGGAAATCAATGGCAACCTCGGGCATAAAGTAGCGGTAGGCGGTATGGAGATAGGCCAGCTCCGGGGCCTTCAGAGCCATGTGGTCCCGGTTCATGTCAAAGCCCTGGTATGTGGCCCGGGTGAACAGGTAGGACCCGTCCGGATTGATGCGGGGGACGACCACTACGTTGATGTCGTCCAGCACGGCGTCGCCATAGCTTCTGCACAGATCGGAGACCATGACCAGCGCGGCCTCGCCGGCGGCGGGCTCGTTGGGGTGGATCTGGGCCTGAATCCACACAGTGAGCTTGCCGTTGTCCGACACCAGCTCGCCGGCCTCCTCCAGAGAGGCTGCGGAGGAGAGGTCGGTGTCGGTAAAGACTGCTATGGGCATTTCATACTGGTAGGCGGGGGTTGTGCCCAGGTTATAGAGATACATGTCCGGCTCGGCGGCGTCCTTTGCCTCCAAATAGTCCAGCATCTCTTCCTGGGAGGTGAACTCGTGATCGGCGCGTTCTTCTGTAAAGAAGGGGGTATCATACTCCTGATAGTTGGCCAGAGTATCTGTGGTAAAGTGGTCCAGAATTTCATCCGGCCAGAGGGTCAGAACGGTGTCTGCGGCCCCCTGGGCGTAATTGTCGGGGACGTTGGCCAGGTCCGGAGAGGTGGGTTCATAGCCGGTATACGCCATTTTCCCCGTCTCCACCGTCAACTCCATACTTCCGGCGGCCAGATCCTCCTGTGTCACGTTGAAAATCTTGCACACGTTGTAGTAGCCGTCGCCTCGGACCCAATAGCAGTAGGTGCCGGGCTCGCTGAGGACGAAGCTGCCGTCAGAATTTTGGGATACCTGGGGCAGGGCGGTCACTGCATCCTCGCCGCTGGCGGTGGGATAGCCCTCGTGCACCGTGATGGTGACTTCCGCCGGGTTCACATCCTCTGGATATTGAAATGCCAGAGAGGCAGAGGACTCTGCGGCCAGGGAGGAAGTGACCAACAGACTGCTCAGCACGGCTCCCGACAGCAGCAGGCCGGTCCATTTACGGGTGCGGTTCACGTTCATGTCAACACTCCTTTCAACACAGGTTGGTTGCGTCTTGCACAACGGAACGACAGCCAAGATTCCTTTTCTTGAATGGCTTGCTCTACCCTCCTTTCAAAAAGCTGCGTCCGAGATGGTACCTTAAATATAACATAAAGACACAAAACCGGCAATCTCCACAAATTATATAAAATATAAGGAATATTTTTATACAATTTATATGCAAGCGAAATGTGGAATTTTCCCTTGTGCAGAAAAGAAAGAGCCGCGATGAAATGCAGCTGCGCTCGGGACTGCAAAAAAGAGAAACAGCGCAGATTGGCAGAGCGGCCGTCGACCATTTTGCCGGATACAGCCCGCGGTCTGCCGAGGAAGGCGGAGGGCGGTCGGCGGGGAACTGTTTCGCCTCTGGAAAGAAAGCCTTGACAAAAAGGAAAGGGTGGATGTATAGTATAAATTGCAGAAGAAAAACAACAGTGAAGTTGTTTGAATCGTCCAAAACAGCTGGCCGGACGTGAGCAGAAATTGAATCGAAGCTGCTTCATGTTACTACACACAGGCTTCCCCCTGTGACTGCGTGCATGAAAACCAGTAAGGAGACGTAATCTCAAATGTGGATTGCGTGATTCTTACTGGTTTTTTGTTTCCGGGGTCTGAGAAATCCAGGGAGACAGGCGGAGAACGCCGGCCAGCTGCATACAGGGAGGAATGGAATATGATGTCAGAGATGGATCGTTTCCCGGAGGATCAGGTGCAGAGCTATTATATCATCGGCGAGTCCAGAACCAATGCGGACAACGCCATTACCAAAATGTACGGCTCCTTCTATATGGCGTTTGAGGTGGACGAGGAGACGGAGCAGGTGCTGGATTTTGGCTGCACCCACACCTTGCAGCTGACGGAGGAGTACTTAAAGCGGCTGTTTATCGGGCGGAATTTTCCCAAGATCGACAGCTGGCTGGAGAAAAAGCTGGAGCAGTGCTACGGGGGCTCCTCCCGAAAGGCGGTCCTCGTGGCATACCAAAACGCCCTGAAGCGGTATCAAATGATGCGGAGGGGCGGGAAAAAAGAGCCGGTTTGACGATTTGATCAAAGGAGGAAGAGAGCCTTGGAAGAAAAGCCCTATGCGCTGATAGACCTACACTGCGACACCCTGACTGATTGCAAATACACCAGCGGTGGGGAGACCGATACCTTGGACGATCCCCAGCGGGTTCTGCGCCTGTCCAATATTCCACAGGGCGTTCACTGGGCTCAGTTCTATGCGGTGTTCATCCCGGATGAGTACCATGGAGCGGAGGCCGTTGCCTACTATGAGCGCAACCGGGACAGCTTTTTCAGGCAGACAGAGCGATTCTCCTCCCGGGTCCTGCGCTGCCGGACCTGCGACGACCTGGAGGAGGCCTTCCGCACCGGACGGACGGCGGCCTTTCTCAGCGTGGAGAACGGCTCTGCCCTGGCGGGAGATCTGGACCGGGTCCCCCTGCTGGCGGCGGACGGGGTGAAGGCGGTTACCCTCACCTGGAACGGGGAGAACGAGATCGGCTCCGGCCACCAGACCGGGCACGGCCTGTCTCCCTTTGGAAAGCAGGTGATCCCACAGCTGGAGAAGTACGGAATCCTGGTGGATGTGTCCCACCTGAACGACGCCGGATTTGCCGACCTGCTGGAGGTGGCGGAGCGCCCCTTCGTGGCCACCCACTCCAACGCCCGGGCCGTGGCTGCCCACAAGCGGAACCTGACCGACGGCATGATCCGGGAGATGGTCCGCCGGAAATGCCTCATCGGGCTGAACTACTTCGTGGCCTTCCTGCGGGAGGACCGGAAGGTGGAGAGCCTGGACGACCTGTACCGCCATGTGGACCACTTCCTGTCCCTGGGGGCGGAGAAGTGCCTGGCTCTGGGCTCCGACTTTGACGGGGCGGAACTGCCGGAGTGCCTGAATTCCCCGGAGAAAGCGGCTGGGATCTACGGCTATCTGCTGGGACGCGGCCTGCCGGAGCCGGTGGTGTCCGGCATCCTGTACCAGAACGCCCTGGACTTTCTGCGCCGCCATGAGAGCGGACTTGTGTGAAGTGTAGAGAGGAGGATGTGTCAATGTATGACCTCATCATTCAGAATGGACTGATTGTGGACGGGACCCGAAGAAAGCCATACCGGGCCAGCCTCTGCATTCAGGATGGCCGGATTGCCCGCATTGCCCAGGAGTCCATTCCGGCCGGCCAGGCCAGACGGGTGCTGGACGCCTCCGGCCTTGCGGTGGCCCCCGGCTTTATCGACACCCACAGCCACTCGGATGCCTGCCCCCTGGTGGACTACCAGCCGGAGAGCAAGCTCTGTCAGGGGGTCACCACCGAGATTGTGGGCAACTGCGGCACCTCCATCCTGCCCAACACCCCGGAGCGCCTGGCTGCCAATCAGGAGTACTTTTTCAGCGAGCTGGAGCTGCCGGTGGGAGATCTGCAGCTCACCGGCCTGTACCACCTGGAGGACTACCAAAAGGCGGTGGAGGCCCACGGCTGCTCCGCCAACTACGGCCTGCTGGTGGGGCACGGCACTCTGCGGGCGGCGGTGATGGGGTTTGACGACCGGGATCCCGCCCCGGAGGAACTGGAGGCCATGAAGGACCTCCTGGCCCGGGAACTGGAGGCGGGAGCCTTTGGAATGTCCCTGGGGCTCATCTATCCCCCCAGCGCCTACGGCAGGGAGGAGGAACTTACGGCCCTGGCTCGGGTGCTCCGGGAACATGACGCCCTGCTCACCGTACATATGAGAAATGAGGGTCCCCGTATCTTCCAGGCGGTGGACGAGATGCTGGGCATCGCCCTGCGCTCGGGGGTCCATCTGCAGATCTCCCATCTGAAGCTTATGGGCAAGCCCCAGTGGGGGCGGGCGGAGGAACTGCTGGAGCGCATCGAGGCGGCCCGGCGGGAGGGGGCGGTCGTCACCTGCGACCAATACCCCTACACGGCGACCTCCACTTCCCTGAGCGCTCTGCTCCCCCATTGGGCCCATGGCGGCGGAGTGCCCGCCATGCTCCAGCGGGTCAAGGCCCCCACCCAGGCCCTGAAGGACGAGACCGGTGAGGAGATGGAGAACCGAGGCGGTCCGGACCGGATTCTGGTCTCCAGCACCCACGGCCACCACCCGGAGTGGGAGGGAAAGACGGTGGCCCAACTGGCCCAGATCTTGGGACTCTCCCCAGTGGACGCAGTGCTGGAAGTCCTGGCCCGGTGCGAGGGGGGAGTGGCCTGCATCTACTTCTGCATTGACGAGGGCGATATGCTCCGCATCATGCGGGACATGCGCATTGCGGTAGGCAGCGACGGTTATGGCTTCTCCTTTGACCGGACCATTACTCGGACCAATCCCCACCCCCGCAGCTTCGGCACCTTCCCACGGTTCCTGCGCCTGGTGCGGGAGCATCAGCTGATGCCGCTGGAGGATGCGGTGTATAAGCTCACCGGACTGCCGGCCCAGATCTTGGGCCTGACTGACCGGGGCGTGCTGCAGGAGGGGGTGGCTGCCGATGTCACAGTATTCGACCCGGACCGCGTGGCGGACCGGTCCGAATATACCGATTCCGTAAAAAAGCCCGCCGGGATTCCCTATGTCCTGGTGGGCGGCCAGCCGGCCGTATGGGACGGAGCGGCCTCTGGCTCCAGAACGGGAGGTGTGCTCATCAAAACATGAGAGAGGGAGAGAACTACCCTGGATACAGAACTTGAAGCATGAAGGGAGAAATGCAACTATGGAACTTGGAAGCTGGTCTTTGATCACTGCCCCATCTCTGTTGGCTCTGATTCCCCTGATCGTGATGATCGTGCTGATCTTTATCGGCAAAAGCAATGTGTCCGGCATCATGGTGGGCGTCCTGGTGGGCGCGCTCCTGATGGGACAGGACCTGGGGGATATGGCGGCCGCGTTCAGCACCGCTCTGGGCTCATCCACCGCCTTGATCGGCCTGATCATTATGATGGGCGCCGGCCTGGGCGTTCTGATGAATGAGGCCGGTGTGACCCACACCCTGGTCTACTGGATCGTCAAGCGCATTGGCGTGAACACCCAGACCAAGGGCAAGATCGCCCTGGTGATCGTGTCCATCATTGTCTGCGGCCTGCTGGGTACGCTGGGCGGCGGCAACGCGGTCATCGCCCCGGTGATGCTGCCCATCATGGCCTCTCTGGGGGTGACCCCCACTGTGGTGGCCACCCTGTTTAAGGTTGCGGGGGAGATCGGCCTGATCCTGGGCCCCCTCACCGGCGTCACCCTGATTACTGAGGAGGTCACCGGCCTGTCCTATGGACAGCTGATGATTCAGGCGGCCATCCCATTTGCCATCGTCTGGCTGGCCGGCGCCTGGGTGGGCGCCAACCGGGCTCAGAAGCGCACCCAGGGCAAGGAGAGCTACACCCTGGGGGATGACGTGAAGCATCTGGACCAGGTGGTCATCACCAAGCAGCAGAAGGTGACCACCATCGCCTTCCTGCTGTGCTTCGTGCTCCTGGTGGGCTACGGAATCGCCACCGGACAGGGCACCAGCTACGCCCTCATCGTGATGATCGTGCTGGCCACCGTAGTGGCCATCTTCGGCCGCATCGAGATCGACCGGTCGGTAGACTGCATTACAAAAGGCGTGGCCTCTCAGGCCAATATGTTCCTGATCTTTGTGAGCATCGAGGTGCTGCTGAATCTGGTAACTCTGGGCGGCGGCTTTGACGCCCTGTCCAACCTGCTGGGCGGGCTTGCCAGCAACAGCGCCACCGCCGTTATGCTGGTGGCCTCTGTGGTGGGCGGCTTCGGCATCGAGGCGGCCGCTGTGGCGGAGATCAAGATCATTTCCGATATGTTCGGCGGTCTGGCGGTCTCGGCCGGCCTGCCCATGGGCTGCTTCGCCGTCTCTATTCTGGCGGCGACCCGGCTCACCGGCTCCATCTATCCCACCTCCAACTTCGCCGGACAGCTGGGCATCGCCCAGTGCACCAACACCAAGGAGGCCCTCCAGGCCGCCTGGATCAGCGTGGCCTTTGCCTGGGTGTTTGTCATCGCGTATGCCATTGTGGGTCCCATGATCCTGGGCTGATGCGGAAAAATACAATCTCCGTCCCACAGGCTGTTTGGAGCAGAGGGAGCTGTTCTGAACCAGCGGGTACATCATAGAAAAACCGACTGCGGGGTCTGGCCCTATTTCAGGGCCAGACCCCGCGCGGCTTGTCAAAAAACCTCTGCTGAGATGAATCCGCTCACGTTGGGGCGGGGAGCTCGAGGGGGCGATAGCCCGCCTCGAGTGGGATCGAATGCCCTGAATGCCTTGCACGGC
>ERZ780162.475-NODE-475-length-32256-cov-3.428248_pt1 | contig 32256 bp, 27 predicted proteins | sample MGYA00511474_ERZ780162 | MGnify/ENA primary metagenome ERZ780162 (study PRJEB29588, sample SAMEA2143633) | human gut metagenome | biome: human gut; feature: human-associated habitat; material: faeces | place: Denmark | collected 2008/2010 ...
GGTGACGGCGGTTCGGGAAAAGAATGGCGTCTCCTACAGCGTGTTTGACGGAGTGAGCGGAGAACCCACGGATGTGATGGTAAATGAAGGGCTTCAGGCATATAAAAAGGATGGCTGTGATTTTCTGATCGCCCTGGGCGGCGGAAGCCCCATCGATTCCATGAAGGCGGTTGCGGCCCTGTCCGTAACAGATCAGGAGATCAGCGATTTCTTCGGAAAGGAGATCGAAGGAAACCTTCCTCCCATGGCGGCGATTCCCACCACGGCCGGAACCGGTTCGGAGGCCACCCGCTTTACCATCATCACGGATACGAAAAAAGATGTGAAGATGCTCCTGAGAGGGGACGTGCTGATGCCGGATCTTGCAATTGTGGACCCACAGTTTACGATCACCGCTCCTCCGAAGACCACAGCGGCAACCGGTCTGGATGCGCTGACCCATGCGGTGGAATCCTATACCTCCGTCAAAGCGCAGCCTCTTACGGATGTGTTCGCCCTCTCCGCAGTGCAGAGAATCTTTAAGAACCTGCCTGTCGCCTTCCACGACGGAGGAAACGTGGCCGCAAGAGAAGAGATGTCCCTGGCTGCGCTGGAAGCGGGAATCGCGTTCAATAACGCTTCCGTAACCATCGTGCACGGCATGAGCCGTCCCATCGGCGCTCTGTTCCATGTGGCGCATGGTATTTCCAACGCCATGCTGTTAAAGGAGTGCCTGACTTTTGCGCTGGACGGCGCCTATGAGCGCTTTGCACGCCTGGGCGACGCGATCGGTGTTACGAAGGATGGACAGAGCGATCAGGAAAAGGCGGAGGCTTTCCTTGAGGCGGTAATTAATATCTGTAAAGAGCTGGAAATCCCGACTCTTGCCGAGTATGGCATCGATAAGGAACAGTTCTTTGCCGTAATGGACAAGATGGCAGATGATGCGCTGGCCAGTGGAAGTCCGGCCAACACCAGAAAACAGGTGACGAAGGAGGACATCCTTCAGATATATGCGGATTTGTGGAAATAATGGAACAATCAGGCGGACGGTCTGTCGGAGCGGACGCTGTAAGACAGGAAAGTGAGTGAGAGTTTTTAGTTGGAAGGATTGTTGTGGGGCACCCTTCGCGGAACAGACAGTTCTGCTATCACGCTGAAGCTGGTTCTCTGTGTTATATGTGGAGGAATCATAGGACTGGAAAGAGGCGCGAAGGGTCAGGCAGCGGGCTTTCGGACGCATATTCTGGTATGTATGGGAGCCTGTGTTGCCATGATGACCGGCCAGTACATTTATGAATATTTTGATACAAATGCGGATCCTGCCAGGCTGGGGGCACAGGTAATCAGCGGCATCGGTTTTCTGGGAGCCGGTACGATCATCAGCACGCAGGCGAGCCGTGTGCGCGGACTGACAACAGCCGCAGGGCTCTGGGCGGCAGCCTGTATCGGGCTTGCCATAGGAATCGGTTTTTTTGAGGCTGCAATTGGAGCAACTGTGGTCGTTATGATGACGATTGTGGTTTTTCAGCGTGTGGATCACTTTTTCTATACCAGATCTCCGATCCTGCGGGTTTATCTGGAAATGGAAAGCATTGACCATGTAAAGGGACTGATCCGTACCATCCGTTCAAACGGGATGCGCGTTTCCGGCATGGAGCTGCAAAAGCCCAAAAGCGGGATGCAGAACGCGGTGGGAATCGCGCTGGTGGTGAAAAAAAACACCAGAAGAAATCCGGTGGACATGCTGGAGGTGATCAGCAGAGCAGAAGGCGTGACCTTTATAGAAGAAACGCTGTAGGCTGCGTTTCAGTCTGTACGCGTTTTACAGAAAAAACCGCAGAATGCGGAGAAACAGGAACGAACCCTTAAGTTCGTATCAGAGGAGGAAGCGGAAGTGAAATATATCACATTTGATGAAACAAGACCGATGGATCTGGTGCTGCTGGGAAGAATTGCGGTGGATTTTAATCCCGTGGACTATTTTCAGCCGCTGGAGGACTGCACCACTTTTAAAAAGTATGTGGGAGGCTCTCCTGCCAACATTGCGGTGGGTGTATCCAGGCATGGCTTGAAGGCCGGATTTTTTGCCCGTGTGTCCGATGATCAGTTCGGAGATTTCGTGACGCACTTCTTTGAAAAGGAGGGCATCGACGTTTCCCGCGTGCGTCGCTGTGAGCATGGAGAAAAGATCGGACTGACCTTCACGGAGATTCTTTCCCGCGATGAGTCCAGCATTCTCATGTACCGTAACTGCATTGCGGACCTTCAGCTGTGTCCTGCGGATATCGATGAGGAATATATCCGCAACGCGAAGGCGATCCTGATTTCCGGAACTGCCCTCGCGGCAAGCCCGTCCAGAGAGGCTGCCCTGAAGGCGGTTATGATCGCAAAGAGGGTGGGAACGAAGGTGATCTTTGATATTGATTACCGCGCCTATAACTGGACCTGTGACGATGAGATTTCCATCTACTACTCCATGGTGGCAAGGGATGCGGATATTATCATGGGATCCCGGGAGGAGTTCGATCTGACCGAGCGCCTGATCGAACCCGGAAGAGATGACTGGCAGACGGCCAGGGCATGGCATGCGTGCGGAGCAAAGATCATAATCATCAAGCACGGAAAGGAAGGATCCACCGCGTATACCAACGATGGAGAGAGCTATTCCATTAAGCCCTTCCCGGTCAATGCACTGAAGTCCTTCGGCGGCGGAGACGGCTATGGCTCAGGCTTCCTGTATGGGCTGTTTTCAGGATGGGATATGATCGACTGTCTGGAGTTCGGCAGCGCGGAGGCGGCCATGATGGTTGCGGCCCACTCCTGTTCTCAGGATCTTCCCGGAACGCAGCAGGTGAAGGATTTCATTAGGGAATGTAAGGATAAATACGGTGAAATGGTTGCCAGAAAGTGAGAAATTGGAGGCTGTATGAAAACAACAAGAATGACGGCTGCCCAGGCGCTTGTGAAGTTCCTGGATAACCAGTATGTGGAATTTGATGGAAAAGAAACCAAATTTGTGGATGGAATATTTACTATCTTCGGCCATGGCATCGTGGTTGGCCTGGGACAGGCCCTGGATGAGAATCCCGGCGGACTGAAGGTGTATCAGGGCCGTAACGAACAGGGAATGGCCCATGCGGCAACAGGCTTTGCCAGACAGAGCAACAGGCGCAGAATCATCGCCTGCGCGTCCTCCATCGGACCCGGCGCGGCAAACATGGTGACGGCTGCGGCCTGTGCAACGGTAAACCATATTCCGCTGCTTCTGTTCCCCGGCGATACCTTTGCCAGCAGACAGCCCGATCCGGTGCTGCAGCAGCTGGAGCGTCCGGACGCGCTGTCCGTAACCACCAATGACGCCTTCCGTCCTGTCTGCCGGTTCTGGGAGAGAATTGTACGTCCGGAGCAGCTCATGCCCGCCATGGTGCAGGCCATGCGCGTTCTGACCGATCCGGAGCTGACCGGCGCGGTCTGCATCGCCCTTTCCCAGGATGTGGAGGGAGAATCCTATGATTTCCCGGATTATTTCCTGCAGAAAAGAGTGCACCGGATCCGCAGACCTCTGCCTGTAAAGGAGGATCTGGACGAACTGGTGGAGATGATTTCCGAAAGCAGACATCCGCTTGTGATCTGCGGCGGCGGTGTCCGTTACTCAGAGGCGGGAGAGGCGCTGGAGGCTTTCTGTGAGAAATTCGGCATCCCGTTTGCGGAAACTCAGGCAGGAAAGAGCGCCTGCCGTTCCAGTCATCCCATGAATCTGGGAGGCATCGGCGTGACGGGCAACCTGGCAGCAAACACCATCGCGCAGGAGGCAGATCTGATCATCGCCGTAGGAAGCCGGCTGACCGATTTCACTACCGGCTCCAAGCTGCTCTTTACCGGGGACGGAGTAAAGATGGTTTCCGTCAATCTGTCCGGCTTTGACGCCTGCAAGATGGATGCGGTTTCCGTCATCGGAGACGCGCGCGAGACCGTGAAGCTGGCGGATGCGGCCCTTGCCGCAAAAGGCTATCAGAGCGGCTGGGGAACTGCGGCTGCGGAAGCGAAGAAGAGCTGGGATGAGGAATATGCCCGTCTGGCTGCCTATTCCTGTGACGAAAACTTCAAGCCTCTGATCGCGGCGGGAAATCCGGAGACCATTCCGGAATTCCGGAAGCTGACGGGATCAGAACTGACTCAGACCTCAGCCATCGCCCTGATCAGAAAAACCATCGATCCGGACGCCATCATCGTCGGCGCATCCGGAAGCCTTCCGGGAGATCTGCAGAGAATGTGGACCACGGACTGCAGGGACAGCTATCAGATGGAATATGGTTATTCCTGCATGGGATACGAGGTGGCGGCCGCCTTCGGCGCAAAGCTGGCCTTCCCGGACCAGGAGGTCTATTCCATGGTAGGCGACGGCGCCTTCCTGATGCTGCACAGCGAGCTGGTGACATCCCTGCAGGAAGGGAAGAAGATCAATGTGCTGCTTTTCGATAACTGCGGTTTTGGCTGCATCAATAACCTGCAGATGTCAAACGGCATCGGAAACCTTGCCACGGAATTCCGTTACAGAGATGAGAAGGGCGGCCTGAACGGCGGTCTGATCCCCATTGATTTCGCGGCGGTTGCCGCGGGCTACGGCGCGAAGACCTATACGGTCAGAACGCTGGAAGAGCTGCAGGAAGCGCTTGAGGACGCAAAGAAACAGACTGTTTCCACTCTGATCGACATCAAGGCGATCCCCAAGACCATGACGGACGGATATAAATCCTGGTGGAACGTGGGTCTTGCCAGCACCACCGGTGTGAAGGAACAGCAGGAGGCCTATGAAAAGCTCATGGACAACCGGTCCAAAGCCAGGAAATATTAAAATATAAAACGGGAGGATACAAAACAATGCTGGACAAAACAAAAGTAAAGCTTGGAATCGCGCCCATCGCGTGGACCAACGACGATCTGCCGGACCTTGGCGGAGAGAATACCTTTGAGCAGTGCGTCAGCGAAATGGCGCTGGCGGGATTTACCGGCTCCGAGGTGGGCAACAAATATCCGAAGGACCCGGCCGTGCTTAAAAAGGCCCTTTCCCTTCGTGGAATTGAGATCTGCAATGCCTGGTTCTCCGCCTTTCTCATCAGCAGGCCTTATGAAGAGACGGAAAAGGCCTTTGAAGCGCATGTGGCCTTTCTGGCGGAAATGGGCGCGAAGGTAGTGGGTGTTTCCGAACAGAGCTACAGCACCCAGGGCATGCAGGAACAGCCCATTTTTGAAGGAAAGCATGTGATGAACGAAGAAGAATGGAAGCTTCTGACGGAAGGCCTGAACCGCCTCGGAAAGCTCTCTCTGGAAAAATATGGTGTTGCTCTTACCTTCCATCATCATATGGGAACCGTGGTGCAGACCGCGGCGGAGACGGACCGTCTGATGGCGGAAACCGATCCGGCCTATGTGAGCCTTCTGTATGACAGCGGCCACTTCGCATACTGCGGCGAGGATCCGCTTGCCCTGGTGAAACGGTACGCATCCCGCATTAAGCATGTGCATCTGAAGGACATCCGTCCCGATGTTGTGGAGAGGGTGAAGAAGGAACATATGAGCTTCCTGGACGGCGTGCGCGCGGGCGCGTTCACCATTCCCGGAGACGGCTGCATCGATTTCACCCCCATTTTCCAGGTGCTTGAAGAGACCGGTTATACCGGATATATGGTGGTGGAGGCGGAGCAGGACCCCGCAAAGGCGAATCCGCTGGAATATGCCATCCGCGCAAGAAAGTACATCGCGGAAAAGACCGGACTGTAAGACCGGATTAAGAAACCGTTTAAAAGGAAAGGAGAAAATAAATTATGGTAACAGTAGGAATTATCGGAGCTGGAAGAATCGGCAAGGTGCATACCAGAAGCATCTGCAATTTCGTACATAACGCAAAGCTGAAAACCGTTGCGGACCCCTTCATGAACGAGGAGACCGAAAAATGGCTGAAAGATATGGGAGTGGAGAATACCACGAAGGATTATCATGATATTCTGAATGATCCCGAGATTCAGGCAGTTCTGATCTGCTCCTCCACGGATACCCATTCTCCGATTTCCCTGGAAGCGATTGCGGCAGGAAAGCATGTATTCTGCGAAAAGCCGATCGATCATGATCTTGGAAGAATCCGTGAGGTGATGAAGGCTCTGGAAGGCAGCAACATCAAATATCAGGTGGGCTTTAACCGCCGTTTTGACCACAACTTCGCAGCTGTAAAACAGGCGGTTGTGGAGGGCAAAATCGGCGATCCTCATATCATCCGTGTGACCTCCAGAGATCCTGAGCCGCCGAGCCCTGCCTATGTGGCCGTATCCGGCGGTCTGTTCCTTGACATGACCATCCACGATTTCGATATGGTGCGTTTCCTGGCAGGCTGTGACGCGGAGGAAATTTATGTACAGTCCGCCGTCCTTGTGGATCCCGCCATCGGAGAAGCCGGGGATGTGGACACTGCGGTCATCACCCTGAAGATGGCAAACGGTGCCATTGCCGTGATCGACAATTCCAGACGTGCGGCCTACGGCTATGACCAGAGAGCGGAAGTGTTCGGCTCAAAGGGAATGGCGGCAACCTCCAATGACACCGCTTCCAGCCTGGTACTTTCCACCGCTGACGGCATTACAGGAGAGAAGCCTCTGTACTTCTTTCTGGAGCGTTATACCGAGTCCTTTGCGAAGGAGATCACCTGCTTCATCGATTCCATTGAGAACGATACCCCTACTCTGGTGGGAGCGGAGGACGGCCTGAAGCCTGTCCTGATGGGCATCGCAGCGAAGAAGTCCGTAGAAGAGCATCGTCCGGTGAAGCTGTCCGAGATCGTATATTAATTTTGAACAGGGCTGTCTGTGCGGGAGCGTCACAGGCAGCTTATGTACAACGGCCTGGCCGTTGACGCTCCGGAAAGGAGAGTATCATGAGTCAGTTATTCAGTTATCCGGAATTTGATGAAAATGGCGTAAAGATATTGAGCCGTGCGGGAGAGGGAGAAGGCCCGGACGATATGATGATGAACATCACCGTTTACCGCATGAAGGCCGGAGAGGAAAGAAGCTTCTGCCTTCCGCAGGAGGAGATGGCGGTTCTTCTGGTAAAGGGAGACATTACCTTCTGCTGGAACGGAGAGGAGAAAAGAGGAAAGAGGGACAGCTTCATAGAAGAGGGCCCTTACTGCCTGCATGTGAGCAAAGGCGTTTCCGTGACCGTAAAGGCGGAAGCGGACAGCGAGGTGCTGGTACAGAGCACTGAGAATGAAAGGGATTTTGCCCCCGTATTCTATACGCCCGCGGACTGCAGAGACGATATCTTCGGCGACGGCGTGTGGGATAACAAGATGAAACGCACTGTGCGTACCGTCTTTGACTACAGCAACGCTCCCTATTCCAACATGGTGAACGGGGAGGTTATCAATCATCAGGGAGGCTGGTCAAGCTATGCGCCGCATCATCATCCGCAGCCTGAGGTTTATTATTACCGCTATGAGCGTCCGGAGGGCTTTGGCGCCTGCTACATCGGCGATGATGTGTTCCGCATTCAGGATGGAAGCTGCGCCCATATCCGCTGCGGGAAGACCCATCCCCAGGTAACGGCGCCCGGCTATCCCATGTACTACTGCTGGATGATCCGCCATCTGCCGGGCGATCCCTGGACGGATCGGATCGTGGATCCCAGATATGAGTGGATTCAATAAGGGGACTCCAACGTAAAGCAAAATATGCGATGTTTTTAATCTCAGAAAAGCAAATGATGAGTGGATATGGCGCACGGCAAGAGATTAAAATAAGTATAGAATTCAGAGAACGGAGAAATACCCAAAAATGAAGTAAGGTAAAAGCGGGGAATATAATATGGCGAAACAAAAAACAGCAGTAAAAGAGAAAAGAAACATCAAGACCTATCTGCGAAACAGCTGGCAGCTTTATGCCATGCTGGTCATCCCGGTCGTCTACATGATACTGTTCAAGTATAAGCCGATGCTGGGAGTGGTTGTAGCATTTAAGAAGTTCAATGTTTTCCAGGGAATCTGGGACAGCCCCTGGATCGGACTGGCAAACTTCCAGGAAGCCTTTTCATCCAGAGATTTCTGGAATGCTCTGAAAAATACGCTGATCCTGAATATCGGTGACCTGATCATCGGATTCCCGATCCCGATTTTCCTGGCGGTTTTCCTGAATGAGTTAAGGAGCAGCAAGATCAGAAAGACAACTCAGACTCTTCTGTATCTGCCCAACTTCCTTTCCTGGGTTATCATCGCCGGTATCAGCACCCAGCTCTTCTCCTCCAGCGGACTGGTGAACAACGTTCTGAACGCTCTGGGAATCGGCACGGTAAACTTCCTGACCAATTCCTTCATCTGGAGAATCGTATACTGGTTCTTCGGTGTGTGGCAGGGCGCGGGATATTCCCTGATCGTGTATCTGGCAGCCCTGATGGCGACGGATGCTTCCCTGGGTGAGGCAGCCTACATAGACGGAGCGACCAGACTCCAGAGAATCTGGTATGTAACCCTGCCGCAGATTTCTTCCACCATTACGGTTCTTCTGATCATGCAGGTCGGAAAGCTGGTTACCATCAGCTTCGACCGCCCGTACATGATGGGCAACTCGCTGGTAAGAGACGCATCGGACGTTATCAGTACCTATGTTTATTCCATCGGTCTTGCGGCCGGACGTTTTGACTTCGCAACGGCAGTTGGTCTGTTCCAGACGGTAGTCGGCGTTGTCCTGGTGCTTTCCGCAAATGCGGTTATTAAGAAAATGGGACAGGAGGGAATCGTATAATGGGAAGCAATATCAACAGTAAAACAGAAAAGTTATTCCAGTTTTTCTGGTCGGCATTTTTCATCATCATTACGGTGATTGCCATGGTTCCGATCCTGCGGGTTATTTCCATGTCCTTCAGTACCAAGGAGGCGATCCTTGCCGGTAAGGTTATGGTATGGCCGGTCGGCTTTACCATGGAGGCCTACGAGAGAGCGTTAAACAGCGGAAGCTTTGTAAGAGCATTTGGCTATTCCATCGTCCTGATGCTCGGTTCCACGGCAATCAGCCTGATCATGACGGTTCTGGCAGCCTATCCGCTTTCCAAGAAGCATCTGGTGGGCGGCGGTCTTGTCATGACGCTGTTCGTCCTGACCATGTACTTAAATCCCGGTGTTATTCCGGAATACCTGAATGTCAGAGACTTCAAGATGATTGATACCATATGGTCTCTGCTGATTCCCGGTGCGCTGAGCGCCTACAACATGATCATCATGTGTAACGCCTTCAAGGGGATTGATTCGGCCATATATGACGCGGCCAAAATCGATGGATGCAGTGAGACGCGGACTTTGCTGAGTGTAGCGCTTCCGCTGGTATATCCCACCATCGCTACCCTGGGACTGTTCTATGCGGTCGGCAGATGGAACGGTATCAGCGATGTATTGTACTATATCAACTCTTCCGAGCTGTTCACCGTACAGATGGTTCTGAAGCAGTTCATCGAGTCCATCAACGTAACGGCTGAGGAAGGTATTCAGACCAATCTGGTTGCGGATAACATCAAGGCGGCGAGTATCGTAATCTCCATGCTGCCCATGCTGATCGTATATCCTTTCGTGCAGAAGTTCTTCACCAAGGGCATCATGATCGGCGCTGTAAAGGGCTGATGAAATGTAACGAATGTGATTTTTTATGATTAATTTATCCGCCTGGGATGTTCATCCGGCAGGATATGTTAATAATAAAATTCTAATGGGAGGTAACCTAAATGAAGAGAAAAAGTCTACTCAAAAGGTCACTGGCTGTACTGCTTGCAGCGGCTATGGCAGTGATGGGGGGGGCATGTGGAAGCTCTACTTCTACGACGTCCTCAGAGCCTGCAGCGGAAAGCGCGGCTTCCACGGGAGAAGCTGCTTCTACTGAAGCTGCGGATTCAACTGAAGCGGCTGCAGCTGATTCTGACCTGTACGGTGACGAAGTCACCATCAACGTAATGGTATGGGACAGAGGTAATGCCGCACCCGGAACCACCACTGAGGATAATAATCTGACCCAGTGGATCAAAGATCAGGTGAAGGAACTGTACAACATCAATGTGGAGTATACCGCTGTTCCCAGATCCGAGTCTGATGACAAGGTAAACATCATGATGAGCGGCGGTACCGCCCCTGACATCATCATGACCTATGACCAGGCGCTGTTCTACAACTACGCGAGCAGCGGAGCCCTGAAGGATCTGACCGATCTGTATGCGCAGTACGGCGGAGACATTGAGGCAAACTGTACCGAGGCTGAACCTGCAGGCGTGATCGATGGCGTGAGATATGCCGTTATGAAGCAGAGAGGTACGGAAGAGCCCCGTCACACCGCTTATATCCGTCAGGACTGGCTGGATCAGCTGGGAATGGAAATTCCTACCACAAAGGCTGAACTGGAAGAGTATCTGTATGCTGTAAAGGAAAATAATCTGGGTGGAGACAACACCATTCCGTGGGCAATGAGCGGACGTACCGATACCGAGAAGATGTATCTGAACTTTGTCGGTTCCTATGTAACGCTTGACAGCGACCGTGAAGCTTATATGTATGCAGAGAGTTATATGGCAGTCGCTCCGGGGTCTGAGGAAGGCCTGAGAAAGCTGAATCAGTGGTACAACGATGGACTGATCAGCGCGGATTTCCCGACCGACTCCGCAGAGGATGTTTATAAGGCAGCCATCGCAAACGGAAATGCCGGCTTCGTTCTGGATGACGTTTACAATCCGCACGCAAGCTTTGAGGTTCTGAACAACACTCTTGGCACTCAGGATGTATTCGTTCCGGTACAGTGCTTCGACCTTCCGGACGGCTCCTACAGAAATCCTTTCGAGTACAGATATGCAATGTACGTTATGATTCCTTCCACCACCAGTGATGAGAAGGCGGCTGCCTGCATGAAGTACCTCAACTGGATGGCTGATCCTGAAGTTGCAATGAATATTTACTATACGCCTGACCACACCACGAATGATCTGGGTGTTGCGGTAGCTCCTTCCACCACCGAGCTGCAGGAGCTGGGCTATCCCGGAACGCCTGATGACCTTTCCATCGTGAACCAGAACTACACCTGGGTAAATGATCCTGACGTAATGGCTCAGACCAGCTATGAGAACAGAACCTCTGACTGGGTGACCGAGGAATGGTATAAGAACCTGTATGAAGTGAAGGAAATTGGAAAATACCGTTTCCCGACCTACGCTTACATCTCTCCTGATGAGCAGACCTATGGTACTGACATCAAGACCAGAATGATTGAGTTCGTTTACAACTGCATCTGCTGCCCGGCTGATCAGTTCGATTCCGTATATGATTCCGGATATCAGGAGCTGGTAAATGCGGGAATGCAGAAGATCATCGATGCAAGAGCAGCATACTATGACAGCGTAAATGGAACGACTGCTGAATAAGCTCTGAAAAAAGAAAATACAGCAGGACAACCTGTTGCATAAAAGGCCTGGAAAGGAGATTTCCTGCAGCCTGAATAAATATGACCGTCCTGGTAAAACCGGGGCGGTCATATTTGCGAAAGCAGGGGGTTACGTGCCTTTACGGGACGCCGGGGGTTAATAACGAATGCCGCAGGTGCGGCAGATTGGAGATTATCATGAAAAGATACTGGCCTCATATTGTAAGATCTACGGAAAAAACTGTGGAGGACTATCTGGCAAAGCAGGTGAGAGACGCCTCCCGTCCTGACGACGGAAGGATGCCGAGCGAAATTGTGGAGGGAAAGCTCACCATTTACCTGCTGACGGATGCGGTATGTCTGTATTTCTGTAAGGAAAGCAAATATTATAAGGATGAAAAGCTCTTTGAAGCCATTAAAAGAGGGCTGAGCTTCATCGAAAGATGGCAGAGGGACGACGGAAGTCTGGACTATCCCAGCTGTAATTTCTACTCTGCACCTGATACCTCCTTCTGCTTCCGCAGGCTGTACGGTGCATGGAACATTCTGGGAAAGCATGCGGAGACAGAAGAAGAGAAGGAGCTTGAAAACAGATATCTGGTTCTGATGCTCCGCTGTGTCCCGATTTTGTTATACGGCGGTTTCCATACCCCGAACCACCGTTGGGCGGTGATGTCTGTGCTTTTCACCCTTGCGAATGTGGTGGAAAAGCATGGAGACCTTGCTCTGGAGGTTCCCCGTTATCCGAAGGAGTATTTTACGGAGGATCAGATCCCGAAGACGGCACAGGAGCTGGTTGAAAAGCTGAAAGCGCGCGCCAATCAGTATCTGGCAGAGGGAATTGACGGGGACGAGGACGGAGAATATGCGGAGCGCTCCACCGGAAACTATAACGGCGTGGTGGACAAATCCCTGATTTCCGCCTATGAAGCCACCGGCAATGAGGAATTCCTGGGCTATGTGGAAAGAAATCTGAACATGATGCTCTACTACATTGACGGAGACGACACTATTTTCACCCAGAATTCCACCAGACAGGATCATGGAACGAAGCTGTATCCGGATAAATATTTTTATCTCTATACCTATATGGCTGCAAAGACGGGAAATCCTCTGTTTGACGCAGCGGCCCACAAGAGCATTAAGGATAACATGGACCGGGCGGAGCCGGCTCCCGACTGCATGTACATTTTCATGATGTATGACTGGCTGCTGGACTACGAGTTCAAGGGCTATGGCTATCTTGACGAATACCGCAAATTCTTCCGCGGCTCCCAGGTGCTCCGTGTGAAGAAGGAAAATTACGTTTACAGCGTGCTGAACAATAAGGCTGCCTTCCTGTTCCTGAAATTCGGCACCCTCCCCATCGGCCTGCGCATCGGAGAATCCTACTGTGATATCCGGAATTTTATTCCGAAATCCATCGAGGTGAAGGATAACGGCTGCGTGCTGAAGGCAGAAGCCGGCGGCTGGTATTATCAGCCCTTCAGGGAAGATCAGGGCACCAGTGACTGGTGGGCTATGGATCACACCAAACGGGATAAGGTCTATACCAGCACGGTTGCCATTACCGTAACCATTTCGGAGCTGGAAAACGGGCTGGAGTTCAATGTGAAGGCAGAGGGCATGAGCGGCCTTCCGCTCCGTGTGGAACTGGATATCCCTGCGAATGTCATCCTGGAGAACGAGACCATGTGTCTGACCGCCGGAAAGGGCGAGAGCATGATTTTAAGAAGCGGCGAGCTTAACCTGCATGACGGCGCAAAGAAAATCGTGATCGGGCCCGGATACGGCACTCATGCCTTTAAGGGACATTATTCCGGAGAGGAACGCAACGAGGCGGGCTACAGCATTTTCCTGAATGATTATACGCCTTATGACCGCACCTTCCGCATTGTGGATGGAACCCGGAAATAAAAAGGAGCATTCGGTAATGAAAACAGAACGGGAACTTGCGAAACAATACCTTCCGGTCTTCATGATGGATGAAAGAGAGCCTTTCGACATGAAGGCGGTGGGCTATACGATTTTCACAGAAAATCTCCGCAGTGATTCCTTTCCGAAGCGTGTGATTGGCGCAGACTGGGAAAGGACAGACTGTGTGATCGAATATGAGCTCTGGTTTGATTATGACATCCAGCATCTCTATGAACTGGAGCATGTCTGGATCTACGTGGGAAAGGACGGAAGCGTGCAGAAGGTGGAAGGCAGCTTCCATGGAAAATATCTGAATGAGGTGAACCTGGATACGGGAAAGCCGCCTCTGGATGAAAACGGCCGTGTCCGCGTCTGGTTGCAGCCCGGAAAACACGCCGTCCTTTCCGATCCACGCCTGGTCCGCCTGGTTCCTGAGTGGATGCAAAGCTGCGGGGAGCTTGCCGGTGCGGACGGCGTGCCGCTCCCGGAGATGTTTCAGAAAGCGATGCCGGTTCCGGATCAGCAGACCCAGGAGCTGGTACACCGCTATATCCGCAGAACCTTTTCCTTTGAACCCTCCCTGAAGTTTCAGCCCTTCTTCCCTGAGAAGGAGCTTCCGGCGGAAGAACTGCTCATTCCCTGGCAACAGCTTAAATCCAGCGTACCGGGGCGTCTCAAAAAGGAGCTTGAAAAAATCCGGGAAGCAGAAAAAAATGGACTGATCTGACCGGACAGAGATGAAAAATAAAGGCAGCGCCCGTCCTGGCAATTACAGCCGGAACGGAGCGCTGTCTTTCATTCTGCCCGAAGGTCCGTCAGCTGCAGTTCAGGCTGGAACGGTTAGAGACGGAAGCCGGAAAAATTCGGTTTGACATTTCATATTTGCAGCCATATAATCAGATTACAGTTACACAAAGACACTTCAAATCAGTCTTTGTCAGTTCATTACGATTCGTGCGTTCGCACATTCTTTTTGGCAGTTTCTGCCGGACACTCATTATCACATCGAATACTGGCAGGAACGGCCGGAAAAAGCATAAGCATTCTGTTTTTGACCTCTTTCTGCCGAAAAAAATGCCGCCATACGGCAGCGGAAGAGGAGGAAAATGGAACGGAATACTATATTTTATGAAGCGCTGGAAACGGCAGGCCTGAAGGCCCAGTATGACGGGCATGGGAAGAAGCTTCTCAGCTTCCGGCAGGTCATTTCTCAAATCCTGACAAGAACTTTGGCGGAGTACGAAGGCTATACGCCTCAGGAGGCCGCACGTTGGATTGAACCGGAGACCATTCCCGATCTGGAAGAAAAAGAGGAATGTTCGGAAACGGAAGAGGATTTTATGGTTGGAAGATCAGAGGTGAGCGAAAAACCGGGAGAAGGGAGTACAATTTACGATCTCCGTTTCCAGATTCAGACGCCTGAACCTGCCGGGAGAAGGTCGGAGCTCCTTGTGAATCTGGAGGCGCAGAAGAAATTCTGGATGCAGTATCGGATTGTTACCCGCGGAATTTTTTATGCGGCGAAGATGCTGACAGAACAGTATGGAAGGTATTTCAGCCATTCCAGTTATCAGAAGCTGAGGAAGGTCTACAGCGTCTGGATTTGCATGAACGCGCCGGATAATGTAGGAAACGCGATGGTGGAATACAAAATCAGTAAAAATGACAGGATCGGGAATGTTCCGGAAGAGGTGAAAAGCTATGATAAGCTTTCGGTGATCCTCATTTGCCTTAATACGAAAAAGGGATCGGGGGAGGAAGGAAGCCTGCACCATTTTCTGAACGTGCTGCTGTCGCCGGTGCTGAAGCCTGAAGAAAAGGCAGAAATATTTTCCCGGGTTTATGGAATCAGAATGGAAAAGGAAATCAGAAAGGAGCTGGAAGGTATGTGCAATCTTGGCGAAGCGATTGAAGAGGAAGCGATGAAGAGAGGAAAAAAAGAAGGTAAAAGAGAGGGCAGGGCAGAAAGTCTTGTTAAAAGTGTGGAATCCGCAATGAAAAGCTTTCATGTGGATCTGAGGACAGCCTGTGAGGGGCTGGGGTTCTCGCTGAAGGAATATTACAGGGCGGCAGAGCTGCTGAAAAAATAAAAATGCCGGAGAGATTTGTGCAGAATCTGCATGATAAAGGAAAAGAAAAGACATGCGGGAATCCGTTTTTTGAGGTATACTGTTAATACCATATGGCAGAAGAGGAGGAAAAACCAATGAAAATCGCATTAATCAATGAAAACAGCCAGGCTGCGAAGAACGAGCTTGTGGAGAGCGTCCTGAAGAAGGTTGTGGAGCCCATGGGACATGAGGTTGTCAACTATGGCATGTACAGCGCGGATGATGAAAACCAGCTCACCTATGTGCAGAACGGAATCCTGGCGGCTATTCTGCTGAATTCCGGAGCGGCTGATTATGTGGTAACGGGCTGCGGCACCGGAGAGGGTGCGATGCTTGCCTGCAATTCTTTCCCCGGCGTGCTGTGCGGACATATCGAGGATCCTTCTGACGCTTATATGTTTGCTCAGATCAATGACGGCAATGCCATCGCTCTGCCTTTTGCAAAAGGCTTTGGCTGGAGCGCTGAGCTGAACCTTCAGTATATCTTTGAGAAGCTGTTTGAGGGCGAGAGCGGACAGGGCTATCCCAAGGAGAGAGTGATTCCTGAGCAGCGCAACAAGAAGATTCTGGATGAAGTGAAGAAGATCACTCATAATGACCTGGTTACGATTCTGAAGAGCCTGGACAAAGATCTGGTAAAAGGTGCAATCAGCGGAAAGCATTTCCAGGAATATTTCTTCGCAAGCTGTAAGGATGAAAAAATCGCGGCCTGCGTGAAGGAACTGCTTGAGGCATAAGCGTCACAGAAAACGGATAAATTTCAGAAAAAGCAGAAATGACAGCGGCAGGAAACGGAAAAGAGTTTCGTTTCCTGCCGCTATTTTTGTGCAGACATCCGATGGGCAACGGGCAGTGAGCAGCTATGCTGTGTGCTGCCCGGTACAGATCGGATGAAGCGGAAAAGTCTTACACCAGGGTCTGCTTCATCATTTCATAAGCGCCTTTTTCCTGGATCAGTTTCAGATCCTCACAGACGGCAGCTTCCAGGCCGGGGATGGTGGTCAGATCCATACCCCAGTAGTCGGCCCGGGAGAGGACGGCATGGGTCAGTGCCTCAGCGCTGTCATCTTTGTGGGCAAAGAAGAATTCCAGAACTTCTTTTGTATCACTGATGGTGTACTCATTTCCCTTCGGGCGGGTTCCGATGAGGCCTGCATCCGTAAGCTTCGTTCCGTGATAGAAAGCGATGTAGAAGGCCAGAGAGGCCGTCAGGCAGACGGGCAGGGTCCCGGTTTTTTCCACGTAGCCCTTCAGGGAAGGAAGCACTCTTGCTTTCCACTTGGAGGTGGAGTTTAAGGAGATGGAAAGGAGAGCATGGTCGATGAAGGGATTACGGAACCGTTCTGTTACGGAAGCTGCAAAATCCTTCAGTTCTGCCTCCGGCAGGGTAAGGGTGGGGATGATTTCATCATAAATGGCCTTGTTCATGAAGCCGCGGATCACATCGTCTGCCATGCAGTCACGCACGATATCCTGTCCGGCAAGATAGGCACCGAGCACCATGGAGGTGTGTGCTCCGTTCAGAATACGTACCTTACGCTGTTTGTAAGGCTTGTGGTCGTCCGTAACAAGAATGGGAAGACCGGCCTTTTCAAAGGGCAGCTCGTTTTTGATGGACTGCGGTCCCTCGATGACCCAGAAGCCGAAGACTTCACCGGTGTCCATCACGTTATCGATGTAGCCGTTTTCTTTGTTAAGAGCGTCTGCTTCCGCTCTGGGGAAACCTGTTACGATACGGTCTACCAGAGTGGAGCAGAAAATATTTTCCTTCTCAATCCAGGAGATAAAATCCGTCCCGAGATTCCACTGCTCAGCATACTTTTTCACGCATTTTTCCAGCTCTTTTCCATTGTCATCGATCAGCTCGCAGGCCAAAATGATGAATCCCTTTCCCGTCTCGTTCCCAAAGGTCTGGAAGCGTTTATAGAGAAACTGAGTGAGCTTGCCCGGGTAGCTGGCTGCCGGACGATCGGTGAACTGGCAGGAGGCGTCATAGGTGATGCCGGCCTCCGTGGTGTTGCAGGAGATGAAGCGGAGCTCAGGATTTTCCGCGCATTTTAAAACCTCGTCAAAATCGGTGTAGGAATTCAGACAGCGGCTCACGCAGGAGATGATCCGCTTCCGGTTCACCTTCTGACCATTTTCGCTTCCGCGCAGGTACAGGGTGTAGAGACCCTCCTGCTCATTGATGGCATCCTTCAGGTCGAAAGCGCCGGGGATGGGAGCGATGGGCTGAACCAGGACAACCTTGCCGTTAAAGCCGGCTTCCTCATTCATCCGGTCGATAAAATAATCCACGAAGGCGCGCATGAAATTACCTTCGCCAAACTGAATGACACGCTCCGGCGCATTTTTTAGCAGGTAGCCGTCATAGCCGTTTTCCTGCAGGGTCTGATAACATAATTTTTTCATTTTTTTTTCCTCCAATTTGCCATTATTTTCAAATAAAATTTTTATTAATCAGCCAAAAGCCGCTTTTCCGTTACAGGGTCACGCCCTGTTTGAAGATCGCCATATCATGGAAGCCTGCCGCCTCCGATTTTACCTGCTCCCCGTTCGCAACGCGGAGTACGTAGTCGAACAGCTGCTGCGAAAGCTCGGAGAGGGATGTACCCTCCAGCAGTGTGCCACAGTTGAAGTCGATCCAGTTTTTCTTTTTCTCATAAAGAGGCGTGTTACTGGAAATTTTCACTGTGGGGACCGGGGAGGCAAAGGGTGTTCCCCGTCCGGTGGTGAACAGGACGATCTGTGCGCCCGATGCAGCCAGGGCGGTAGAGGCCACCAGATCGTTGCCGGGAGCGGACAGCAGGTTCAGACCGTGGTTTTTCACAGGCTCTCCATAGGAAAGCACGCCTTTCACCGGAGCGGAGCCGGATTTCTGGGTGCAGCCGAGGGACTTGTCCTCCAGAGTGGAGATGCCGCCCTTCTTATTGCCGGGCGACGGATTCTCATAGATGCTCTGGCCGTGGGAGGTAAAATAATTTTTGAAATCGTTGATCAGCTTCACAGTCTGATCGAACAGCTCCTCGTTTTCACAGCGGTTCATGAGAAGGGTTTCCGCGCCGAACATTTCAGGAACTTCGGTCAGGATGGTGGTGCCGCCCTTACTGATGAGAAGATCGGAAAAACCGCCCACTGTGGGATTCGCCGTGATGCCGGAAAGACCGTCGGAGCCGCCGCATTTCATGCCGATGACCAGCTCGCTGCAGGAGATGGGCTCCCGCTTCGCTTTCCCGGCATATTCTGCCAGGGAATGGAGGATGGACACACCTTCTTCGATCTCATCTTCGCATTCCTGTGCCACCAGAAAACGGATTCGTTCGGGATCGTAGTCGCCGATATATTTTTTCAATTCGCCGATATTGCTGTTCTCACAGCCGAGTCCCAGCACCAGCACGCCTCCCGCATTGGGGTGATGGATCAGGTCGGCGAGGATCTGCCGCGTATTGTCCTGATCCTCCCCCATCTGGGAGCAGCCATAAGGGTGGGAGAAGGAGACAACGGCGTCGATGCTGCCCGTGACCAGATCCTGAGCCCGTTTCGCAATTGCTGCGGCAACATCGTTCACGCAGCCCACCGTGGGGATGATCCACAGTTCGTTGCGCACGCCAGCCTTTCCGTCTGAGCGGCGATAGCCCTGGAAAAAGGCTTCTTTGGTGGCGGCCACCGACGGATGGGTGGGATGGTAAGTATAGGAGAGCACCCCGTCCAGCGCAGTTTTCAGGTTATGGGTATGTACGTGCGCTCCCTGCGGAATGTCTGTCCGGGCGGTTCCGATGGGTTCTCCGTATTTGATGACGGGAGAACCGGCCGGGATATCCTTAAGAGCAAACTTATGCCCCGCCGGAATATCTTCCTTAAGCAGAAAACCGGGCTCCCCGTCGGCTTCGGTGGCCTGACCGGGATTGCTTTCGGAAATCCACGTTCCGGCCGGCAGCGGTTGAAGCGCAACGGCAACGCTGTCCTTCGGATGGATTCGGATGCAGGTCTGCATGACTTTCTACCTCTCTTTCTGCCGCGACAGCGGCATATGAATAAAAGAAGAATCATGAAATGATTCTTCCAGGAAGAAATCCATCGGATTTCTTCCGCTTCTCTTTTCTGCCGCGACAGCGGCAGTTCTTTTAATAAATGTAAGCTCTTACATCAAAGGTACACCCGTTTGACCATGAAGTCAAGTCCTTCATTGACTTTTTTAACTATATGGAATATAATGTGGGAAAAGCTTTGTAAGCGTTTACATCATAAATTAATTTTACGCCGCCCAAAGCGGCAGAAAGCAGGGGAATTATGAAAGCGTTTATGGACAGAGATTTTTTACTGAGTACGGAGACGGCGAAGAAGCTTTTCCATACATATGCGGAAAATATGCCGATTCTGGACTATCACTGTCACATCAATCCGCAGGAGATCGCGGAGGACAGAAAGTTTGACAACATCACACAGGTATGGCTGGGAGGGGACCATTATAAATGGCGTGCCATGCGTTCCAACGGTGTGGAGGAGTACTATATCACCGGAAATGCGCCTGACAGGGAGAAGTTTCAGAAGTGGGCGGAAACGCTGGAGCTTGCTATCGGCAATCCGCTCTTTCACTGGAGCCATCTGGAGCTGCAGCGCTTTTTCGGCTATACCGGTGTGCTGAACGGTGAGACTGCGGAGGAAGTCTGGAATCTCTGCAATGAGAAGCTTCATGAGGACAGCATGAGTGTCCGCAATCTGATCCGGCAGTCCGGCGTGACGCTGGTGTGCACCACGGATGACCCGGCCGATGATCTGAGATGGCATAAGCAGATCGCGGAGGATAAGAGCTTTGAGGTACAGGTGCTTCCCGCATGGAGACCGGACAAGGCCATGAACCTGGAAAAGCCGGATTACGCAGACTATCTGAAAAAGCTGGGCGAAGCGGCCGGAATGGAAATCAGAAGCTTTGCCGATCTGAAGGAAGCACTGCAGAAGAGGATGGCATTCTTCGCGGAAATGGGCTGTCGTGCCAGCGATCATGCGCTGGAATATGTGATGTGCGTTCCTGAAACGGATGAAAATCTGGAGAAGATTTTTGCAAAACGCCTTTGCGGAGAGAGGATCAGCAGGGAAGAGGAGATGAAGTTCAAGACCGCTTTCATGCTGTTCGCAGCCGGCGAATATGCCCGTCTTGGCTGGACGATGCAGCTTCATTACGGCTGCAAGCGTGATAATAATACGGCGATGTATAATCTCCTTGGGCCGGACACCGGTTTTGACTGCATCAACAACTACGCGCCTTCCGCACAGCTTGCGGATTTCCTGGATCTTCTGAACAGAGAAGGAAGCCTGCCGAAGACGATCATTTACAGCCTGAATCCCAATGACGATGAGGCGATCGGAAGCATCATCGGCTGCTTCCAGAATTCCGATGCGGTGGGTAAGATTCAGCAGGGCTCCGCATGGTGGTTCAATGATAACAAGACGGGAATGATGAAGCAGATGACTTCCCTGGCGAACCTCGGACTGCTTGGAAATTTCGTCGGCATGCTGACGGATTCCAGAAGCTTCCTTTCCTATCCCAGACATGAATATTTCCGCAGAATCCTCTGCGAGCTGGTCGGCGGCTGGGTGGAGAACGGCGAGTTCCCGGACGATGAGAGAATGCTTTCCCGTATTATCAGGGGAATTTCCTATAATAATGCGGTGCGCTACTTTGGATTTAATCTGGAAGAAAAGTAAGCCGGAGAGCGGCACGAAAATCAAAACAGCCGGGAAGCAGGTGAGGAAAATCACCGCTTTCCGGCTGTTTTAATCTGGGAGTGCCTGACGGCGCACGTTTCTTAAGGCTGAAGCTCTCTGCTTTTTGTGGTCGCCCGTCGGATCAGGTTGGCGGAATACATGGTTCTTTCCGGAACATCCTTTCCCTCCAGAACCTGCATGAGCAGGGAGACTGCGGTGGTGCATAAGAATTCCACCCGGTTGTCTGCGGTGGTGATTTCCGGAGTGCTGCAGATGGAGAGCAGGGAATTGTTGTAGCCGGTGATCTGAATGTCCTCCGGAATCCGTTTCCCCGCATTGAGCGCGTATTTGACGGCGCCGGCGGCAAGCTCATCGTCGGTCGCAAGACAGGCGTCAAAGACTATACCACGCGCTTCCAGCTCCTGCAGGAACCGGGCGGTCTCCGGAATGCCGGCAGGGCAGAGAAAGGAACGCTCCTCTTCCGGATTTCCGTCTTCCATGAGAGCATGCCTTGAAGGAGCCTGGTTTTCCGGAGAAGCCTGTTCTTTCAGCGTATGCTCTGAGAGAGAACGGCAGAAGCCGGAAAGCTTCCGTTTTCCGCTGTAGCTTAAGGAGCGGTAGAGAAAAATCGGGCGTTTACAGCCAAGTTCAAGAAGCTCATCCGTCATCTCCTTTACGGCGAGGGCGTCGTCGCAGACGACCGAGTATGCACCGCTTCCGGAAAGGACGCCGTTCAGGAGAAATACCGGAACCTTTTTTGCTGCGTCATACAGATAAGCGTTGTCCTCATCCTTTTCTTCGATGAACTGGGAGCCGGCCAGAATCAGGGCATCCACGTTGCGGGACATAAGAAGCTGGAGATATTTCTCCTTTTCCTCCTGATTGTAGCCGGTACAGCAGAGCATGGAGGCATAGGAATTTTTCCAGAGCTCCCGTTCCAGCAGGTAAATGACCCGCGCCAGATAGATGTCAGAGGAGCCAGCGCAGAGAATGCCCACCGTGCGCATGGTATTCAGCCCGAGCCCGCGGGCGAAGGCATTTGGCGTATAGCCGTTCTGCTCCATGACTTCAAGCACCTTCTGTCTGGTGGTTTCACTGACCTTGTCGCTTCCGTTCAGAACCCGGGAAACCGTGGCGATGGACACGCCGGCCAGTCTGGATATATCGTAAATATTCGTAAGAAGTCCTCCCTTCAGGGGCTGATGCCAATAATAATCAAATAAGCTGGCTTTATTATAACAGGCTTTTTCAGGATTGTCATTCTAATTCCGGGAAGGCGTATGTTCCGTTTTGGGCATATTAAGAAATTCTTCCCTTGTGAGCAAATCCGGAAGGTGTTACAATACAGACAGCATAAATTTCTTTTAAGCCGTTCGGCTTTCGCCAAAACAAAGGCTCATCTGTTTTTTCCGGCGATCTTCAGGAACTCTATGCGAAGTCTTATTTTTCCCATTAATTGTAACTGTAAAACGGGCGGGAGTACCTGAAAAAATAGAAAAAATGTGTCTCCTGCGTTTCAGAGAAAGGGGGCTGCCTTTGAAAGAAAATTACATGAAGTCAGGCAGGGTAAACGGCAAAAACAGCGGCAAAATTGCCGGACAGGGAATGAAACAGGATACAGCCGTCACTTTGCTTCTTAAAAACAACGAAAACTTTGCTGAACTTTTTAACCACGTTCTGTCTGCTGGAAAGCTGCTGGCCGCGGAAGAGCTTCAGGATGAGGATATCAAGGAAACGGCGTACCTGCGCATCACGAAGGAGAGAGGCGGAACCCCGCTCGTACAGTATCGGGATGTGGTCAAGAGCGTTAAAAACGGAAGAATTTTTGCCGTTTTCGGCGTCGAAAACCAGTCTGAGATTGACTACGCCATGCCGTTCCGTATCCTTGAAGTGGATTTTGTCAATTATGCCCGGCAGGTTCAGGTCATCAGAGACCGTCATAATGCGGAGTGGGAGATTCAAAAAGGGAGCAGGCATATCCCCAAAGGGGTATCGACCGGGGAATATCTGGGCCGCTTTTTAAAAACGGACCGCATTGTGCGTTGCGTGACGCTGGTGCTCTATTGGGGAAAAAAGCCATGGGATGGTCCTGTGAGGCTGTCGGATCTTTTTGAAGATGATGAAGGAAACGCCCATACGGTCCAGCTGGAGATGAATTTTCTGGATGTCTGCAGGATGACAGAGGAGGAGATCTGCAGCTACACGGGCGAGCTGCGTTCGGTTTTCGGCTTTCGGAAATATGCTGACGATAAGGACGCGCTGCGGAGCTTTATTGACGCGAACAGAGAATATTTCAGAAGCGTTTCTGAAACGGCGGTGGACGCGCTGACAGAACTGACGCATTCTCCGGAGCTTAAGAAAATAAAAATACGGGAATATACGACACCGGAAGGAGGAATTGATATGTGCAGAGGAATTCAGGGAATGATTCAGGACGGCAGAATGGAAGGGATAAAGGAAGGGATAAAGGAAGGAATAAAGGAAGGAATGGAAAAAGGGATTAAAGAAGGAAAAGAGGAAGCAAAAAAGGAAATCGCATGTTCTCTTTCGGCTATGGGAATGTCTGCTGAAAAGATTGCGAAGGCAACAAAAGCCGGTATCGGACTTGTGAGGAAATGGATTTCTGAAAGTGGAGACCGAAAAACGGTGACTGGCAACTGGAAACATCAGAATTGGAGGAAACTATGGAAACATTTCGTTTTGCAGTTATGGGAGCGGGTAATATCGGGAGAAAGTTCTGTGAGGCAGCCCGCATGGCAGGTTATGAGACCGCGGCTGTGGCGAGCCGGTCCGTGGAGAGAGCCAAAAAGTGGGCGGATGAGAATAACATAAGGGGGCATACGGAGACTATGAACAGATGCTCGAAAAAGAAAAGCCTGACTGTGTTTACATTGCCACGACGGCGGATTCCCATTATGATCTCACCATGCTGTGTCTGGATCATGGCGTTCCGGTCCTGTGTGAAAAAGCGGCTTTTTTAAACAGCGCGCAGGCACGGGAGGTTTTTTCCAGATCGGAAAAGGAAGGAATCTTTGTGATGGAAGCGCTCTGGAGCCGGTTCCTTCCGGCAGTGAAACAGGCAAAGGAGTGGATTGCCCGTGGGTATGTGGGAAAACCTTCCTTTGCGCAGATTGATATCGGTTTTCTTGCCCCTCCGGAGGCCGGAAACCGTTACCGGAACCCGAAGCTGGGCGGCGGCGCGGCCTTTGATATCACCGTTTATGCCTATGAGATTGCCAGCTTCCTCCTCGGACAGGAGAAAGGACTTACGGCATCCGCGGTCTGGGGGCCCACAGGGGTGGATGTGACGGATCATGTGGTGCTTCATTTCCCGGAAATGTGCGCTTCCCTTACAGCGAGCTTTGATGCGGCTCTGGAGGAAAAGGCGGTGATCTACGGAGACCGCGGGAGGATCGTAATTCCTCAGCCGCATTTTGCGTCGGAAGCTTTTTTCTATCCGCAGGATGGCGGAGATATGATTACTTTCCGGGATATGGAGACGAAAAACGGCTTTATCTATGAAATTCAGGAGACCGTTTCCTGTATCCGCGCGGGCCGGACGGAAAGCAGGGTGGTGCCCCACTCGCTCACATTGTCCTGCGCAGAGCTGTTTGACCGGATTATGGAAACGAAGCCGGTCTGAAAATCAAAGCGGAGACCTGCGGCCGAAGAAGCTGTCCTCCGGAACCTCCCGTTCCTCATAACCGCGCCTGAAAGAGGTGCGGGAGGGATTTGCGGAACCACCTGTTCCTGTGTAACCTGTTCTGGAATAGTCCATTCCGGAAACGCCTGTTCCGGAGCAGCCGGATGAATATCCGTTCCCCGGATAGCCTGTGCCCGGATTTCCTGTTTCTGTACGGGTACTTCCAAAACGGCCGGTCCCGGCCGCCATACGCGGTGCGTTTTCCGCGTCTGTACGGCGGTTTTCCTGGCCCTGAGAGGAAAGCCCGTGCAGCAGGCAGAAAACGCCTCCGACGAGCAGGCCGAGAAAAAAGAAACAAAGCGCAATGCCGATGGAAAAGGCGATGCCGGAAAAGGTGGGGCTGAAGGAAGTGAGAAAGGCGGAAATCACAAGGAGGCCGCCTCCGGCAGCGGACAGGCTGACACAGCAGGAAACGGAACGCAGGGACCTCCGGGCGGCAGACAGTGAGCCAAGGAGCAGAGCGGAAAGCAGGATGCAGGAAAAGGCGATCAGCAGACCCAAAAGGCGGGAGGATGTATCAAGAACGAGAATGCCGCCCGCAGACAGGGTAAAAATGACGAAAGCCAGCAGCATGCTCAGAACAAGGGTAAGGATGCAGAAGCGGGTACTATTTTTCACAGGGTTCTCCTCTCTTGAAAATGGCGGTCAGGAAATCCTTCTTGCCTTATTCTATTCAGGAGGGGAGAGGAGGGTTACAGGCGAGTCAAAACAGGAGAGAAATACAGATTGCAACAAAAGTGCTCAGCAATGTTCCAGGCAGGTAATATTCAGCAAAAGACGGGTCCTCTGAGATTTTATTATACCGGGCAATGGATTTTGCCGTTAATACCAGACCGACAGCAGAATATTGCTGAATGGAAATCAGTGTTGTCATAATCAGTCTTTCCAGCACGCCTATGAACCGTCCTGCCTGTTTGTCTTCATTACTTTTTCCTATGATGTATGTCCCCTGCAAATGATTGGAAGCAGGCTTATATGATCCAAGAAGAAAAACAATCAGAATATTCGCCGGTTTATAAATGAGAAGAAGTTTCAGACTCCAGCTTAATGCTGTACTGCCAGATAAGCCAAAAGTATGCAGAATTTTCAGAAGGTCATATCGATATACAGATGAAATATTCAGATTGCGCATGAAATATGAGATCAGAAGGAGGCAGAATATATGGAGCAGCTGATCGATTACAAAAATTTTTTGGCTGCTCGCACAGGCAGCTCCTTTTGGATGATATACATATTTGGAGACAATGTATTTCAGTGAGTCAATGACTGTATGTGACAGAATGAAAAGAGCGATGTGCAGAAAGCTGATTCCCGGAATCAGAAGAACATTTTTATCATATCGATATTTCCTCCATAACTGAAGTTATTTCCTTCAGTGCTTTCTCATAGGTGTAATAGCTGCCTGCCGAAAGCGCCTTATGCACGGCGGACTGGGTAATGCCCAGTCGGAGGGCAGACGCTTTCTGCCCATCCTGATGGAACAGCTGATCTGTAATGATTTCCCGCTGCCTGTCTGTCCATGTATGTTCAAGGGAATAAAGCAGAGTGAATGCGGTATTCAGAAGTCTTTCAGTGGTACTGTTTTTTTCTTCAAACCGGAAAGAGAGATCTGATAGTACGGCTTTCTTTTTTGATTCATTTTCCTTAAGGAGTTCAATGGCAGACCTCGCGCGATAGAAAGCCGGTCCATCGGCGCCAAGAGCCATTTCGGGATAAATATCCGTGGTAATCCGACCCATGCCAATGCCAAAACGAAATGTGACAGGGTATAAAGACATTTTAATCTTTTCAATAATTTTCAGAAGCGAGCGCCCATCAAACAGCAGTCCCTGAAATTCATCGCCCAGCGTGATCAGAAATTTTGCGGCAATATCAGCTTCAAAGCCTTCATTAATTTCCTGTAAGATTATGCCAATATTTTCCTGAATTTCTCTGCGCTGTGTCAAAGATCTGGAACCTCTGATATCTCCTATTATTGCAACAAAAGATCTGTCACTATGGAAAGTAGACATGTTTCCTCCGCTTAAAATACATTACTGTATGCATGTGTTCTGTTACAGAAAAAACTGATATTTATATAAGAATCAGGTTCAGTATATAACAATTATATGGAATAATCAAGAAATATTACCTTGATGAGTTATATTTTTAAGATATTGCTCTAAAAGGCGATATACTCACCCTCCCCCAAAGTTTATATGCTCCAGCTTTTTTGTCCCGCCGGCGTTGAAGGAAGGGAGCACGCCCCGGTCCTTCAGGGGAGAATGGCCCAGAATGCGGCGGTAGCTGCGGTAGAAGGAGGAGTAATCCCCAAAGCCTGCGCGGACGGCGGCTTCCTGGGCGCTTAAGCCCCCCGTGAGCAGCTCCTGGGCGAGGATCACCCGCTTGTGGAGCAGATAATCGAAGACCGTGGTTCCGGTGGCCCTGCGGAAAACCTTGTTCAGGTGATGCTTGCTGATGTAGAAGCGTTCGGAAAGCTGATCCAGCGTGATCGGCTCTCCCACATGGCGGTTCAGGTAGAGCAGAATGTCGGAAATGGTGTCGGCGCTGCCGGTTTCCGCCGAAGGGCCGGAAATCTCCCGGGACATGGAAACGATCCGCGCCAGCAGAGCCTCCACGTAGATGGGGAGGAGGCGGGTCCGCAGAGCCTCCGCCTGATCCGCGCAGTCGGCGAGCGCCTCGAAGCAGCTTACGATACCATGCCTGTCCACCTGTTCAAAGTAGATTTCCGCGTTCCGCCTGTCAGGCGAAGGAAAGGCGGACAGAAGAAAAGACCTCCTTTCAGCGGAAAGGATATTCGGATGAAAATGGATGGAATATCTCCGGTAAGGCATGTCGCTGTTAACCCGCACGCCATGAAAGCAGTGCGGAGAAAGAAGCAGCAGGCTGCCCGGCGTGGGGCGGTACTGCTTTCCTTCCACCAGATAGTCCGCATCCCCTTCCAGAAAGAGATAGACCTCATAAAAATTGTGGCAATGCAGGGAATAAGATTCCATTGCCTCCCGGGTGGTGCTGTAGCTGAAGCTGACCTGGTCCGTGTTGATATGTGCACCCGTCGTGGCCATTCTGCCATCTTTTTTCTCACCAGAGTCCATTTCTGCCTCCATTCTGCCGTCTTTCGCTGCGCACGGCCCTGACATACAAAAGCTGCCGCTGTTTTTCTCGCGTTTTTCCTTGTAAAACAACTTATTATCAGCTTACTTCACGATCGCTATATTTGCAATAAAAAAGTGCACATCTGCAATGGCTTTTTGCAGGCTGACGGACTATAGTAACAGAAAAGGGAAAGAATGGCTAATGCCATTCTTTCATGAGTTCAATGCCGCCTGTCGGCAGCGCACGAACTAAAGATTCGTGCTGGAAGGAGAGGTATATGAAAACAGGAGCACAGCTTTACACGATCAGGGCCTATACGCAGACGGAGAGGGATTTTGCGCGGTCGATGAAGAAAATTGCAGATATGGGCTACACCACCGTGCAGGTTTCCGCGATCGGAAAGGATATCCGCCCGGAGCGGGTGCGCGAAATCTGCGATGAAAACGGACTGAAGATCGTGCTGACACACAGCGACGTAAACCGGATCTTAAACGATACGGACAGGCTCATCGAGGAGCATAACATTCTGGGCTGCGACCACATCGGACTTGGCGCAATACCGGAAAAATACCGCACGCCGGAGTGGATCCGCTATTTTGTGGAGGATTTTAAGGAGCCTGCAAAGAAAATCGCGGCTGCGGGAAAACGATTCATGTATCACAATCACAATTTTGAATTTCAGAAAATTTCCATTCCGGGCTATGAAAAGCCGGTCCGGATCATCGAATATCTGATGGACAGCTTTACGCCAGAGGAGCTGGGCTTTACACTGGATACCTACTGGGTGGCCGCAGCGGGCGGAGATGTGTGCGACTGGATCGCGAAGCTCTCCGGAAGGATTCCCTGTGTGCACCTGAAGGATATGGCAGTAGAAGGCTTCCAGCCGGTGATGGCGCCGGTGATGGAAGGAAACCTGAATTTCTCCGCCATTCTCCGCCTGCTGGAAAAGACGGACTGCGAATATCTGCTGGTGGAGCAGGATACCTGCCAGGGCAGCCCCTTCGACTGCCTGAAGACGAGCCATGACAATCTGGCCGCGGCCGGATACTGCTGACATGGCCGGCTGAAGATAAATGGCCGGTGATACGGCCGGAGATATCAGGAGTGGAAAGGGAAAATAACATGGAACAGGTAAAGCTTGGAATCATTGGAATCGGAAATATGGGAAGCGGCCACTGCAGGACGATCCTGGACGGACAGGTGCCGGAACTGAAGCTCGTCGCGGTAGCGGATCTCCGGGAGACGAGGAGACAATGGGCGAAGGAAAACCTTCCTGAGGATGTGGTCATTTTTGAGGACGGAGACGCCCTGATCGAATCCGGCGTCTGCGACGCGGTGCTGGTTGCCACGCCGCATTATGATCACCCCAGACTGGTGATCTCCGCCCTGGAGCACGGTCTGCATGCGCTGTGCGAAAAGCCTGCCGGAGTCTATACAAAGCAGGTCCGCGAAATGAACGAGGCGGCGGAAAAATCGGATAAGGTGTTCGCCATGATGTTCAACCAGCGTACCAACTGCGTATACAGAAAAATGTATGAAATCGTCCACAGCGGCGAATACGGACAGATCAAACGGGTGAACTGGATCATCACGGACTGGTACCGTACTCAGGCTTATTACAATTCCGGCGGATGGCGGGCAACCTGGGCCGGAGAGGGCGGCGGAGTGCTTTTGAATCAGTGCCCTCACAACCTGGACCTGCTTCAGTGGATCTGCGGCCTTCCGGTGAAGGTACAGGCCTTCTGCCACAACGGAAAGTGGCATGACATCGAGGTAGAGGACGATGTGACCGCCTACCTGGAATTTGAAAACGGCGCGACCGGCGTCTTTGTGACCACCACGGCGGATGCGCCCGGAACCAACCGCTTCGAGATCACGCTGGAAAAGGCAAAGCTGGTCTGTGAGGACAATAAGCTGTATTTTTACGTGCTGGATGTGAGCGAGCGGGAATACTGCTTTACCGCAACGGAGGGCTTCGCGAAGCCGGAAGGACATGTGGTGGAGCTTGAGACGGACGGAGAAAATCCGCAGCATGCGGGAGTGCTGCGCGCCTTCGCCGCAAAGATCCTCAGGGATGAACCTCTGGTGGCGGACGGAAAAGAGGGCATTCGCGGACTGATGCTTTCCAATGCCATGCATCTGTCCAGCTGGCTCGGAAAGCCTGTGACCCTTCCTATCGACGAGGATCTTTTCCTGGAGAAGCTGAACGAGCTTCGGAAAAATTCCAGAGTGAAGGAAAACGTGCAGGAGGTCACCTTCCTGACGGAGGGCTCCTACGGAAGCAGACAGACAAAATAAAGCCGGAGGCCAGACAGAATATGAAAGCTGCAATCGTTGGCTGCGGAAACATCGCGGCCGTACATGCAAAGAGCATCAGCCTGCTGGAGGGTGTGGAGCTTGCAGCCGCCGCAGACATTAAAAAGGACCGGGCCGAAAAATACGAGAAAGAGTATGGCTGCCGTGCATATGATTCCATGGAAAGCATGCTGGAGGCGGAGCACCCGGATGTGCTTCACATCTGCACGCCCCATTACCTGCATGTGCCCATGGCGCAGTATGCGCTGCAAAGAGGAATCCATGTGTTCTGTGAAAAGCCGCCCGTGATTTCCGAAGAACAGCTGGCCTGCCTGGAAAACGCCGTGGCGGAAGGCCCCGGCCGCGCGGGCTTCTGCTTTCAGAACCGCTATAATCCCAGCATCCTTTACGTGAAGGAGCTGCTCGCTTCCGGAAAGGCAGGAAAAGTAAAGGGAGCCAGAGGAATCGTCACCTGGCACCGGGACGCGGCCTACTACACGGAGAGCGGCTGGAGAGGGAAACTGGAAACGGAGGGAGGCGGCGCGCTGATCAATCAGTCCATTCACACCATGGACCTGCTGGGCGTACTTCTTGGAAAGCCTGTTTCCGTGGAAGCGCAGACGGCCAATCATCACCTTCCGGGAGTCATCGAGGTGGAGGACACGATGGAGGCCTACATCCGCTATGAGAACGCAGCGGCCTGTTTTTATGCCACTACCGCCTATACGGAGGCCGCGCCGCCCCTCATCGAGATTTCCTGTGAAAATGCGGTCATCCGCATCGAGGATCTGGATGTGACGCTTTTCTGGCGTGACGGCAGCGGAGAAAACGGACGAACGGAGCGCGGACGTGTAGAACGCCCGGAGATTGTCAGAAAGCAGGCCCTTGGAAAAAGCTACTGGGGGACCGGGCATCTGGACTGCATCACGGATTTTTACCGCTGCCTGAAAACGGGAGAGCGTTTTGCGCAGGATCTGGATGGCGTCAGGGATACGGTGCGCCTGATGCTTGCCGCCTATGAATCCGCAGAATGCGCAGGCAGGCAAATCAGAACGGATATATGAGGATATAAGGTCAACAGAAAGGAAAACGAAAATGAGTGACGACAGAATCATTTTGAAGAAATGCCCCATCAGCTGCTTCGCGGACGAGATCGACAGTTCCGTGGAGAAACAGATGGCGCTGATGGAGGAACTCGGCATCGGCTGGGTGGAGTTCCGGAGCGGCGACGGCAAGGGCGTGGCGGATTATACCGAAGCGGAAGCCGAGGCGCTCATGCGCCGTCTGGAGGGAAAAAAGATCGGCGTATCCGCCGTCGGCTCTCCCATCGGAAAGATCAGCATCACGGATGATTTTGAACCCCATCTGGAAAGCCTTGCCCACATTGCGGAGCTTGCGAAGATCTGGAATACACCCTATATCCGCTGCTTCAGCTTCTTTATCCCGGAGGGAGAAAAGCCTGAAAAGTTCCGGGATGAGGTTTTCCGCAGGATGGACCGGATGGTGGAGCTGGCGGCCAGGAAAAATCTGGTACTTCTCCATGAAAATGAGAAGGAGATATACGGAGATCTGGCGCCCCGCTGCCTGGAGCTGATGGAGAAGTTTGGCGGAGAGAATCTGAAGGCGACCTTTGACTTCGCCAATTTCGTCCAGTGCGGACAGGATACCCTGGAAGCGTGGGATATGCTGAAAAGCCATATCGCCTATGTACATGTGAAAGACGCTTTATTTGACGGCGGACGGGTAGTGCCTGTGGGACAGGGAGACGGAAACGTGAAAGAGATTCTTACCCGTCTGGATCAGGAAGGCTTCCAGGGCTTTCTGAGCCTGGAGCCTCATCTGGCCGATTTCGCGGGGCTGTCCGGGCTGGAAAAGAACGCCGCAAAGCGCGGACGCACGGATACGGAGGCCGCATTCATTACCGCTTATGAAGCGCTCCAGGAGCTCCTCTGCAGATAAGACCGTAAACAGAGACGGCCGGAGGAAAATACCGCCGGCCGGAAAGGACTCA